>ERZ1674236.136-NODE-136-length-19274-cov-25.016494_pt1 | contig 19274 bp, 16 predicted proteins | sample MGYA00581210_ERZ1674236 | MGnify/ENA primary metagenome ERZ1674236 (study PRJEB41354, sample SAMEA4873328) | human saliva metagenome | biome: human-associated habitat [ENVO:00009003]; feature: mouth environment [ENVO:08000002]; material: saliva material...
TTGTTCTGCTTCTTTTTTTGAAATAGTGTCGGTAGAGCCGGATTTTGTATTTTCCATAAATTAATATTTGAATATTTGCTTAAAAAGCGATAAAATGTTTACAGGAGAAATTTGTGCTGACTGTACAATATGGTTTTTAGATTTTACTGGAGGAAATCATGTCATTTTCTGATTTAATGCTCTTTGCTTTGTCGTCAAATCAAGAATTGGCTCAACGTGTGTCTCGCGAAATGGGACTACCGCTTGGAAAGTCAACGGTTCGTCAATTTTCTGATGGAGAAATTCAGGTTAATATTGAAGAATCAATCCGTGGGAAAGATGTTTATATTTTGCAATCCACTAGCTCACCGGTTAATGATAATCTTATGGAAATTTTGATTATGGTAGATGCCTTGAAACGGGCTAGTGCGCAATCTATTAATGTGGTGATGCCGTATTACGGCTATGCTCGTCAAGACCGGAAAGCTCGGGCTCGTGAACCAATCACTTCTAAGTTGGTAGCTAATATGCTTGAGGTTGCTGGAGTTGATCGTCTGTTGACAATTGATTTGCACGCTGCTCAAATTCAAGGTTTCTTTGATATTCCTGTTGACCACTTGATGGGTGCGCCTTTGATCGCAGACTATTTCGAACGTCGCGGGATGATTGGAAAAGACTATGTTGTTGTCAGTCCAGACCATGGTGGTGTGACTCGTGCTCGGAAATTGGCTGAATTTTTGAAGACTCCGATTGCGATTATTGATAAACGCCGGAGTGTCGATAAGATGAATACGAGTGAAGTGATGAATATCATTGGGAGTGTTGAAGGTAAAACTTGTATTTTGATTGATGATATGATTGATACAGCTGGTACAATCTGTCATGCGGCGGATGCCCTTGCTGAAGCAGGAGCTGTAGAGGTTTATGCGAGCTGTACGCACCCAGTTTTATCGGGCCCAGCGATGGACAATATTCAAAAATCAGCCATTAAGAAGCTGGTTGTATTGGATACGATTTATCTACCAGAAGATCGATTGATTGATAAGATTGAGCAAATTTCGATTGCGAAACTCCTTGCTGAGGCTATTGTTCGCATTCATGAAAATCGTCCTCTTTCACCTCTGTTTGAAATCGGAAATGCCAAAAAATGTTAACAATAAGGAGGCTGAAAAACAGCCTCTTTTGTTTAGGAGGAAATACAAATGGAAATCAGAAAATGGTGGCAAGATCTAAAAAAAGAAAAGGAACGGAAAAAACTGGTTCAAGCAGCTAAAGAACTAGAAACAAAGGCTGATCCCAGTTTGCCCAAGAAACGATTGCCTAAAAATGAAGTGGTAAAATAGAGCTATTAAAAAGAGTAATTTTGACATAGATAAAATAGGGTGTTACATAACTGATAGAAATAATTTAAGATATATAACATCCATTTTTATATATCTTAAATTCGTAATTTTATCTTTCAAATAGGTTAAAACCTTAAAATTTTTTAAAAAAATATAAGAAAAAGTCTTGACATAGGCAGAATATCCTAGTATACTAGTCATAGTTACGAAGTAACGAATAATTTTTGAAAAGAAAAAAAGGAGATAAAACAATGAAAAAAGTTTTATTATCATCAGTAGCAGCTCTTGCAGTATTTGCTGCAGCAGCACCAGCATTTGCAAATGACAATCCATCAGTAAACGGTGGAGCTAACACTCCTAGAGGACCTCAAGATACTGACGTCGCTTCAAAATACTATGATCAATCTGAATTTGTAAGTGCTCGTACAGTTGAAGAATACCTTAACGGTCACATGGAAGAAATCAAAGCTGAAGCAGCTCAAGATCCATCTGTAGTAGCAGCTAAAGCTGAATTTGATGCTGTTGAAGGTGGTTCACACCTTTATGGAGAAAAGAAAGCAGCTTATGAAGCAGCTTTCAACACTGCATTCTTGAACGTACGTAACAAATATGTACAACAATTCCAAACTGTTCAAAACACAGCTAAGAAAAAAGAAGGTCGTTACTACATCTTGAACGAAACTCCAGAACAAGCTAACGCTCGTTACTTGAAAGAACATGGAATTTCTCAAGATGCAGCTAACGCAGACGCAACTAAAGCAGACGCAGCTAAAGCAGACGCAGCTAAAGCAGAAGCTGGTAAAGCTGGTTCAAAACAAGCTGGTAAAGCTCTTCCAAAAACAAGCGCAGTTAAATAATTTGATTATTAATTAGCTCGTAAAATATCACTGGACCCTCGGGTTCAGTGTTATTTTTTAGAAAAAATTATCAAAAGGAGATCAACTAAATGAAAAGAGCAGGGAAAAAAAGTTCAACTAAATTGGGTCTTGTGATTGCTGCTCTTGTTGCAGTTGTTGTGCTTGTTGCTGGAATTATTTTCTTTAATCCTTTTGGAGGAAGCAAGTCATCTAGCACAGCTAAAAAAACGACTGGAACAAGTTCAACCAAGCAAGAAACTAAATATGAACCAAGTCAAGAAGAAAAAGATTACTTAAAAAATCGTTTTGCTCAGTTAACAGCTGTTAACCCTGAAGCAATTGCTTATGTCTATGCACCGGGTACTGAGTTGGATGAACCTGTTGTACAAACTACTGATAATGAAACTTATTTGAATAAGACGTTTGATGGTGGGAATGAGCCATACATGGGGACAGTCTTCATGGATATGGATAACAAGAAAGACTTCAGTGATCGTTTGACTTGGCTGTTTGGTCATGCTCGTGGTAGTAAGGTCGGCGACCACCGCATGTTTAACGATGTCAACTACTACGATACGCAAGAATATTTTGATCAACATCCGTATGTTGTGATTGAGACACCAGAGCGGAAATACTACTATGAAGCGATGGGCTTGGTCATTGTTCCAGAGGACACTGCTTTCTATCGTACAAGCTTTACAGATGATAAAGATTTCACCACTCAGTTGAAGAATATCTATGAGTCAGCTCGTACGAAGAATCCTAATATCAAGATCAAAGCGACTGATAAGTATTTAGTATTGTCAACTTGTCGTGAAGAGGATGAAACCATTCGTTCTAACCTCTACCTTCGTCAAATTCCTGATTCAGAAATGAAGGATTTTGTGGCGAAACATGCAGATCAATTGAAATATGTGGCAACACGTGGCCAACAATAATGTTTTGAAAGACTTAGCAATGCTAAGTCTTTTTTGTATGGAAGAATTATTGAAATGTCCTTTGATGGTGAACAAAAGATGGGGATCTGGCTTGTTCTTTTGCGATGGGGTCCTATTTATAGTATAATGAATATAAGTGTTTTTGGAGGTGTTCTATGGATTTAACGAAACGTTTTAATAAAAATCTGAATCGGATTGAAGTTTCTTTGATTCGTCAGTTCGATCAATCAATTTCTTCCATTCCTGGTGTCTTGCGTTTGACGTTGGGGGAACCGGATTTTACAACTCCTGAACATGTAAAAGAAGCAGGAAAGGCTGCTATTGATGCAAATTTTAGCCATTATACTGGGATGAGTGGCTTGCTAGCTCTGCGTGAGGCTGCGAGTCAATTTGTGGCTGATAAATATGGTATTCACTACCGTCCTGAGGATGAGATATTGGTGACGATCGGTGCGACTGAAGCCCTATCTGCAACCTTGACAGCGATCTTGGAACCTGGAGACGTAGTACTTCTTCCGGCGCCAGCTTATCCTGGTTATGAACCGATTGTGAATTTGGTTGGGGCAGAAATTGTCGAAATTGATACGACAGCAGATCGTTTTGTCTTGACGCCTGAAAAGTTGGAAAAGGCGATTCTAGAGCAGGGTGAAAAATTGAAGGCTGTTATTCTCAATTATCCAGCCAATCCAACGGGTGTCACTTATTCACGCGAACAGATGGCAGAATTGGCTGCTGTCTTAAAAAAATATGAAGTCTTTGTGATTTGTGATGAAGTCTATTCAGAGCTGACTTATACTGGAGAAGCGCATGTCTCTATGGCATCCTTCATTCCAGAGCAGACCATTGTCATTAATGGTTTGTCTAAGTCTCATGCCATGACAGGCTGGCGGCTTGGTTTTATCTTTGCGCCTGCTGCATTGACAGCCCAACTCATCAAGAGCCATCAATATTTGGTTACGGCTGCTGGAACCATGAACCAGTATGCTGCGATCGAAGCTTTGACGGAAGGTCGGGATGATGCGGAGCCAATGAAGAAGGAATATGTGAAGCGTCGGGATTATATTATCGAACAGATGTCCGCGCTTGGGTTTGAGATTATTAAGCCAGATGGAGCCTTTTATATTTTTGCTAAAATCCCAGCTGGTTATAATCAAGATTCCTTTGCTTTCTTGCAGGATTTTGCGCGTGAAAAAGCGGTTGCTTTCATTCCTGGTGCTGCTTTTGGTCAATATGGTGAAGGCTATGTGCGTTTGTCGTATGCAGCCAGCATGGAGGTTATCAAGGAAGCAATGAAACGCTTGAAGGAGTATATGGAAGAACATGCTGGAGTCAATTGAGACCCGGGGAATTGTCCTGTATAATCGGGAGTTTCGTGAGGATGACAAGCTGGTCAAAATCTTCACAGAGAAGTCAGGGAAGCGGATGTTTTTTGTGAAACATGCGGGAAAATCACGGTTGAATCCCATGTTGCAACCTTTAGTAACGGCAGATATGTTGTTGAAAATCAATGATGATGGGTTGAGTTATATTGATGATTTTCAAGATGTGCAGGTTTATAAGAAAATCAATGCAGATCTTTTTGCCCTTTCTTATGCGACCTATGTTCTGGCGCTTGCGGATGCAAGTATTCAGGATAATCAGGTGGATCCGGCCCTGTTTGCTTTTTTGGAAAAGACCTTGTCTTTGATGGAAGAGGGACTGGATTATGAGGTTTTAACCAATATTTTTGAGATTCAGATTCTATCACGATTTGGAGTTATCTTGAATCTGCATGAATGCTGTTTCTGTCATCGGGTTGGACTTCCTTTTGATTACTCTTTTCGGTATAGTGGGGTGCTTTGTCCGGATCACTATGATCAGGATGAGAGACGCGCTCACTGGCATCCGAATGTTCTCTATTTATTGGATCAGTTTCAAGCAGTACGATTCAGTGAGTTAGAGACGATTTCCCTACAAGCGGAGATGAAAGCAGCTCTGCGTCAGGCAATTGATCAGTTGTATGAGGAGTATGTAGGGATCCATTTAAAAGCTAAAAAGTTTATCGATTCCTTGAGTGATTGGGGAGCGATTATGAAAGATTCATCTGGAGGTGAAACATGAAAAAAATTGCAGTAGATGCAATGGGGGGTGATAATGCACCTCAAGCCTTGGTAGAAGGTGTGAATCAAGCCATTCGTGATTTTGATGATATTGAGATTGTCTTGTATGGCGATGAGGCAAAAATCAAAGACTATTTAACCGCAACAGAACGTGTATCGATTGTGCATACGGAAGAAAAAATCGATTCAGATGATGAGCCAACACGGGCTATTCGTCGGAAGAAACAGGCTTCGATGGTCTTAGCTGCCAAGGATGTGAAGGTTGGTGAGGTCGATGCCATGCTATCTGCGGGGAATACAGGTGCGCTATTGGCGGCTGGTTTCTTTATCGTTGGCCGCATCAAAGGGGTGGAACGCCCTGGCTTGATGTCGACACTTCCAACGGTTGATGGTCGTGGCTATGATATGCTAGACTTAGGGGCCAATGCGGAAAATACACCAGAGCACTTGCATCAGTATGCTGTGATGGGGTCTTATTATGCTGAAAATGTTCGTGGGATTCAAAAACCACGCGTGGGTCTATTGAACAATGGGACAGAAGCTAGTAAGGGAGATCCTTTGCGCAAGGAAACCTACCAATTGTTATCTGAAGATGAGTCGATTCATTTTGTTGGAAACGTGGAAGCGCGTGACTTGATGGATGGCGTTGCTGATGTCGTTGTGGCGGATGGTTTTACAGGAAACGCTGTCTTGAAAACGATGGAAGGAACGGCTTTTGGGATCTTGAAGCAATTGAAACAAGCGATTGCCACTGGAAACTGGAAGGCGAAATTAGGAGCTTTTCTGCTCAAGGACCGTTTGAAATCATTGAAGCAAACCTTGGATTTCTCAGATGTTGGAGGAGCGGTCTTGTTTGGTCTTCAAGCACCTGTTGTTAAAACGCATGGTTCGAGTGATGCCAAAGCTGTCTATAGCACGATTCGTCAGATTCGGACCATGTTAGAGACAGATGTTGTTGGAAAATCAGTGAAGGAATTATCGAAGGAAGGGTAATGTATGAGTAAACAAAACGAAATTTTAGTTACAATTGAGGAATTTCTCAAAGATCGCAAGGGTCCAGACTTTCAAGTATCTTTGGAATCTGACTTACGTAAGGATTTACAGGCGGATTCTGTTGAATTGATGGAATTTATTATCAATCTTGAGGATGAATACCAAATTGAGATTCCGGACAAGGCTATTGATGAATTTAACACAGTAGGGGATGTTGTCGACTATATCGAAAAACGAACTGCTGGTCACTAATGAAAAAGGGATCGTTCAGAGATTATTCTGGATGATCTTTTTTTCTGTCCTTTTTATTCGGATTCTGCTTATATTGTACGGAATTTTATTGAAAATACACTTTGTATGTGATAGAATGAAGGTGATAAAATACGAAAGGCGAACAAAGTCATGACCAATCAACTGATTTATACTGGAAAAGCTAAGGATATCTATACTACTGAGGACGAACATGTGATTAAGTCGGTCTATAAGGACCAGGCAACCATGCTAAATGGGGCTCGTAAGGAGACGATTAAAGGAAAAGGTGTGCTAAATAATCAGATTTCGTCTCTTATTTTTGAAAAATTGAATGCTGCGGGTGTTGCAACGCACTTTATCAAGCGTATTTCTGACACAGAACAACTCAACAAGAAAGTAAAAATCATTCCTTTGGAGGTTGTTCTTCGAAACGTGACGGCAGGTTCTTTCTCTAAACGGTTTGGCGTGGAAGAAGGTTTGGACTTGAAAACTCCAATCGTTGAATTTTACTATAAAAACGATGAGTTGGATGACCCATTCATCAATGATGAGCATGTGAAGTTTTTGGATATTGCCAATGATGAGCAAATTGCCTATATCAAGGAAGAAACACGTCGTATCAATGAATTGCTGAAAGATTGGTTTGCACAAATTGGTCTTCGCTTGATTGACTTCAAATTGGAATTTGGTTTTGATAAGGATGGCAAGATTATCTTGGCGGATGAATTCTCTCCAGATAACTGCCGCCTTTGGGATGCTGAAGGGCACCATATGGACAAGGATGTTTTCCGTAGAGATTTGGGCAGTTTAACGGATGTATATCAGGTTGTGTTGGAGAAATTACAGGGCTTGAAGTAATCTTTTTGAAACGGAAAACCTTCGTCTTTCAAGTAAAAGGACTCAGGCTGAAAAGGTCTACTAGACCTTTTCACTCCGTCGTGGTTTTGGTAGCTTGACAGATGTTTATGAAGTTGTATTGGAAAAATTGCAAGGTTTGAAGTGATCTTTTTGAAATAGAAAACCTTCGTCTTCGATAACATGTTTGAATAGAAATAAAGGAAATAAAATGGATAAACGTATTTTCGTTGAGAAAAAAGCTGATTTTCGTGTGAAATCGGACTCTTTAGTAAAAGAATTACAGCATAATCTTCAGTTAAAAACCTTGAAGGATCTTCGGATTGTTCAGGTTTACGATGTTTTTGGTTTGGTAGAGGACTTGTTTGCGCGTGCAGAAAAACACATCTTCTCTGAGCAAGTGACCGATACTGTTTTGGATGAAACTGCGGTTCAGGCTGATCTTGAGAAGCATGCTTTCTTTGCGATTGAAAGTTTGCCTGGTCAATTTGACCAACGTGCGGCATCTTCACAGGAAGCTTTGCTGTTGCTTGGTAGTTCAAATGATGTAACGGTGAACACAGCACAACTTTACTTGGTTAACAAGGATATTGATGCGAATGAGTTGGAAGCTGTCAAAAACTACCTCTTGAACCCAGTGGATTCTCGTTTCAAAGACATCACTGTTGGCATTGCGAAACAGGATTTCTCTGAGTCTGACAAGACCATTCCAAACTTGGATTTCTTTGAAACTTATAAGGCAGAAGATTTTGCACAGTATAAGGCCGAGCAAGGATTGGCCATGGAAGTGGATGACCTTCTCTTCATTCAAGATTACTTCAAGTCTATTGGTCGTGTGCCAACTGAGACTGAGTTGAAGGTGTTGGATACTTACTGGTCTGACCACTGTCGTCACACAACTTTCGAAACTGAGTTGAAAAACATCGACTTCTCAGCTTCTAAATTCCAAAAACAATTGCAAGCGACTTATGACAAGTATATTGCCATGCGTGATGAGTTGGGACGTACCGAAAAACCTCAAACCTTGATGGATATGGCGACTATTTTTGGCCGTTACGAGCGTGCCAATGGTCGTTTGGACGACATGGAAGTGTCTGATGAAATCAATGCCTGCTCTGTTGAAATTGAGGTGGATGTCAATGGTGTGAAAGAGCCATGGCTTCTCATGTTCAAGAACGAAACCCACAACCACCCAACGGAGATCGAACCATTTGGTGGGGCTGCTACTTGTATCGGTGGGGCCATTCGTGACCCATTGTCAGGTCGTTCATATGTTTACCAAGCCATGCGTATCTCAGGTGCTGGTGATATCACGGCTCCAATTTCAGCGACTCGTGCTGGTAAATTACCACAACAAGTGATTTCTAAGACAGCCGCTCATGGTTATTCTTCATATGGGAACCAAATTGGTCTTGCAACAACTTATGTTCGTGAATACTTCCACCCAGGTTTCGTTGCTAAGCGTATGGAGCTAGGTGCAGTTGTCGGTGCGGCTCCTAAGGAAAATGTTGTCCGTGAAAAACCTGAAGCAGGTGATGTGATTATCTTGCTCGGTGGGAAGACTGGACGTGACGGTGTCGGTGGTGCGACAGGTTCATCTAAAGTTCAAACAGTTGAATCTGTTGAAACAGCTGGTGCTGAGGTTCAAAAAGGGAATGCCATCGAAGAACGTAAGATTCAACGTCTTTTCCGTAATGGGGATGTGACACGTCTAATCAAGAAATCAAATGACTTTGGTGCTGGTGGTGTCTGTGTGGCTATCGGTGAATTGGCAGATGGTCTTGAAATTGATCTAGACAAAGTGCCATTGAAATACCAAGGCTTGAACGGTACAGAAATTGCTATCTCTGAATCTCAAGAACGTATGGCCGTAGTGGTTCGTCCAGAAGATGTAGATGCCTTCGTTGCTGAATGTAACAAAGAAAATATTGATGCTGTTGTCGTTGCAACAGTAACAGAAAAACCAAATCTTGTCATGCACTGGAATGGTGAAACAATCGTTGATTTGGAACGTCGTTTCCTTGATACAAACGGTGTGCGTGTAGTCGTAGATGCTAAGGTGGTTGACAAGGATGTCAAGCTGCCAGAAGAACGTCAAACATCTGCTGAAACCCTTGAAGCTGATACTCTTGAAGTCTTGGCTGATCTTAACCATGCCAGTCAAAAAGGGTTGCAAACCATCTTTGATAGCTCAGTTGGTCGTTCAACAGTTAATCACCCACTTGGTGGTCGCTACCAAATCACACCAACGGAAGCTTCTGTACAGAAATTGCCAGTCCAACATGGCGTGACAACAACTGCATCTGTTATGGCGCAAGGATTCAACCCTTATGTAGCAGAATGGTCTCCATATCATGGTGCGGCTTATGCGGTCATCGAAGCCACAGCTCGTTTGGTTGCTGCTGGTGCAAACTGGTCTAAGGCTCGTTTCTCTTATCAGGAATACTTCGAGCGTATGGATAAACAAGCAGAGCGTTTTGGTCAACCAGTCTCAGCTCTTCTTGGATCCATTGAAGCTCAGATTCAACTTGGTTTGCCATCTATCGGTGGTAAAGACTCTATGTCTGGTACCTTTGAAGAATTGACAGTACCACCAACCTTGGTTGCTTTTGGTGTCACAACTGCGGATAGCCGTAAGGTTCTTTCTCCAGAATTTAAAGCTGCTGGTGAAAATATTTACTACATTCCTGGTCAAGCTTTGGCACAAGAAATTGACTTCGATCTTATCAAGTCTAACTTTGCTCAATTTGAAGCCATCCAAGCTAACCACAAAGTGACAGCTGCATCAGCTGTTAAATATGGTGGTGTGGTTGAAGCTCTTGCCCTTGCAACATTTGGGAACCATATCGGAGCAAACGTTGAATTAGATGACCTTGACACTAGCTTGACAGCCCAATTGGGTGGATTCGTCTTCGCATCGCCTGAAGAAATTACAGGTGTTGCTAAGATCGGACAAACAGTAGCTGACTTTACACTTACTGTCAATGGTGTAACGCTTGATGGACACAAACTTGACAGTGCCTTCCAAGGTAAATTGGAAGAGGTTTACCCAACGGAATTTGCACAGGCAACTGAGTTGGAAGAAGTACCTGCTGTAGCATCAGATGCTGTGATCAAAGCAAAAGAAACAGTTGAAACACCAGTGGTTTACATCCCAGTATTCCCAGGTACTAACTCTGAGTACGACTCCGCTAAGGCCTTCGAAAAAGAAGGGGCCAAAGTCAACTTGGTACCATTTGTCACACTAAATGAAGAAACGATTGTCAAGTCTGTTGACACTATGGTTGACAACATTGAAAAAGCTAATATTATCTTCTTTGCAGGTGGCTTCTCAGCAGCGGATGAACCAGATGGATCAGCTAAATTCATCGTAAACATCTTGCTTAATGAAAAAGTACGTGCAGCCATTGATCACTTCATCGAACGTGGTGGTTTGATCATCGGTATCTGTAACGGATTCCAAGCCCTTGTTAAATCAGGTCTTCTTCCATACGGTAACTTTGAAGATGCAAGTAGCACGAGTCCAACCCTCTTCTACAATGATGCCAACCAACACGTGGCTAAGATGGTGGAAACACGGATTGCCAACACCAACTCACCATGGCTTGCCGGCGTGAAAGTTGGTGACATTCATGCCATCCCAGTATCACACGGTGAAGGGAAGTTTGTCGTGACAGCTGAGGAATTTGCAGAGCTTCGTGACAATGGTCAAATCTTTACCCAATATGTTGACTTCGAAGGTAAACCAAGCATGGATTCTAAATACAATCCAAATGGATCTGTGAACGCGATCGAAGGTATTACCAGCAAGAACGGTCAAATCATCGGGAAAATGGGTCACTCAGAACGTTTCGAAGACGGTCTCTTCCAAAATATTCCAGGAAATAAAGATCAACATCTCTTTGCATCAGCGGTTAAATACTTTACTGGAAAATAAAAGGTATACAAAATGACATACGAAGTTAAATCTCTTAATGAAGAATGTGGTATTTTTGGGATCTGGGGACACCCAGATGCTGCAAAACTGACTTATTTCGGATTACACAGTCTTCAACACCGTGGTCAAGAAGGGGCAGGGATCCTTTCCAATGATGCGGGTCAACTAAAACGGTATCGTGACACGGGGCTTCTCTCAGAAGTGTTTTGGAATCCTGCTAATCTGGATAAGTTAACAGGAACGGGAGCGATTGGCCATGTTCGCTATGCGACAGCTGGGGAAGCTTCGGTGGATAACATCCAGCCCTTCCTCTTTCGCTTTCATGATACCCAGTTTGGACTGGCCCACAATGGGAATTTGACCAATGCCAAGTCCCTCAAACGGGAGTTGGAAAATAACGGAGCGATCTTTAGCTCAACTTCTGATTCGGAAATCTTGGCCCACTTGATTCGTCGGAGCCACAACCCTTCTTTCATGGGTAAGGTGAAAGAAGCCTTGAATACGGTGAAAGGTGGATTTGCTTACCTTCTCATGCTGGAAGATAAGCTGATTGCAGCCTTGGATCCAAATGGTTTCCGTCCTCTTTCAATTGGGAAAATGGCCAACGGAGCTATCGTAGTTTCCTCTGAAACCTGTGCCTTTGAAGTGGTTGGTGCTGAGTGGATCCGCGATGTGAATCCAGGTGAAGTCGTGATCATCGATGATAACGGCATCACTTACGATAACTATACAACGGACACCCAATTGGCTGTTTGCTCGATGGAGTATATCTACTTTGCCCGTCCGGACTCCAATATCCAAGGGGTCAATGTCCATACAGCACGTAAACGTATGGGCGCTCAATTGGCACGTGAATTTAAACATGAAGCAGATATTGTGGTCGGTGTACCTAATTCATCACTTAGCGCAGCCATGGGATTTGCGGAAGAGTCTGGCCTACCAAATGAAATGGGCTTGATTAAAAACCAATACACCCAACGGACCTTTATTCAACCAACACAAGAACTACGGGAGCAAGGGGTTCGGATGAAGCTCTCTGCCGTATCCGGTGTCGTGAAAGGCAAACGGGTTGTCATGATCGATGATTCTATCGTACGTGGGACAACATCACGTCGAATTGTGAAGTTATTGAAAGAAGCAGGAGCTACAGAGGTCCACGTAGCAATCGGTAGCCCAGCCCTTGCCTACCCATGTTTCTACGGGATCGATATTCAAACACGTAAGGAATTGATTGCTGCCAATCATACAGTAGAGGAAACACGCGATATCATTGGTGCAGATAGCTTGACGTATTTGTCAATCGATGGCTTGATTGATTCTATTGGAATCGATACAGATGCTCCAAATGGCGGCCTTTGTGTGGCTTACTTTGATGGAAAATATCCAACACCTTTATATGACTACGAAGAACGCTATGTGGAAAGTTTGAAAGAACATACTTCTTTCTATTAAGAGCAGTGCAAAAGAAAAGGAATGAAACAAATGACAAATAAAAATGCGTATGCACAGTCTGGTGTGGATGTTGAAGCAGGTTATGAAGTTGTTGAACGGATCAAAAAACACGTTGCTCGTACGGAACGTGCTGGTGTCATGGGAGCTCTTGGTGGTTTTGGTGGTATGTTCGACCTTTCAAAAACAGGTGTCAAAGAGCCCGTTTTGATCTCAGGTACAGATGGTGTCGGTACTAAACTCATGCTTGCTATTAAGTACGACAAACACGATACCATCGGTCAAGATTGTGTCGCTATGTGTGTTAATGATATCATCGCTGCAGGTGCGGAGCCCCTTTACTTCCTTGACTATATCGCAACTGGTAAAAATGAACCAGCTAAATTGGAACAAGTCGTTGCTGGTGTTGCAGAAGGGTGTGTACAAGCAGGTGCAGCCCTTATCGGTGGGGAAACAGCTGAAATGCCTGGTATGTATGATGAAGACGACTATGATTTGGCTGGGTTTGCTGTTGGTGTAGCAGAAAAATCTCAAATCATCGACGGTTCAAAAGTAGCTGAAGGGGATGTGATTCTTGGACTTGCTTCAAGCGGTATCCACTCAAATGGTTACTCACTTGTTCGTCGTGTCTTTGCGGATTACACAGGTGAAGAAGTTCTCCCAGAATTGGAAGGCAAAAAACTTAAAGACGTTCTTTTGGAACCAACTCGTATCTACGTCAAAGCAGCTTTGCCACTCATCAAAGAAGAATTGGTCAACGGAATTGCCCACATCACAGGTGGTGGTTTCATCGAGAATGTACCACGTATGTTCTCAGATGACTTGGCTGCTGAAATTGATGAAAGCAAAGTGCCAGTTCTTCCAATTTTCAAAGCCCTTGAAAAATATGGCCAAATCAAACATGAAGAAATGTTTGAAATCTTCAACATGGGGATTGGTCTCATGCTTGCAGTGAAACCAGAAAATGTGGAACGTGTCAAAGAACTTCTTGACGAACCTGTTTATGAAATCGGTCGTATTGTGAAGAAAGATGGCGCAAGTGTGGTGATTAAATAATGGTGATATCACCATTTTATACGGAGAAATTGTAGAAAGGAGTGTTTAGTTAGCTAGCCTAACTGAACACGGGACTCATTTTCTAGGAAAAAAGAGAAATCATTTTGTGTGCAAGCACCCAGCAATGATTTCCTATTTTTCTACGAAACTGTTCGGCTAGCCGAAACGTCCCTTTGTATCGAATATGAAAATTGCTGTTTTTGCCTCTGGCAACGGCTCAAACTTTCAGGTGATTGCGGAACAATTTCCAGTAGAATTTGTCTTTTCCGATCACCGGGATGCCTATGTCTTAGAACGTGCCAAAAACCTTGGCGTGGTGAGCCATGCCTTTGAACTCAAGGAATTTGATAATAAAGCAGCTTATGAAGAAGCTATCGTCAAACTCTTAGATGAACACCAGATTGATTTGGTTTGCTTGGCAGGTTATATGAAAATTGTTGGTCCAACCTTGCTAGCAACTTATGAAGGCCGTATCATCAATATTCACCCGGCTTATCTCCCTGAATTTCCAGGTGCTCATGGTATTGAGGATGCTTGGAATGCGGGTGTTGCTGAGAGCGGCGTGACCATTCACTGGGTGGATTCTGGTGTGGACACTGGTAAGGTCATCAAACAAGTCCGTGTGCCACGTCTAGAAAGTGATACCCTTGATACTTTCGAAACTCGCATCCACGAAACAGAGTACAAGCTCTATCCAGTAGTTTTGGAACGTTTGGGAGTAGCACGAAAATAAGGAAGCCATTGATCGGAAAGAACATTTTCGACTGTAGCAGATAAAGAACTTTTTTAAAAAGGAAAAGAAAGAAAATGACTAAACGCGCACTAGTTAGTGTTTCAGACAAAGCGGGCATCGTTGAATTTGCCCAAGAACTCAAAAAACTTGGTTGGGACATCATCTCAACAGGTGGTACCAAAGTTGCCCTTGACAATGCTGGGGTAGACACCATTGCCATTGATGATGTGACTGGTTTCCCAGAAATGATGGACGGTCGTGTGAAGACTCTACATCCAAATATCCACGGTGGTCTTCTTGCTCGTCGTGACCTTGATAGCCACCTTCAAGCGGCTAAGGACAATAATATCGAATTGATCGACCTTGTTGTTGTCAACCTTTACCCATTCAAAGAGACTATTCTCAAACCAGACGTGACTTACGCTGACGCGGTTGAAAACATCGATATTGGTGGTCCATCAATGCTTCGTTCAGCAGCTAAAAACCATGCTAGCGTAACAGTTGTTGTAGACCCTGCTGACTATGCTGTGGTGCTTGACGAGTTGGCAGCCAACGGCGAAACCACATACGAAACTCGCCAACGGTTGGCAGCGAAAGTATTCCGCCACACAGCAGCCTATGATGCCTTGATCGCAGAATACTTCACAGCTCAAGTGGGTGAAAGTAAACCTGAAAAACTTACTTTGACTTATGATCTCAAGCAAGCCATGCGTTACGGGGAAAACCCTCAACAAGACGCAGACTTCTACCAAAAGGCCTTGCCAACGGATTACTCCATTGCATCCGCTAAACAGCTGAACGGTAAAGAATTATCCTTCAACAATATCCGTGACGCTGATGCCGCTATCCGGATCATCCGTGATTTCAAAGACCGTCCAACCGTTGTGGCTCTCAAACACATGAACCCATGTGGGATCGGTCAAGCAGATGACATCGAGACTGCTTGGGACTATGCGTATGAGTCTGATCCAGTATCCATCTTTGGTGGAATCGTGGTTCTCAACCGTGAAGTAGACGCTGCGACAGCTCAAAAAATGCACGGTGTCTTCCTTGAAATCATCATTGCACCAAGCTATACAGATGAAGCGCTTGAAATCTTGACTACCAAGAAGAAAAACTTGCGGATTCTTGAGCTACCGTTTGATGCTCAAGATGCCAGTGAAGCAGAAGCAGAATACACTGGTGTTGTTGGTGGTCTCCTCGTTCAAAACCAAGACGTCGTCAAAGAAAGCCCAGCTGACTGGCAAGTGGTTACGAAACGCCAACCAACTGAGACAGAAGCGACAGCTCTTGAGTTTGCTTGGAAAGCGATCAAGTACGTCAAATCAAATGGGATCATCGTGACCAACGACCACATGACACTTGGTGTTGGCCCTGGTCAAACCAACCGTGTGGCTTCAGTCCGCATCGCTATTGACCAAGCTAAAGACCGTCTTGACGGTGCTGTTCTTGCGTCAGATGCCTTCTTCCCATTTGCAGATAATGTGGAAGAAATCGCCAAAGCAGGGATTAAAGCGATCATCCAGCCGGGTGGATCAGTCCGTGACCAAGAATCAATTGAAGCGGCTGATAAATATGGCTTGACTATGATCTTCACAGGAGTGAGACATTTTAGACATTGATGGGTATTTAAAAATTAGCTCATTATCAACTGTGATAAATGATTTATCGCTAACAACGAGAGAAGACGTAAGTTGTCTTCTCTTTTTGTATATCTAAAACAATAAGCATTTTAGTGTTAGAAATTATTAAAATGATTTGTTAGAGCTGTTCATGACGAATCTCGAAAAACTCAGTTTCTCACTTAACTATTTTTTATACGTTTTATGGTGTTTAAGGTTGTTGTGACTAGCTCGTTAATAGGCATGGCTTTATAATCTCCTTTTAACCATTCATCAAAAATATTGTAGAGACCGCCGGTAATGAATCTAATATCATAGTTGATTTGTCTTTGATCACTATTTGTGATGTGCCAAGGTGCCATAACAGTGGTATAAGTAGCAGGAAGCTTATCATAAGACCTTTGCAAGATAAGCACGAGTAAGTTTGCGTCTTGCAAAATTTTTAATGGCTCAGTGTACTGGCTCCAATACTGAAAGAAAAGGTTCACTAAATCTTCAAAATTAGTCAGTTTTGTTGTTTGAAGTTCGATAATATAGTATTGGATTAAGCGGTCTAAATAGTTCGTAAGAACTTCCTCTTTTGAATGGTAATAACGATAAAATGTTCGTCTAGCAATCTGAGCATGCTCGCTGAGTTCAGCAATGCTGATATTTTGGAGAGACTTCTTAGTTGCTAATAAATCGAACAAGGCTTCCTCCAGCCATTGTCGCGTTTGATATTCCATGGTATTTTTCCTTTCCTGTCACACTTTTGGTCAAACTGTGCCAATATTTCTTAACCTCTTGTTTTTGTAACACTTTATCTTTATACTAAAAGTGTTGCGCGTGATATATGATGATCATTTATTCTTAACATTGTACAATTGTTAGTTGTTATTAAGGAGGTAAAGATATGAGCATTCTTTTTAATGTTTGGATGCTGCCTATTTTATTTATTTTACATGATTTTGAAGAAATAATTTTTATGCCCTTGTGGAAAACACGGCATCATCAAAAGTTAGAAACATTTAAGAAACCGTTCTTTGGTTCCGTTACGCAAGGTTCCGCTTTTGCAGTAGGTGTGTTCGAAGAATTTATCATCCTGGTGTTTATTTCTGGATTCTGCCAAATAACTCACAACAGTTTACTCTATTTATCTTTTGTAATAGCTTATACAGCTCATTTCATAATCCATTATATCATGTGCCTGCAATTTAGGGGCTATGTTCCTGGAGTCGTCACGGTAACCCTAGAATTGCCAATGGTTCTAATGATTATTTCCCACTATTGGCCTTCTGACAGTTCTTTGTTATCAGTCGTTGTCTATCTTTTATTGGCCATGGTAATAGCTTTTACGAATCTTAAAATCATGCATCTCATCATGCCAAAAATTCAAACACATCTAGAAAAATACGCGAAATGAAAAACAATTAAATGAGAGCTACTTTTTAACCTTTCTGATATAACTGGTTAATGAGCAACCAAGAATCTATCGAAGCCGCTGATAAATATGGCTTGACCATGATCTTCACAGGAGTGAGACATTTCAGACATTAATCAAAAAAGGCACTCATCGTTGAATGAGTGCCTTTTTGTTGGTTAAGAAGACCTTAATCGGGGTAGATGTAGGTGACGGTTCCCCAGATGGGGTTGGTTGGATCGAACCAACCGCGGAAGTTGTCAATATAGCGATGGCCGTTGTAGTTAGCCTCTTGGATCTGAATTTTTTGGTCATGTTCGACGTCCGTAACCAAGGCGACATGGCCATATCCCCCATTGTCCCAACAGGCGATGGCACCGACCTCTGGAGTGTCTCCTGTCCGGAATCCCGCAGCGCGTGCGCTAGCTGCCCACATGCCGCCATTTCCCCACCAGTTGTGGGCCCAAGGGGCTAATTCTTTGGCTCCCCAGGTGCACTCACCAATGGGGTAGGTGTTTCCCGGATGTGTCGCGAGTGGAGTGAGCTTTGGCTTTGCCTTTTCTACTTGAAATGTAGTGGGGAATAGCCCTTTTAGTTGTCCCTGGCTTTTCTGATAGACATGTAGGTGAAATAGCCCGCTTCCCTTGTGTTTTTGAGCTTGAAAGCGCAGTTGGAAATGTCCAGGTGCGACCTTCTTTGCTGGATACCAGACCAGATCATCTTGCCCATTTTCTTCAGACCAGATGGGGAAGACAATCTCGTCAACGTCTTCGAACAACTTTAGGTCTACCTCAAATTCTTGTGAGGAGATGGGTGTGATCGTAATCTTGGGTTGGGAGGAAGCCAGGTCTTTTTGCTGGACGCTGGTCGTGAGAGGGTAAAGGCCGGTTAGCTGTTCATTTGCCTCCACCCCATAGACATGGACATGATAAAGTCCGGCTTGATCAGAATGATTGGTCAATGGCACTTGTAGGTCAAATCCCTTGTCACTGCGTTCTACAGGATACCAAATCAGGTCATCTTGGCCATTTTGGTCAGACCAGACGGGAACTTGGATCTTTTGATACTTATCCGGGACGTTTCCAAGATGAATCATCAGCTGCCCTTTTTCGGCATAGATAGCATTGGTCGCTTGATCTGCATGGGCAATAGAGGCTTGCATCCCCCATGTCGCACAAGTCAGCACGACAAATTTTTTGATTGTTTGCATAATACTCCTTTTCGTCAATTAGTAGGTCTCACCTATACTATTCGGAAAAAAATGAGAAATAGGAGAAAATAGCAAAAAATGTTTGGGTTCTACTGGAAATAGGAGACTTTTGCTGAAATCATTAGAATAAAACGAACGATTATGATATAATTTAATAAAATAATTCGCAAAAGAGGTTCGAGATGAAACTTTTGGTTGTTGGATCTGGCGGTCGTGAGCATGCGATTGCTAAGAAATTGTTGGAGTCTAAAGACGTTGAGCAGGTTTTTGTGGCTCCTGGTAATGACGGGATGCGATTAGATGGTCTGGATTTGATCAATATCGGAATTTCCGAACATTCTAAGCTGATTGACTTTGCAAAAGCGAATGATATTGCTTGGACCTTTATCGGTCCAGATGATGCCCTTGCGGCTGGTATCGTGGATGATTTCAATGCAGCGGGTCTCAAGGCTTTTGGTCCGACCAAGGCTGCGGCTGAGCTGGAGTGGTCTAAGGATTTTGCTAAGGAAATCATGGTCAAATACGACGTTCCGACAGCAGCCTATGGCACAT
>ERZ1674236.139-NODE-139-length-19168-cov-50.978758_pt1 | contig 19168 bp, 13 predicted proteins | sample MGYA00581210_ERZ1674236 | MGnify/ENA primary metagenome ERZ1674236 (study PRJEB41354, sample SAMEA4873328) | human saliva metagenome | biome: human-associated habitat [ENVO:00009003]; feature: mouth environment [ENVO:08000002]; material: saliva material...
ATAGTACGGCAAGGCGAGGCAACGCCGTACTGGTTTAAAGTTAATCCACTATACTTGGGGTCGTCTGAAATGCCGTTCCCACCAAAGCGGAAAATTTCAGACGACCTTTTTACCAACAGACGCTTTCGGGCAGCGATGTTCGGTATAAACCCTGTTTTTTTCAAAAATCTATTGCCGCCGGCTTTTTGGGCTTACACCAGCCTGACAAGGACTCACATGGATACCAGCCCATCAACCGACAACCCGTTAACGTCAAACAAAGCAAAACAACCGAGATAATCTGTTTTATTGACTGTCTTTCCCTTTTGGTTCCCGTCTACCGAAAATCGCGCTGCCGATGCGCACATGCGTTGCACCGCACGCGACCGCCACAGGCATATCGCCGGACATTCCCATCGACAATACATCCGCGCAAACACCCGCCGCGTTCAGGTCGGCAAGCAGTTTCTGCATGGTTTGGAACTGAACGCGCAACGCTTCATCATCGCTGTCGGCTTTGGCGACACACATCAACCCGCGTACAACCACATTCGGCAACTTCGCCACTTCCACCGCCAGCGCGACCGCCTCATCGGGCGCAACGCCGTGTTTCGCCTCCTCGCCCGCGATATTGACTTCGATGCACACCTGCAAAGGCGGCATTTCGGGCGGACGCTGTTCGCTCAAGCGGCGGGCGGTTTTCAGACGACCTATCGTATGCACCCAATGCGCGCGTTCGGCGACAAATTTGGTCTTGTTCGACTGCACATCGCCGATGACGTGCCAAATAATGTCGGGCAAATCCGCGAGCGTTTCCGTTTTCTCGTACCACTCCTGAATATAGTTCTCACCGAAATCACGCTGCCCTGCGGCATATACCTCGCGGATGTCGTCTGAAGGGAAGGTTTTGCTGACAGCAATCAGACCCACTTCGCCCGCCTGCCTGCCCGCCTTTTGCTCGGCTTCGGCAATGCGGCGGCACACCTCCGCATAATTTTGTTGCAATACCGACATGATTTCTTCCTTTATTACATCAATTACAGCGATTTTGAAAATTTTACTTGGTCTGAACGGTTTATGTATTTAAAATAATAAAATTTATCGGAACCTGAACAGGGAAATGCCCGGCATTCCGCATCCGCATTTTAAATCGGGTTCCGCCTCATTATTCTAAACTAAAACAAGGCCACATTATGCAGATTACCGACTTACTCGCTTTCGGCGTCAAAAACAAAGCTTCCGACCTTCACTTAAGCGCCGGAATGTCCCCCATGATCCGCGTTCACGGCGACATCCGCCGCATAAACCTGCCCGAAATGTCCGCCGAAGAAGTCGGCAACATGGTTACTTCGGTCATGAACGACCACCAGCGCAAACTGTTCCAACAAGATTTGGAAGTGGACTTCTCCTTCGAGTTGCCCAACGTCGCCCGTTTCCGTGTCAACGCATTTACCTCCAACCGCGGCCCTGCCGCCGTCTTCCGTACCATTCCGAGCGACGTATTGACGCTGGAAGACCTGCGCGCCCCGCGTATTTTCCAAAAAATCGCCGACAACCCGCGCGGCTTGGTATTGGTAACCGGCCCGACCGGTTCCGGTAAATCCACCACGCTGGCGGCGATGATCAACTACATCAACGAAACCCAACCCGCACACATCCTCACCATCGAAGACCCGATCGAGTTCGTCCACCAAAGTAAAAAAGCCCTCGTCAACCAGCGCGAGCTGCACCAACACACCCACAGCTTCGCCAACGCCCTGCGTTCCGCATTGCGTGAAGACCCCGACGTAATCCTCGTGGGTGAGATGCGCGACCCTGAAACCATCGGCCTCGCGCTGACTGCCGCCGAAACCGGCCACTTGGTATTCGGTACGCTGCACACCACCGGCGCCGCCAAAACCGTGGACCGTATCGTCGACGTATTCCCTGCCGGCGAAAAAGAGATGGTGCGTTCGATGCTGTCCGAATCCCTGCGCGCGGTTATTTCGCAAACCCTGCTGAAAACCCGCGACGGCAACGGCCGTGTCGCCGCACACGAAATCCTCATTTCCACCCCCGCAGTGCGCAACCTGATCCGCGAAAACAAAATCGCCCAAATCAACTCCGCGCTGCAAACCGGTCAATCACACGGCATGCAAACCCTCGACCAAGCGCTGCAAACCCTCGTCCGCCAAGGTACCATCAGCCCCGACGTAGCCCGCAGCAAAGCGCAAAACAGCGACAGCATGACCATCGTCTGATAAACACATTCCATTATCGGGAACAAACCAGGTCGTCTGAAAACGCAGTTTCACAACGAGGAAGCCCGTTTCCCATTTTCAGACGACCTCCGCAAGGCAGGCACAACACCCAATAACAAACAAACCGCCCGCCGGTCTCAATATTCACTTACTGATAAAGAGTACACAAAATGAGCGAAACAACTCCTTTACACGACTTACTCAGCGAAATGGTGCAAGCCTACTCGCAAAAAAACCAACCGCCGCACATCCCCACCCCCGCCGAAATCGGCACACACCTCCATCCCCTGCTCGACCGCATGTGCGTCGAAGCAGAAAAACGCGGCGCATCCGACATCTTCATCAGCGCAGGCTTCCCGCCTGCCGTCAAAGTCAGCGGCACCCTAACCCCCGTCCCGCACAAAGCCCTGACCGGCGAAGACACAGCCGCCATCGTCGAATCCACCATGAACCCCGAGCAGCTTGAGACCTTCAACCGCGAATGGGAACTCAACTACTCCGTCCAATCCCGCAGCAACACCCGTTACCGTGTCAACGCCTACCACGAACAAGGCCGCGTCGGCATGGTCTTGCGCCGCATCAACCAAGAAATCCCCGAAATGGAGAGCCTCGGCCTGCCCGCCAAACTCAAAGACCTCTCCCTTTCCCCGCGCGGCCTGCTGATCCTTGCCGGCCCGACCGGTTCCGGTAAATCGACCACCATGGCATCCATGCTCGACTACCGCAACCACAAAATGCCCGGCCACATCGTCACCATCGAAGACCCGATCGAATTCATCTACAAACCCCGCCGCAGCATCTTCACCCAGCGCGAAGTCGGCATCGACACCAACGACTGGAAAATCGCCGTCCAAAGCGCAATGCGTCAAGCGCCCGACGTCGTCTGTATCGGCGAGGTGCGCAGCGAAGCCAGTATGGAATACGCCCTCCAGCTTGCCCAAACCGGCCACTTGTGCGTCTTCACCATCCACGCCAACACCGCCGCCCAAACCATCGAGCGTATCATCAACTTCTACCAAGAAGACCGACGCAAACAAGTCCTCATGGATTTGGCGCTCAACCTGACCGGCATCATCGGCCAACGCCTCGCCATCAAGAAAAACCGCAGCCAGCGTACCGCCGTCGTCGACCTTCTGCTCAACACGCCCGCCATGCAGGATTTGATTTTCAAAGGCGAACTCATGGAAATCCGCGAACTCATGATGCGCTCCGGCACAGACGGCATGCAGACCTTCGACCAACACCTGTTCGAACTCTACATCCAAGGTCAAATCGAATACGACGAAGCCCTGCGCCAAGCCGTTTCCACCAACGACCTGCGCCTGCGCATCCAAATGCACGAAGAAGGCAACGACCCCGACCGCCTCTACGACCGCATCAGCGATTTGAACCTGATTTCGTAAACACCCGATTTCAGGTAAGACAAAGGTCGTCTGAAAACCCAACAACCAGGTTTTCAGACGACCTTTGTTATAGTGGATTAAATTTAAATCAGGACAAGGCGACGAAGCCGCAGACAGTACAGATAGTACGGAACCGATTCACTTGGTGCTTCAGCACCTTAGAGAATCGTTCTCTTTGAGCTAAGGCGAGGCAACGCCGTACCGGTTTAAAGTTAATCCACTATATTTGATACGGCGATTATCCGCCCCCCCTTATCAAGAAGGTTTTAGGGAGAGCGCAACCATCGGATTGGCTTTAACCAGAATCAGCGCCCAGTTTTGCATGAGCGCTAGTCTTAAGCTCCCTTTGTCGGAAAAAAACAGATTACCGAATACGATGTTTGCCGTTTCTGTCGATTTTGACCAATTTGACGTCAAATATCAAAACGGAATTCGGACCGATTTTATTGCCAAGCTTTTCTTCTCCGTAAGCGAGTTTGGCAGGAATATAAAAGGTAGCCTCGCCGCCTGCTTTCAAAAGCTGCAAACCTTCTATCCAGCCCGGTATGGTTTGGTCAAGCCGAAAAGAGATAATGCCGCCTACTCCATCATCACTTACACCTTCTTTACTGCTGTCGAAGACAGTACCGTCAATCAGGCGGCCTTCATATTCGACATGTACGAGATCGTTTTTCCGAGGCTGTCTGCCTGTACCCTCTTTGATCATTTTGTACTGCAAACCGGATGCTGTTGTTTTCACGCCCTCTTTAGTGGCATTTTCTTTCAAAAAAGCCTCACCTTTTTCTTTATTGGCTCGTGCTTCTTCCTCGTATTTTTTCGTTGCTTTAGCTTCAAGTTCTGTCATGATTTCCACCTGCGCTATGCCGGCTTCCGACTCACTCAATTTAGTCTGTTTACCATCGTATACGGACTGTACGGCGTTAAAGAAGGCTTTCATATCAACTTCGAAACCCTGTTTCTTCATCTGCTTCAAGGATTTGCCAATATCCATACCCATTGCATAGCTGCCTTTTTCATCCAAACTTTTGAAAGATGAAGATGTATCTGATTCAACAGAAGTCCCGGTCTCTTTTGCAGTTGTACCGTTAAGGGATGAAGGCGTAGTCGTAGTTGAAGAAGTATCGGGGGTTTTATTGCTGCAAGCTGTCAGGGGAAACGTGGCAATCAGTGCCAACATGCTTAATTTCAAGATTTTATTCATGGTATTTCTCTTTGGCAGAAAATTGGAAGAAGCAGGGATTATAACCTTTGCATAAAGAAATCAGAAAAAAATCATACAAACACGATAAAAAAGGTCGTCTGAAACCCGAAAACCCAGTTTTCAGACGACCTTTCTCACTCTTATAGCAATAAAGCCACACCGATCAATGTAAACTGCCATTTAAGCCTTTATCATTTTCTCCACAGTCCGCCTCCGCTGCCAAACGCACCCCTCTCCACACAGCAAGGCTCATAAATCTTCATACTTTTCATCGCACTTTACGCAAATTATAAATCGTACACCTCAACATTTCGGGCGATACAAATTCAGCCGTTTCAATGAATTACAAACGTTAAGCACTTGAGAAGATGGGTAACGCCTCGGCAAAGGCGGTTGCGGCTCATCCGCAAGCATCCGATACTGGATTCGTCGGAAGCAGAAACACGCTTCCTGTTTATCCGTGAAGGAGCATTATCATGAAAAAAACCTTACTGACTGTTTTATTGGCTACTGCTTCCGCCATCACTTTCGCTGACGGTTCTTTTACCGGCGCAGGCTTGGAAGTCGGCGCGGGCGCAACCAAAAGTGATGTGCGCAACGTTAATCTGAATGAAAAAACCAAAGGCGACGTTGCCGTACGCGGCAGCTACAACACACAATTCGGACAAAGCAACTGGATTGGCGGCGTTGAAGCCGGTGTCAAACCGCTGCACCGCAAAATCGCGGGCAATGCGAAACAAAAAGTCGATGCCAACGTTTCCTACGTCCAAGGCTACCGCCTGACCGACAACGCGCTGGCTTACGGTAAGGTCGGCTACCACTACGGCCGCTTCGACAATCTGGGCGCGAAACGCAACAATATGAACGGCCTCGGCTACGGCGTGGGCGCGAAATACGCCGTTGCACCGAATGTCGAAGTCGGCGCCGAATGGGAGCAAACCCGTTATAAAAAAGACAATTTGAAAATCCACAACAACAGCTACATGGCTACTGTCGGCTACCGCTTCAAATAATCTTTTTTAAACAGACAAAGGTCGTCTGAAACCGGATTTACGGTTTCAGACGACCTTTTTGTCGATTCGGGCATCTTAAATGATGCCCTCTTCTTTCAGCCTTCAGTCTTTACGCGTTTCCACCAAAACCATTTCGGCAGCGGCGACGGGTTCGGCTTCGACTTTCGGCACATCCGCGCGGCGCAGGCCGGATTCGGGTTCGGGCTGAACCTGTTCGGCAAAGGCGGCGACGGCTTCGGGATTGGTTTCGACAAACACCAAACCGCCTAAGTCGGGCATCGCGGCAACGGCAGGGACAGTTTCTTCCGGCTCGGTCGCTTCCGCTTGGCCTGCTTCCAGCGCAGTTTGCGGTTCGGATTCTGCTGCTTGGGCGGCTGCGGCGGCCGCTGCTGCTGCGGCAAGGGCTTCGATGGCGGCAGCGGCTTCGCGTTCGGCTTTCCAAACGACCAGCTCTTCCTCCATTTCGGCGACGGCTTCGGCTTCACCTTCGGCAGGGACGGCGGTCATCGGTTGGTAACCGTCTTCGGTTTCGATGGCGAACACGGAGGTCGGGGTATCTTCAACGCTGCCGATGGCGGAGTCGATAATGCTGCATTCGTCGTCGGTGCTGTCTTCGATCAGGATGCCGCTGTCCGCTTCTTCGCCTTCGATGGAGAACACGAAGGCTTCTTCAGTGGCCGCAACAGGTTCGGAAACGACGACAACCAAAGGCTCGGCACTATCCTCGGGAGCGGGGATGGTTACGGCAAACGGTTCTTCTTCGACAGGCTCGCCCATGACGTGCGCGGCGGCGAAGCGGACTTTGTCGGCGGTATCGTGAATATTCAGGTACTGCTCGATTTTGGCGGCAGACGGAATATTGCGTTTTTTACCGTTTTGACGGCGGTCGCGCTGATTGTTGCGTTCGCGGCGGTCGCGTTGGTTGTTGCGTTCGCGTTGGCGGCGGTCGTTGCCTTTCGGTGCATCGTTATCGGCGGTTTGTGCGCCCTCTTCCGCGGCGTTGTCCACTGCTTCGGACAAGGTTTCTTCCGCACGGATTTCCGCTTGTTCGCGGTTGCGTTCGTTACGGTTGTTGTTGCGGCGGCGTTTGCTGCCTTGCGCCTGCTCGCCTGAACGGGATTCGTTTTCAGACGACGTTGCGGCGGCAAGTGCTTGGACTTCGAGGTTTTCGGCTTCCGCGGCGGCGTTGCGCTCGTTTTGGCGGTTGCGGCTGCGACGGTTGTCTTTGGCGTTGCGGGTTTCGTTTTCCGCTGCCTGATTGTCCGCTGCTTTGTCTTTGAAGTCCGCCACTTCGCGCACTTCTACCTTGCTGCCGTCGTGCCTATTGTTGCGGCGCGGGTTTTGGCGGCGGTTGTTTGCGCGGCGGTTGCCGGAATTGCCGTTGCGGTTGTTGCCGTTTGAAGTGCGTTTTTCCGCCACTTCGGCAACAGGCGCGGTTTCGGCTGCGGTATTGCCGCCGAAAATGCGTTTGAGCCATGCTTTGAAGGTATCCCACCATGAACCGCTTTTCTGCTCGGATACGGTCGGGGCAGGCTGGGTATGGCGTACGCCTTTGACGGCGGGTTCGGGACGGGCGGCTTTGGCTCTTTCGCTGCCGAAAGGTTTGGCGGATTCGTCTTCTTCCGGCTCGGCAACGCGTTTGTAGCTCGGTTCGCCGTCTTCTTCTACGTCATCGATGCGGATGCGGTTGATTTCGTAGTGCGGGTTTTCCAAGTGGATATTCGGAATCAGGACGACGTTGACGTCCAAACGCTCTTCCATCGCAAACAGCTCGGCGCGTTTTTCGTTCAGCAGGAAGGTGGCGACATCGACGGGCACTTGCGCATGTACTTCGCCGGTGTTGTCTTTCATCGCTTCTTCTTGAATGATGCGCAAAACGTGCAGGGCGGTCGATTCGATACCGCGGATGACGCCGGTACCGGCGCAGCGCGGGCAGGCGACGTGGCTGCTTTCGCCCAAGGCGGGTTTCAGTCGTTGGCGGCTCAATTCCAAGAGGCCGAAGCGGGAGAGTTTGCCCATTTGCACGCGGGCGCGGTCTTTTTTGAGCGCGTCGCGCAAGACGTTTTCAACATCGCGCTGGTGCTTGGGGTTTTCCATGTCGATGAAGTCGATGACGACCAAACCGCCCAAGTCGCGCAGGCGCATTTGGCGGGCGACTTCTTCGGCGGCTTCCATATTGGTTTTGAACGCAGTGTCTTCGATGTCCGCGCCGCGTGTCGCGCGGGCGGAGTTGACATCGATGGAAACCAGGGCTTCGGTGTGGTCGATCACAATCGCGCCGCCGGAAGGCAGGCTGACGCTGCGGGCAAACGCGCTTTCGATTTGGTGTTCGATTTGGAAGCGGGAGAACAGCGGCGTGTGGTCTTCATAGAGTTTCAGACGACCTACGTTGCTCGGCATGACGTAGCTCATAAACTCGGCAACTTGGTCATAAACCTCTTGATTGTCCACCAGAATTTCGCCGATGTCGGGACGGAAATAGTCGCGGATGGCGCGGATGAGCAGCGAGCTTTCCATGAAGAGGAGGTAGGGTTCGTGGTGCGCTTTGCCGGCTTCTTCGATGGCCTGCCAAAGCTGTTTGAGGTAGTTCAAATCCCATTCCAACTCTTCCGCGCTGCGGCCGATGCCGGCGGTGCGGGCGATGATGCTCATGCCGTTCGGAATGTCGAGTTCTGCCATAGCGGCTTTGAGTTCTTGACGCTCTTCGCCTTCGATACGGCGGGATACGCCGCCGCCGCGCGGGTTGTTGGGCATCAATACCAGATAGCGTCCGGCCAGGCTGATGAAGGTGGTCAGCGCCGCGCCTTTGTTGCCGCGTTCGTCTTTTTCAACTTGGACGATGACTTCCATGCCTTCTTTGAGCACGTCCTGAATGCGCGCCCTGCCGCCTTCGTAATCTTGGAAATACGAACGGGACACCTCTTTAAACGGCAAAAAGCCGTGGCGGTCGGTTCCGTAATCTACGAAACACGCTTCCAGCGACGGCTCGATGCGGGTGATGATACCCTTATAAATATTACCTTTGCGCTGCTCTTTACCCAGCGTTTCGATGTCCAAATCCAAAAGGTTTTGCCCATCGACAATGGCAACGCGCAGCTCTTCGGCCTGCGTTGCATTGAACAACATTCTTTTCATAATCATTACCTCGCACAGGCGGGCAGCCTTTTCAGACGACCTGCCTGCTCTTTGTCAGACACTCTGCGAGGCGGGCGGGATTAGGCATAGCCCGCGCCCCTTTTCGGCGCGGGATGCAGAAACCCGGATGAGCAATCAGTTTTTGAATTGAAGTCCGCAAGGTTGCACGCCGCCCAAAACAATGCGGCCGTGTGCGGAAGGATACGGATAAAGAAGGCAATAAAGAACAATGCGGCGGAACACTCCGTCCGCCGCCGAAGTCCGGACGGTACAGGCCCGGCTTGAAAAACAGGTAGCCGACATCTTCTTATTATCGTTATGCCGGAAGTTTCGAACGGTGCAGCGCGGCAGGTTTGTCAAACACCCGCCCCTCGTCTTATGCCCGGTCAAATCGGCAAAATCAAATCAAACTTAATTACGCTCCTGCGTTTACGGGCTTTGGCATAAACGCAGGGAAAATGCTTTGCAGAGTGCGTTTTTAATATAAAATCTCGTTTTAACAATACCATCCGTCCCATACGGCCTGTTTGTACAGGTTTCTGCCGAAACGGATGTTCGGGATTATAGATGAAAACGCACGCAATAAGCAAAGATTCAGTCAGCCTGATTACCGTCGCCGAACACGAAGCCGGACAACGTCTTGACAACTATCTGATAAAAATCCTCAAAGGCGTACCCAAAAGCCATATCCACCGCATTATCCGCGCCGGCGAAGTGCGCCTGAACAAAAAACGCTGCAAGCCTGACAGCCGCATCCAAACAGGCGACCTGCTCCGCATCCCGCCCGTGCGCACCGCCGAAAAACAAAGGTCGTCTGAAAACCGCGCCCAAGCCGTACCCGCGCGCGAATTTACCATCATCTACGAAGACGACGCATTGCTCGTCATCGACAAACCCGCAGGCATCGCCGTCCACGGCGGCAGCGGCGTGAGCTTCGGCGTCATCGAACAAATCCGCCGCGCCCGACCCGAAACCCGCTATCTCGAACTCGTCCACCGCCTTGACAAAGACACCAGCGGCCTCCTGATGATCGCCAAAAAACGCAGCGCGCTCGTCAAACTGCACGAAGCCATCCGCAACGACCACCCCAAAAAAATCTACCTCGCGCTGGGCGTAGGCAAACTGCCGAACGACAGCTTCCACGTCAAACTGCCCCTGTTCAAATACACCGGCGCGCAAGGCGAAAAAATGGTGCGCGTCAGCGAAGACGGACAGTCTGCGCATACCGTTTTCCGCGTGCTCAACCGCTTTTCAGACGACCTCCTGCACCAAGTCGGACTCTCGCACCTCACCCTCGTGCAAGCCACCCTGAAAACCGGCCGCACCCACCAAATCCGCGTCCACCTCCAATCGCAGCAATGCCCCATCGCCGGCGACGAACGCTACGGCGATTACCAAGCCAACAAACGCCTTCAGAAACTCGGTTTGAAACGGATGTTCCTGCACGCCGCCGAGCTGCACCTCGACCACCCGCTGACAGGCGAAAAACTCATCTTAAAAGCCCCGCTGCCGCAAGACTTGGCACAATTTGTCCTGATGCTGGAAAACGCAGGGAAGGTCGTCTGAAATCCGTAGCGTGGGCTTTGCCCGCGACATGAGCGCAAAACCGACGGGCAAATTCGGATTATCAAGCAACAAATTTCGTGGGCGTAGCCCACGCTACAACTCGCTCAAAAAATTAAATACCAACCGCTCCTCGAAAACACCCAAAGGTCGTCTGAAATCCGTAGCGTGGGCTTTGCCCACGACATGAGTGCAAAAACGACGGACGGACTCAGATTGCCAGACCACAAATTTTGCGGGCGTAGCCCACGCTACAACTCCCCATTCCGACAACCTTATCCCCGCCCGCCCACGCCTTTCAGACGACCTTTTTTTCCGCTACCATAACGCCCGACACAAACACGGACAAACACCATGACCCCGACACAGCAACTCCAATCAGGCATACAGGCATTAGGTTTGGACCTATCCGCAGAACAGCAAACCCTGCTGCTCGCCTATACCGGCCTGCTCAAAAAGTGGAACAAGACCTACAACCTCACCGCCCTACGCGACGAAGCGCAAATGGTCAGCCACCACCTGCTCGACAGCCTGACCCTGCTCCCCTACCTCCAATGCGCGCACACTATGCTGGATGTCGGCTCCGGCGGCGGACAGCCCGGCATTCCCGCCGCCATCTGCCGCCCCGACCTCAACATCACCCTTCTGGACGCCAACACCAAAAAAACCGCCTTCCTGCAACAAGCCGTCATCGAACTCGGACTCGCCAACGTCCGCGTCGTCAGCGGCCGCGTCGAAGCCGTTCAAGACTTACAAGCCGACATCATCACCAGCCGCGCCTTCGCCGAACTCGCCGACTTCGTCAACTGGACGGCACACCTGCTGAAAGACGGCGGCCGCTGGGTCGCCATGAAAGGCGTGTACCCCGAAGAAGAAATCGCCAAACTCCCCGACACTGTCGCCGTCGAACGCGTCGAAGCCCTCCACGTCCCCGGCTTGGATGCAGAACGGCATATGGTGGTTTTGAAGAAGGTTTGAACCTTCCGAACGTTGAGTCTGAATATTGCAAAGGTCGTCTGAAAACCCGAAACAGGACTTTTCAGACGACCTTTCGGTTTATGGTTGCTTCGTTGCAAAATATAAACACGATTTGTCATAAATAAAGATAATTATTATCAATTATTTCGATTAAGCAAAAATATTTCCTATAATGCTGCATCCCTTCATCTTCCGAGTTGAACATGCAATATTCTGCCCGCCTTTCCCTGCTTCCCGCCCTGATTGCCTCCGCCTTCCCGCTGTATGCCGCCGATACCGCCGATAGCTAACATTACACTGCCACCCTGCCCACCGTTACCGTGGTCGGACAGTCCGACACCAGCGTACTCAAAGGCTACATCAATTACGACGAAGCCGCCGTTACCCGCAACGGCCAGCTCATCAAAGAAACGCCGCAAACCGTCGATACGCTCAACATCCAGAAAAACAAAAACTACGGCACGAACGATTTGAGTTCCATCCTCGAAGGCAACGCCGGTATTGACGCGGCTTACGATATGCGCGGCGAAAGCATTTTCCTGCGCGGTTTTCAAGCCGACGCCTCCGATATTTACCGCGACGGCGTGCGCGAAAGCGGACAGGTCCGCCGCAGCACCGCCAACATTGAGCGCGTGGAAATCCTGAAAGGCCCGTCTTCCGTCCTGTACGGACGCACCAACGGCGGCGGCGTCATCAATATGGTCAGCAAATACGCCAATTTCAAACAAAGCCGCAACATCGGTGCGGTTTACGGCTCGTGGGCAAACCGCAGCCTGAATATGGACATCAACGAAGTGCTGAACAAAAACGTCGCCATCCGCCTCACCGGCGAAGTCGGGCGCGCCAATTCGTTCCGCAGCGGCATAGACAGCAAAAACGTCATGGTTTCGCCCAGCATTACCGTCAAACTCGACAACGGCTTGAAATGGACGGGGCAATACACCTACGACAATGTGGAGCGCACGCCCGACCGCAGTCCGACCAAGTCCGTGTACGACCGCTTCGGACTGCCTTACCGCATGGGTTTCGCCCACCCGAACGATTTTGTCAAAGACAAGCTGCAAGTTTGGCGTTCCGACCTCGAATACGCCTTCAACGACAAATGGCGCGCCCAATGGCAGCTCGCCCACCGCACGGCGGCGCAGGATTTCGACCATTTCTATGCAGGCAGCGAAAACGGCAGCCTAATCAAGCGCAATTACGCCTGGCAGCAGACCGATAACAAAACCCTGTCGTCCAACTTCACGCTCAACGGCGACTACAACATCGGCCGTTTTGAAAACCACCTGACCGTAGGCTTGGATTACAGCCGCGAACACCGCAACCCGACATTGGGTTACAACCGCGCCTTCTCCGCCTCCATCGACCCCTACGACCGCGCAAGCTGGCCGGCTTCGGGCAGATTGCAGCCCGTCCTCACCCAAAACCGCCACAAAGCCGACTCCTACGGCATTTTCGTGCAAAACATCTTCTCCGCCACGCCCGATTTGAAATTCGTCCTCGGCGGCCGTTACGACAAATACACCTTTAATTCCGAAAACAAACTCACCGGCAGCAGCCGCCAATACAGCGGCCATTCGTTCAGCCCCAATATCGGCGCAGTGTGGAACGTAACACCCGCCCACACGCTTTACGCCTCGTATAACAAAGGCTTCGCGCCTTATGGCGAACGCGGCGGCTATTTGAGCATCGATACTTCGTCTTCTGCCGTGTTCAACGCCGATCCCGAGTACACCCGCCAATACGAAACCGGTGTCAAAAGCAGTTGGCTGGACGACCGCCTCAGCACCACATTGTCCGCCTACCAAATCGAACGCTTCAATATCCGCTACCGTCCCGACGCGCAAAATGATCCCTACACTTGGGCAGTCGGCGGCAAACACCGTTCGCGCGGCGTGGAGTTGTCCGCCATCGGACAAATCATCCCCAAAAAACTCTATCTGCGCGGTTCGTTGGGCGTGATGCAGGCGAAAGTCGTTGAAGACAAAGAAAATCCCGACCGCGTGGGCATCCATTTGGACAACACCAGCAACGTTACCGGCAACCTGTTCTTCCGTTACACGCCGACCGAAAACCTCTACGGCGAAATCGGCGTAACCGGTACGGGCAAACGCTACGGCTACAATTCGAGCCAAAAGGTAACCACCACGCTTCCCGGCTTCGTCCGCACCGACGCCATGCTCGGCTGGAACCGCAAAAATCTGAACCTCACTTTCGCCGTCGGCAATCTGTTCAATCAAAAATACTGGCGTTCCGACGCCATGCCCGGCGTGCCGCGTACTTATACGGCACGGGTGAATTACAGTTTCTAATCCCGGACAGGAAACGGAAGAAAGGTCGTCTGAAAACTCGTGTTTCGAGTTTTCAGACGACCTCTCATTTTGGTATGCGGGATATGCCTTATCCCAGCGGGACCATTTCGATTTGTTCCATGCTGCGTCCGAGGAAGCGTTCTCCTATGGTGCGGAAACGCAGGGGGATGTCGCTGACGTAGAAGCGGTAGTCGGGGCTGTCGTTTTCAGTGTTGAGCAGCCCTGCTTGGGCGAGCGCTTGGGCGGTCGCTTCGGCGGTGGTGATGGCGGAATCGACCAGGGCGACGTTTTGCGCTTCTTTGCCGATTAGGGGCTTGAGCAACGGGAAGTGGGTACAGCCGAGGACGAGCGTGTCAATGTCGTCCACCAAGAGCGGTTTGAGGTATTCGCGCACGGTCAGGCGGGTCACTTCGTGGTCAAGCCAGCCTTCTTCCACCAGCGGCACGAGCAGCGGCGTCGCCTGCGTGCGCACAAGCGTGTCGGGGTTTTGGGCGTGGATGGCGCGGGCATAGGCGTTGCTGTTGACGGTGGTGTTGGTCGCGATGATGCCGATTTTGTTGTTGCGCGTGGTGTTCAGAGCGGCCTGCGCGCCGGCAGAAATCACGTCCAATACGGGCATATTGCCTGCTTTTTGACGGATTTTTTGTCCGGCAACGGCGGCGATGGTGTTGCACGCGATGACGAGCGCCTTGACATCGTTTTCCAGCAGGAAATCGACAATCTGCATGGCGAAGGTTTCGATGGTGGCGCGGGATTTGGTGCCGTAGGGAACGCGGGCGGTGTCGCCGAAGTAGATGATGTTTTCCATCGGCAGGCGTTCCATCAGGGCGCGGACGTTGGTCAGTCCGCCGACGCCGGAATCGAAAACGCCGATGGGGCGTTGTTTGCTGATAGTCATGATGCGGTTTGTACGGATTAGGTATGATGGGGCGGATTGTACACGTTCGGCGCAAGGCTTAACAGGGATGAGGTCGTCTGAAAGGGTTTGAGTTGTGTGGAAACGGCGTTTTCAGACGACCTCTGCGGCGTTTGGACGGCAGACGGCAAAGATGCCGATTAAACATCTTTATCTAACTTTATCCTCCCTTATGTTTGCAAATGCCCGTAAATCCAGCATAATTAAGGTTTCTAGAACACGACAAGGCTGATTTCATGAGCGAGGGCGCAACCTTTTCCCGCCGGCTTCCCGACGAAGAGTCCACACTCGAGCTGGGCGGAAGTTGGGCAAAATCGCTGCGCGCACCATTGGTCATCCATCTGCAAGGCGATTTGGGCGCGGGGAAAACCACGTTCACGCGCGGCATCCTGCGAGGACTCGGACACACTGGCGCGGTCAAAAGCCCGACCTACGCCATTGTCGAATCCTACCCGCTGGAAGCGTTCACGCTCCATCATTTCGACCTTTACCGCTTTGCCTCGCCCGAAGAATGGGAAGATGCGGGTTTGGACGACCTGTTCTCCCCTGACAGCGTCTGCATCGTCGAATGGCCGCAACAGGGCGGCGCGTTCACGCCGCCCGCAGACATCACCGTATCCCTGAATCACGCCGAGCAGGGCAGAACCTGCACCGCTACCGCACACACTGCCAACGGACAAAAAAGTTTAGAAGCATGGTTAAATTCAAACTGACACGAAGACAAGTCGTCCGCCAAGCCGCCGGACTGTTGTTCACCCTCACACCGATCGCCTCCGCCCTCGCCAAAGCCGCGCCGCCCGCCCAATTCGTCGCCGCCCGTATTTGGCCTTCGCACGCCTATACCCGCATCACCATCGAAAGCTCGCGCGCCCTGCAATATCAGCATTTCGCCTTGGAAAACCCCGGCAGGCTCGTCATCGACATCCAAAACGCCAACATCAACAGCGTCCTGCAAGGCATTTCCGGCAAAGTCCTGCCCGACGACCCCTATATCCGCAGCATCCGCGCCGGACAAAACACCCCTACGACCGTACGCGTCGTGATCGACCTCAAGCAAAACGCCTATCCACAAGTCTTCTCGCTTGCCCCTGTCGGCGGCTTTAAAAACCGCCTCGTCATCGACCTCTATCCGCACGGTGTCGATGCCAACGATCCGATGATGGCGCTGCTCAACGGCAATCCGCCGAAACGCATGCAAACGCAACGTCCTGCCGAACGCACGGACATTGCCCAAGACGTACCTCCCCGCTCCAACCGCGGCGGACGCCGCCCCGTCGTCATGATAGACCCCGGTCATGGCGGTGAAGACCCCGGCGCCATCGGGTCCAGTGGCTTGAAAGAGAAAAACGTCGTCCTCTCCATCGCCCGCGAAACTAAAAACCGCCTTGAAAGCATAGGCTACACCGTTTACATGACCCGCAACGAAGACATCTTCATCCCGCTGGGCGTGCGCGTCGCCAAAGCCCGCGCCCGTCATGCCGACGTGTTCGTCTCCATCCACGCCGACGCCTTTACCAGCCCGTCTGCGCGCGGTACCGGCGTGTATATGCTCAACACCAAAGGTGCGACCAGCTCCGCCGCCAAATTCCTCGCCCAAACCCAAAACAACGCCGACGCCATCGGCGGCGTTCCCAAAAGCGGCAACCGCAGCGTCGATAACGCTATTCTCGACATGACCCAAACCGCCACCATGCGCGACAGCCGCAAACTCGGACATTCCGTCCTGACCGAATTGGGCAAACTCAACCAACTCCACAAAGGCCGCGTTGACGAAGCCAACTTCGCCGTCCTGCGCGCACCCGACATCCCGTCCATCCTCGTCGAAACCGCCTTCCTGTCTAACCCCACCGAAGAGCGGCTGCTCGGCAGCGACTCCTTCCGCCGCCAATGCGCCGACGCCATCGCCACCGGCATCCAAAAATACGTCAACAACGCCGTGTTGCGCAGAGGGTAAGTTAGGTTTGCCGGAAAAGATAAAAGGTCGTCTGAAACTTTGAAATCGGTTTTCAGACGACCTTTGTGTTTTATGCTTTAAAACAGCTTGTTCGGTATGGACAAACTATTGCTTCAATGCCGCTTTGCGGCGGACGCAGTTTGCTTGGTTCTGCCGGATTGGAAAGAGGGGGCTAAGGGCGGCTTCCAACTGGTTTTCTGCAAGCCGAACGCCTGACGAATACGCTGCGCCTGCACCGCCTGTTTGTCGCGTTTGATACGATGGAGCAGGTTTGACTGATGACAGATTTGTTCCTTCCATAATATAGTGGATTAACTTTAAATCAGGACAAGGCGACGAAGCCGCAGACAGTACAAATAGTACGGAACCGATTCACTTGGTGCTTCAGCACCTTAGAGAATCGTTCTCTTTGAGCTAAGGCGAGGCAACACCGTACTGGTTTAAAGTTAATCCACTATAAAAGGTCGTCTGAAACCCTGTTTCGGGTTTTCAGACGACCTTTGCTTTCAGACCTTCTTAACGGCGCGGCTTATTCTTTGCCGATGCCTTTATCCAGTCCTTGCGTCAGACCGTTGATGTCGCCGCCGTTCAGGCCCAATTCTTTCAAGAGGCCGTCAACCAGCGGGGCTTGGCTGCGGTAGCGCAGTGCGCTGTTGACCATTTGGTCGGCGAGGCTGGCTTGTGTGGTTTGGCCGTCCGACACGCCTTCGGAGCTGTTGGCAGCGCCGCTGAATCCGCCCAAGCCGTTGACTTGCAGAATCTTGATGTCGTCGATGTTTTCCATCGGACGCACGGATTCGCGGATGATGTCGGGCAGGTGTTTCAACAGGGCGAGGCGCACTTGCATTTCGACTTGCTCGACGCTCAGGACGTTGGCGGCTTCGTTGACGGCACGGGTACCTTCGGCATCGACTTTGTATTGCTGCTCTTGCGCTTGTGCCAGCAGGACTTTGGCATCGGCTTCACCTTTGGCTTGCAGGCGTTGTTTCTCGGCTTCGGCTTCGGCGGCGATGCGCACGGCTTCGGCGCGGTCTTGTGCGGCCTGTTTCTCAGCTTCGGCGGCGACGGTGAGCGAGATCGCGTCTTTTTGCGCGGCTTCTTCGGCGGCAATCAGTTCGACGGCTTTGGCACGTTCGGCGCGTTCGGTTTCGCGTACGGTAATCACGCTCTCTTCTTCACGCACGGCGGCGGCGCGGGCTTTGTCGGCCTCGGCTTTGGCTTCGGATTCGGCACGCGATTTCTCGGCAACGGCGATGGCGCGGTCTTGTTCGGCAAGCTCGATGGCTTTGCGGCGCTCGACCTCCGCCTGCTCGACGGCTTGGGCTTTGCGGATGTCTTCGTTTTTAATGTCGCGTTCGGCGGCGATGCGTTTCAAATCCACTTCGCGCTCGGCGGCGATTTTGGCTTCTTCCGCCTCGCGTTTTTTCTGCGCTTCCTGCTCGGCGATGCTGGCTTCCTGTTCGGCGCGGCGCACGGCGATTTCGCGTTCTTGTTCGAGTTTGGCGTATTCTTCTTCGCGCGAGATTTTCAGGCGTTGCTGCTCGGCTTCGAGGTTTTTGGTTTTAATCGCCAAATCGGTGTCTTGTTCGATTTCGTTGCGTTTTTTGCGGCGGCCTTCGATGGTTTCGGTCAGTTTGGTCAAACCTTCCGCGTCAAAGGCGTTTTGCGGGTTGAAAAACTCAAAGCTGGTTTGATCGAGGCCGGTCAGGGAGACGGTTTCGAGTTCGAGGCCGTTTTTAAACAAGTCTTCGCTCACGACTTGTTGTACTTTCTGAACGAAATCAACACGTTTCTCGTGCAGCTCTTCCATCGCCATTTCGGCGGCAACGGCGCGCAGGGCATCGACGAATTTACCTTCGACGAGGTCTTTCAATTCGTCGGGCGACATGGTTTTCATACCCAGCGTTTGCGCGGCGGTGGCAATGCTCTCGGCGCTGGGTTTGACGCGGACGTAAAATTCCGCCATCACATCGACGCGCATCCGGTCGCGGGTAATCAACGCCTGCTGCGCCGCGCGGCGCACTTCGAGGCGCAATGTGTTCATGTTGACGGGGATGACTTCGTGCAGCACGGGCAGCACCATCGCGCCGCCGTTCATGATGACTTTTTCGCCGCCGAAGCCGGTACGGACGAAAGAGACTTCTTTGCTGGCGCGGCGGTACAGGCGGGTGAGGATAAGGCCGAGTACGAACAGCGCGACGAGTATGACGCCGGCGATGATGCCGATGGAAACTAAGTTCATGGGTTTTCCTTTCTTGTTGTCGATATACCCTTGAGGGGCGTGGGTTCAGACGGTTTTTTAGGGTTTGGGGTCGTCTGAAAGGTTAAAAATCTGGGGTTTTAAAGATAGGTCGGATTCTTGAATCCGACAATTTCGGTTATGTGCAATACGGCTGAAGCGGAGCGGTTGCGTCGGATACAAGAATCCGACCTTGTATATCGAAACACCCGTATCATAGCAACCAACCGCCCGC
>ERZ1674236.140-NODE-140-length-18845-cov-7.423417_pt1 | contig 18845 bp, 14 predicted proteins | sample MGYA00581210_ERZ1674236 | MGnify/ENA primary metagenome ERZ1674236 (study PRJEB41354, sample SAMEA4873328) | human saliva metagenome | biome: human-associated habitat [ENVO:00009003]; feature: mouth environment [ENVO:08000002]; material: saliva material...
GCCGCACATGCGCGACGGGACACGAGAGAGGACATATTTTTCTCCTACTTTCAGACTGGTCAATCATATGCGACGAACGGGTCGCCGTGTCAATAGACGGTCAGATTGATGCGGGTGGGGTGTTCACCAGCTGGGCGGCGACGACACCGAGCTCACGGTGGACGACCTGCGCGCGGCCCGGAACCGCTCGCTTGGGCTTGACACCGTTGATGATCGCGCCCTCGCTGGGGTTGCCGGACAGGAGGATGCCGGTGACCGCCAGGTCATTCATCATCTGCAGGACCTTCTCGTAGGCCGCGCGCGACGCGCCACCCATACGGCGGGTGATGATCACGTGCAGGCCGATGTCGGCCGCCTGCGGCAGCAGGTCGATGAGCTCCATGAGCGGGTTGCCCGACGTCGTCGCGACCAGGTCGTAGTCGTCGACCAGGATCCACGCCTCGGGACCCGACCACCAGCTGCGGTCGCGAATCTGCTCGGACGTCACGTCCGAACCGGGCAAGCGTGTGCGCAGGTACCCTGCGAGCTCGCGCATCTTCTTCATGGCCTCGGCGTGGTTTGTCAGGTACCCCAGCTGGTATTCCTTCGGAACCGCGCCCATGAGGGTGCGACGCATGTCGATCGTGAGGATCTTCGCTTCGCCCGGCGTGTACAGGCGCATGACCTCGGAAATGATCGAGCGCAGGAACGTCGTCTTGCCCGTCTTGCCGTCGCCGAACAGGTACAGGTGCGACTCCGCGCGCGTGTTGAACAGGAGCGGACCGAGGCGGGACTCCTCCACGCCCAGGATCATGTCGCCACCGCCGCGCGGCAGGATCTGCTGATCCGACACCTGCGTGAGGATCTCGGGGACCGTGACATTCTCGGGCAGCAGGCGCAGCTTCGGACCGGGGCCGTGGACCAGCGACTCGCGGATCTTCGCCACCGTGCGCGTCACGCCCTGCGACACGGTCGATGGATCCGGATCGTCGTCGGCGCGGGGCAGGCCGATCATCATCTCGTGGCCCACCATGTCGATGCCTCGACCCGGGCGGCCCTTCGGAATACGGGCGGCGCCCTCGCGGTTAACGATCGACTCCTTCGGGTTCGCCGTGTGCAGCTCCAGGCGCGAACCGAAGATGTCCTGCGCCTCCGAACGGATATCCATCCAACGGGCGGCCGACACGATGAGGTGAACGCCCAGCGACAGGCCTCGGCTCATCATCGTCGTCACCTGGCGGTCCACGCCGTCGAACTCGCTGCGCAGCGCGCCCCAGCCGTCGATGACCAGGAACACGTCGCCATAGCCGTCGTCGTAGCGTCCTTCCAGGCGCCCGCGACGGTAGGTGTCCATCGAATCGATGCCGTTCTGACGGAAGTATCGCTCACGGTCGTCCATGATCGCCGCGATCTCGGCGATCATACGCGTACGCACCTCCTCGGTGTCGCGCGTCGCGATACCCGCCACGTGCGGGGCGCCCGCAAAGCCGGCGAACGTGCCGCCACCGAAGTCCATGACGTAGAACTGGACTTCCTGCGGTGTGTAGGTCAGCGACAGGGCCTGCACGATCGTGCGCAGCGCCGTCGACTTACCGGTCTGCGGGCCACCCACCAGCGCGAAGTTACCGCCCGCGCCCGACAGGTCCAGGACGAGGGTCTCGCGACGCTGCTCGAGCGGCAGGTCGACCGTGCCCAGGGGCACGCGCAGAGTGCCGGACTCGCGCCACGCCCGCGAGACGAAGCCGAGCTCCGGGTCCGGGCGCAGGTCGGGCATGAGGGTCGCGAAGGTATCCGGGACCTCCAGCGGCGGCAGCCACACCTGGTGCGCCGGGTAACCCTTGCCCTTCATCTTCGCCACGGCGATGTCCATCTCGGACATGTCCGCCCAGACCTCGTCGCCAGCCAGAACGACTTCCTGGTTCTGGTCGATCTCTTCCTCCTCGCCCAGGTCCTCGCGAGTGATGACGGGAGCGACCGTGAACGGCAGGATCTCGATCGGAGCGGTCGGAGCGCCGGCCGTCGAGGCCTCGGAAATCGACGCGAGCGTACGCGCCGGCGGGGGAGCGGCCACGTAGGACGCGCGGAAACGAACGAGGCCGTCGCCGCCCGCCTTCAGGAAGCCCGAACCGGGCAGCGGGGGCAGCTTCGCGGCGTCGGGAATACCCAGGACCTCACGAGAGTCGTTCTCCGTGAACGTCTTCAGCGCAATGCGGTACGACAGGTGCGACTCCAGGCCGCGCGCCTTACCCAGATCCATCTTCTGCGAGGCGAGCAGCAGGTGCACTGACAGGGATCGGCCCAGACGGCCGATCATGATGAAGACCTCGCCGAACTCCGGCTTGGCCATCAGCATTTCCGTGAACTCGTCCAGGACGATGAACAGGGCCGGCAGCGGCGGGAACTGATGCTTGCCCGCGAGGCGATCCGCCTCGTAGTCGGACACGTTCGCGTAGTTGCCCGCCTGACGCAGGACCTCCTGGCGGCGCACCATCTCGCCCTGCAGGGCGTCCTGCATACGGTCGACGAGGGAGAGCTCCGACTCCAGGTTCGAGATCATGGCCGACACGTGCGGCAGGTCCGACATGCCGGCGAAGGTCGCGCCACCCTTGAAGTCGACGAGAACCAGGTTCAGCTGCTCCGGAGAGTGGGTGAGCGCCAGGGCCAGCACGAGGGTACGCAACACCTCGGACTTACCGGAGCCGGTCGCGCCGATCAGGAGGCCGTGCGGACCCATACCCTGCTGGGCGGATTCCTTAATGTCGAGGACCACGGGGCGGCCCTCGGGCGTGACGGCGAAGGGGGCGGCGAGGCGTTCGCGTCCTTCGCGGCGCCGCCACTGCTTCTCGGGGTCGAAGTCTCGGATGTCGCCGATGCCGACGAGCTCCATGAGGTCCATCTGGCGGGCCTCGTCCGAACGGCCCACGGGCGTCTCCGCCTCTTCCAGGTTCTGCTGCGTGGCGAAGGGCGTCATGCGGCGGGCCACGGCCTCGGCCTGAACGGCGGTGAGGCGGTCGGCGAACGCCTGCTCAGGCAGGGAGTCCATGGTGACCACGTCGACCACGTCCGCGCCCTTGTGATCCGGGTTGGGGTGGATGACGAGGCGCAACGCGGTGTGCGACTTCATGGCCGTCCACTCGCGGGCGCGGGACATGATCGTCACGCCGCGCACGCCCACCGCCGAACCGAAGGGGGAGTTGGGCGGGAACTCGGCCCCGTCCAACACGAGGAGGAGGTGGGGCCATTCGGGCATGTCATCACCCGGGCGGTACGCGCCGCGCATCGCGATGTCAGGGCCGATCATCTCGGCGAGCTCGCGCGGGTCAGTCGAGATCATGCGGCCCGGGCCCACCGCGTCGCGCACGATGGATGAGCGAGCCTGGGGCATCCACTTGACCCACTCCCAGTCGCCCAGTCGATCGGCCGAACACAGGACCGCGATCTTGAGCTTGGAGGGGTCGATGAAGCACGCCAGGTGCATCATGATGGCGCGCATTTCGTCGTAGGCGCTCTCGCCGTCGCCGACCACCTCGATGTGGCTGAAGTCGCCCAGGTAGAGGAACTTGCCGACGTTGTCCGTGTGGTCGTGGACGCCGATGAATCGGTCCATGGCGGACAGACACACGACGTCCATCTCCGTCATCGGGTCGATCGGGGGACGCTCGAAAATGAGGCCGAGGGGCTGGGTGCCCGAGCCGTAACGGAACGTCAGCAGGTTGTACGTGTTGCCCTCGCGCGACCACAGGCGCGAACCGTTGGCGGCCAGCGTCACGAGGGCGTCGGGGGAGGGGTAGACCCAGTTGTAGTAGGCGCGCTGCTTCTTTGCGACCTTGCGCACGGACTCGCGCGTCTCAGCCAGGTAGGAGAGGTACTCGCGGCGCTGGGTCTTCACGCGCGTGCGGTACTGGGAGAACTGCCGGTACATGTTGAAGCCGACCATGCCCAGCATGGCGACCAACATGCCGCCGCCCATGAGCATCGAGCGCGTATTGTCGGGGTTCTGCATGGCCATGAAGACCATGACGCCCGTCGAACCGAGCATCGGGACGACCATCATCAGGACGTTACCGATCGATGCGGGCTCGGCCTTCTCCGGCGGCATCTGGATCGCTAGGGTGCCGGAGGGCTGCTCCGGAACCGCGGCAGTCCGCCGTTTCTTGCGTGTAACCATCAGGTCTCCTCGCGCTGTGCGCGTACGTGTTCGATGCGACTGCACCCAGTGTAGCTGAGTGGACTTCCAAGTTTTAACCGGCGGTTAGCGTCGGTGCATTACACTGGGCACTGTTGTTTACCTGAGAACGGAGGTTACATGAGCGCCACCATGGTGTCAGTGACTGTTATCGACTCCGATGGCACCTCCGATTTCGCCGCTCCCGAAGGGACGACGGTCGCGGGCCTGTGCGCCATGCTGGAGATCGATCTGTCCCTTCCCTCCGTGCGCGTCTCCTACGCCGATGGGCGTCCCCTCGACGGCGCAGCTGTCCTCGGTCGTGACCTGCCCGCAGGCTCGACGATCGCTCTGTCCAGTCGCGTCCTGTCCGCTCAGCAGGTGAACGAGGCCTCGGAGCGCCAGGAGAACCAGTGGCTGTCCCCGGTCCTCGCCCTCCTCGGCTACTGCTTCATCGTGATAGGTGCGGTTAGCTCGCTGTGCCTCCTGCCGATGCTCGGAGATGCGGCCCTGATTGGCTTTGCTCACCCCGAGGATGGCCCGAAGTGGGCCGTCGAAGTCGCGAAGATCCCGCTGTGGGCGCGCGGCGCGTGTGCCGCCGTGTGCTGCGCTGCTTCCATCCTCCCGCTTTTCGCTTCGCGCATGGTCCGTTCGAGGCCTGCCCTGCTACTCCTGATGCCCGCGCTCGCCGGATATAGCGCGATCGGCTTCGTGTCAATGTCCGGCATCCACGCCCTGTCGGTCGCCCCTGTGATCGGCGTGTGGGTTGCCCTCGCGGTTTCGCTGGCGGTCGTGTCGCTGACGACGACCCCCACCGCGCTCAGCGCCCTCTTCGCGTGGATCGGCGCCACGGCTCTCGTCACGATTGGCGCCTACCCGATGTTCGGCCTCATCGACATCGCTCCGCTGGCTCTCCTCCTCGGAGTGTTCCTGTTCCTGATGGCGCCCCGTTTTGCGCTGCGTGTGCCCGACAGCCAGCTCATTGATTCCGCGTCGGTGCAGACGATCGCGTCGCGCATCCGTCAGCCTCCCGCGCAAAAGCCCAGCACGCTGACCGGCGGCCGTATGGCGGACGCCCTCGGGCACACCGACGCTCGGTACACCCTCCTGGTGGCCGCCTCGACGCTGTTCATCCTGGTCGGCGGCATTCCCCTGGCATATACGGTGACTCCCGCGATCACGTTGGGCCGAGGCCTCGGCGGCTTCATCTTCGTCATCATGTCCATCGTGACCCTATTGACGGCACCTCGGGGGATTCGCGCGCATGTCGGTCAGATCCTGCCTCGCGTCGCCGCTGCGGGCGTCGGGTGTGCGTTCCTGTTTGGCAAGTGGTCGCAGTCCTTGGCGGTGGGGACCAGCGAAGCAACGTACTCGCTGTTCCCCCTGCTCCCGTTGTCCATCCTGCTGATTATCGCGATCGCGACGGTCCTGTGGATGACGCTGCACGTTCCTAAGGGCGACGCCGCCCTTTCGGGGACGATCCTCGACTTCTTGCAGACTTTCTGCATCTTTACACTCCTTCCCGCGGCGGTTATCTCCTCGGGTCTCTTCGAGTTTGCTTGGAGGGCAGTCCTGTAATGGCTGATACGACGAAGACTCCTTTCGCCCACGCGCCCGCATCGCGGCTCGTCGGCGCGTATCTCATCGACCTGCTGATCCTCGGGGTCCTGCTTGGTGTGACGTGGTACGTGCACTTCACGGCGTGGACGATTGGAATGGTCACCGCCGAGGCAGTGGTTGCCTCCGCGCTCATGCTCGGCGCATCGGGCCGGACGCCGGGCATGGCCCTCATGCGTGTGTGCCTGATCCGCGACGAGGACGACGCGCAGACTCCGTCGCTCGGCGCGGCGCTGGGCTACACGGCCCTCGCCGTTCTCCTCCAAGTCACCGGCGTGGGCCTGCTTGCCTCGTATGCGATGGTCCACGACGGGCGCACCTGGCTGAGCGGCCCCACCCGCACCCGCTTCGTCGACCTGCGCAAGCACGCGGCGCTCGCGGCTGGCCCTGGCGAGGTTGAGCGCTCCGAGCGTCCGAGCCGGGCTCTCAGCGATTTCGATAGCGTTCGCGGGGGAGCCGATCAGTGGAGTGCCCCCGCTGCGCCGCTGACGCCCGTGCCTTCTTCGGCGCCGGACTACTCGGCACCCGGTCAGCGCGCGAACGACCCCTACGGGGAGGATTACAGCGCACCCGCAACGCCGGCGGTCTCCCCGCTGCCTGCTGCGCCCAGCGTTCCTGCTGCGCTCAGCGTGCCTGCTGCACCGGCTGCTCCCGCAGTGCGCGAGCCCAACGAGTTCGACACACTCCTCGCACCGCCCCAGGGCGCGCCGGATACTCATCGCCCCGCGCCTCAGCGTCCCGCAGCACCGTCCACGCCCGCCGCTCCCGCGGTGCCCGCTGTGCCTGCCGCGCCTGCCGCTCCCGCCCAGGTTCCCGCCCCGCCCAGCTGGGGAGCTCCCACTCAGCAGGTGTCCCCTCAGCCCGCCCAAGCCTCGTACGGTGGGGGAGGGCAGTATGCGGCTCCCGCATCCGGTGTGCCTGGCCCTCCGCCGAGTCGCCGCGACGTGCAGACTGTGCAGCGCTCCGGCGCGTCCCAGTGGGGTGGTGCCGGCCAGTCTCAGTGGGGTGTGCCGGTGACGTCGCCGCGCACGCAGCTTCTGTGGCTTATCTTCGACTCTGGGCAGCGCGAGCTCATCGACATGCCGGTGACGCTTGGGCGTGCACCCGCAGCCGTCGAGGGATCGCGAGCGGTCGTCGTCCCTGATGCCACGATGTCGCTCTCGCGTACGCACATGCGCCTGGGCCCCACGGCCACCGGTGCCTGGATCGAAGACTCCTTCTCCGCGAACGGCACGCAGATTCGCACGCCCGACGGCCGCGTCATGGAACTGACGGGTGGACAGGCGGTCGAGGTGCCCGCCGGTACCGAGGTCATCATGGGTGATCGGCGAGCCACGATCGTCTACGCCGACGCCGATTCGGTGCACTGACCCTGTTGGCGGGCGATCCCTCGCCACGTTGATCCTCTCGTGCGTCGGTCGTGTCTCCGCGTTGATCGTCTCGCTGCGCCGATCCTTTGAATGGTCACCGCCGCTGTCCCGACACGGGACGGCGGCGGTTGTGTATGCGCTCGCGCCCGCCCCGATGTAACCGACTGGGAAATTCTTGTGGGTGGGGTCGGAAGATACCTAGCTGGTCGCTTGTGTGCACGGAAATGGTCTGTCGTAGCGTGGAATCGGACGCTCGTGGGTACGGAAAAGGGCCGCCCCAAAGGACGACCCTTTTCCGTAGCGCTAGGCGCTCATGCTCTCAGAAGCGGGCAGCGTTGGACTGGTCCGTCTGCTGGTAGTTGGAGCGAGCCGAGTCAACGGCGGAGGAGGTGCGGCGCAGCACGTCCTTCAGGCCCTCGAGGCCCTGGTTCCACTGACGCTGAGCAACGTCGTAGGCTTCCTGCGTCTGGCCTTCCCACGACGAGCGCAGCTGGTTCAGCGTCTGCTCGAGATCGTCGAGGCAGTTCTGCAGGTTAGCGGCACCGGTGTTGATGTCAGCGGCAGCGGCGTCAAGAGCGCCGTAATTTACCTGGAAATCCATGTCAGTCTCCTAATCTAATCTCTCACAGTCCGCCGAGCAGCTGAGCGAACGAGTTCTCGGTCTCGGACTCGTTGGCTTCCATCGACGAATCGGTGGCGCGCAGGTTGTCAGCGAGATCCTGAAGAGCCTGGTTAACCTTTGCTGCGTTCTCCTGCCACTGAGCCATCAGCGAAGAGAACTGCACCGACGCAGCGCCCTGCCAGGAGCTGCCGATGGTCGACAGGTCGCCCTCAAGACGCTTGAGGTGGCTGTCGATGTCGGCCTTGGTGGACTCAACCGCCGCGAAACCCTGCTTTAGGGCGCCTTCTGCGGCCCTCTGGTCTGCCATGTGAACCTCCATTTGTATGAGTGGACTCTCTCGCCGGAATGCGTGAGAGCATGGGGACACATGAATACTAACCATGTTTTCATCGTTTTTTTTGATGTTACGGAATAATCATGACAAAACCTGACCGAGAATCTAGACTTACAGGGTTGTGTCGTGTAGCCAAAAACCCCATCACGCGGCATTCGGGAGGACCCAATGGCATCGAAAACATCACGAGGAGTGGCGCTGATTCCGCTCACGATTACGTACGGCGTTGACCGTAGTGACGTGACGCTTCCGCAGTCGATTCCCCTGGTGGAGCTTCTCCCCGGAATGGTTGAAACGGTGGGCGCTTTCACTGATCAGCCAACGAATGATGGCTTCGCGGTGCGCACGGCCTCGGGCCGTCTGCTCGACCAATCCAAGTCTCTGTCCGCACAGGGAGTGCGCGCCGGTGCGGCCCTCACCCTCGAGCCGCTGGGTGAGGGCGCTTCCGATATGGTCTATGACGACCTCACCGAAGCGGTTGGTCAAGTCGTCGAAAGAGTGTCCACTCCTTGGACGCGTGAGGACGCTCGCACTCTTGCCGCGCTCTCCGCGGCGGGCCTCGTCTTCGTCGCAGCCCTCCTCCTGGCGACTACTCCTCCGGACGCCCTCACCGCCCTGGACCCCAAAGCCGTCACGAGGTACAACGTCATTGCCGGCGCAATCGGCATCGTCGCGGCCCTGCTCGTGACTGCGACGTCCGCCGTGATGACCCGGAAGCACCCGCAGGCAAGCGGCATCGCGCTCGCACACACCGTCCCCTTCCTGACGGCCGCCTCGGCTCTGCGCCTGAGTCAGAGCCACTGGGACACAGCCGGCTGGGGGTGGACCGGCCTCGGCCTCCTGATCGGCTCCCTCGCCGTGCTCGCGCTGCCCAAGCGGTCTCGTATCTCCATCGCGGCCCCTCTTGTCGTCGGTACGGTCTTGGCTGCCACCGGCCTCCTGGTACGACTCGGCCAGCTCTCTCAGGCCGGTATCTCCGCCATCCTGTTCGCCCTGGTGATCGTTCTTCTTCAGGTCGCGCCCTGGATCGCGCTGGCCCACATCCCCGTGCGCATCCTGGATGCCGACACAACTGAGCAGATTCCCGCGAAGGGCATCACCGACCAGATCAGCACCTCCTTCATGTTCGTCGTCGCCCTGCGCGCCGGCGGGGCAATCGCCGCTCTCTTCCTGGCCGTCGCCCTGATGACGGCACCCGAAACGCGCTCGGTCTCCCTGCCGCTGACTCTCATCGTGCTCGGCGCGGTCTCCCTTGTTCTTCAGACGCGTTCGATCCGCGCTCGCGTTGAGGTGCTTCTCGGTGCTCTCACCGGCCTCATCGTGATCCTCGTTGCCGCTGTGCTCGGCGCCTACGCGGACCCGAGGACCATGCCGTGGCTGACGCTGTCGGCGATCGCGACGGCCCTCGTCCTCGTCATCACGAATGTCGTCGGGCCTCGTGCTCGCCCGCACCTGACGCGCATTGCCGACACGATCTCGGTGCTGTCGCTGTTTGTCCTGCTTCCCCTGGCCGTCTACCTGTGGAGCTGAGTCATGCCGTCGAGTAAAGACATTCTCGAAGCCCAGCGCTTTAATCGAAACCGCCTGATCACGGCCTTCACCTCCGGCACGCCGGACGGGCGCGAAGTTGACACGCCCTCGCCCGTACGCCCCCTTGTTTTCGGGCTCGTGGTCGCCGTTATTCTCAGCGTGGTTGGAATCGGCATGCGTGTTTTCGCGCCGAGTCCCCAGCTCGGGGAGGCACAGTACCAGCTGGTTGATGTCAAGGGGACGGGGGCCCGCTATTTCTGGGCAAACGGCGTTCTTCATCCCATTGCGAACGTGACCACCGCTAAGCTCCTCAGCCCCGAATCGAAGCTGCCCTACATCCAGGCCTCAGCGTCGTCACTCGAGAACATTCCGCGCGGTGCCCAGATCGGTCTGCCCGACGTCCCCGATGACGTTCCTCAGCCCGACATGCTGAGTAAGCAGTGGCTCTCCTGCGACATGGAGTCCGGATACCACACGTGGATCGCCAAAGAACTGCCTGTGGCGAATTTTCCGGTGAAGCAGGCGACATCCGCGCTCGTTCAGGCGACCGGCAGTGGAGATAAGTACTTCGTCGATCGGGAAAAAGGCAAGAAGTACTACATCGACTCCAGCGTGAGCCGCCTGGGTGACTGGGCGCTGTCCTTCCAGAACCTCACCAGCTATCCGATCACTGTCGAACCCGAGTGGCTCGACCTCTTCCCTTCGGGCACGCCTCTGCGTCCCTGGAGCTACAACGACATCGAAAACGCGGGGCAGCCTGCCACGAACCTGCCCGGCGACCTGAAGAACGAGGGCATCACGATCGGAATGGTCCTCGATCAGGTCGACTCCACCGGTCAGGTCAAGAACTCGTACCTGGTGATCGACGACTCGAATCTGGTGGTCTTCAACTCGACTGCGGCGCGCCTGTATCAGGACGCCCCGCCCTCGAAGAAGTTCCCCACCGAGATGTTCAAGTACGTCGAGCCCGTCCGGGCCGTCTTCGTCGGCGACGATTGGCCTGCCGTCGAGGACTTTGAATCGCCCGAGTGGTTCGACGAGAGCCGCGACGCGGCCAGCCGGACGGTCCTGTGCGCCCAGATGGACACCACTGATCGACTCAATCCGACGTTCGACCTGGTCACCATGCCTGAAAAGCGTGCGATCGAAGCGTCCTATGACGCGGAATCACTGCAGTCCCCGAAGGGGCCGTCCACGACGCGCAACGTCACTGTTGCGGGCGGATCTGGCGCCCTCCTCGCCCTCACGTCCGGCGGTGGCGGTGAGGCTGCATCCTACGTCTTCATCTCCGATATGGGCTTCCGTCACTCCCTCGGAGATGTTCCGGCGGTCTCCATGAACGCCCTCGGGTGGCAGTCATCCGAGGCTGCGTCGGTCCCGCGCGCATGGGGCGAGCTCATCCCGCCGGGCTCTGAGATGTCTCCGAAGGCCGCCGCCACCTCAGTGGGGATCAAGTGAGCGCCCGCCGCGCGCGTTCCCGGTCTTTGGGCCGAGGCCTCGTCGGGGCCTCGCTGATCGCAGGACTCGCGCTCGTGCCTATCGCCGCGCCGGTCTTCTCGCCTGATGACTCCGGTGCGTTCGGCCCCGGCGTCGCCCACGCGGACCCGGTGCCGACCCCGAGCGTGCGTCCGACGCCGACGGCCACACCCTCGTCGTCGGCGACGACACCCGCAAGCGATTCCGAGGGCGGCGAATGCTCGCAGAACTCGCCCTCGTACATCAAGCAAACGCCCGCCATCTTCGACGCTGTTGGAGTGCGTCGTGCCTGGGAGGTCTCACGAGGCCGCGGCGTGACGGTCGCGATCATCGACTCGGGCGTAGCCGCCGGCAACCAGCACTTCCAGGGGTCGGACGGCCCCGTGGTACTCCCAGGCATCGACCTGAGCGGTGAAAACACCGACGGGCGCGTCGACGTCGGCGAACACGGTACCGCCATCGCGGGCGCGATCGCCGCGCAGGAGCTGCCCAAGGAGATGGGATCGGGCCTCGTCGGCGTCGCCCCCGAGGCGAAGATCCTCCCGGTGCGCGTCGAGACCGGTCTTCAGGAAAACCGCCCGCAGAAGGAAGGCGAAGAGACCTTCATGTCGAAGGTGGGCCGCGGGATCCAGTGGGCCGCCGACCACGGCGCGCAGATCATCGTCGTCGCGCAGTCCGCCCCCGATGGCGACCCCCAGCTGGAGGCCGCGATTAACGCAGTGCGCGGCAGGGCCCTCGTCGTGGCCTCGACCGGCAACGTGTACCAGGGCCAGGAAACGGATCACGTCGTCTACCCGGCCGCGTACCCGGGTGTGCTGGGGGTGACCGCCTCGAACGCGGATGGTTCGGCTTCGGAGCAGCAGGTGCACGGCGCGCACGTCAAGCTCGCTGTGCCTGCGGGCGTCATTCTCACGACCTGGTTCGACCAGGCCGACTGCCTCGTCGGTGGATACGAGGGGGACCAGCCCCTGCCGTCGTCGTCCTATGCGACTGCATACGCGGGCGGCTTCGCGGCCCTCGTGGCCTCGGCGTACCCCGATGAGGGGCCCGACATGTGGAAGTATCGGCTCGAAGTGACCGCCCTGCGCGGCACCGCCGATCAGCGCACTGACGCCCTTGGCTGGGGTGTTGTCGCTCCCTTCGATGCCCTCACCTTCACCGACATCGGCACAAGGTTCGGGCCCGAACATCCCAACGCTGCAGAGCATCCCGCTCCGGCTCGGCCCGCCGTGGCCTCGGCGGACTTGGCGTCCCGCGATAACAACCTGACGATTCGCACCTACATCGTGTCCGCGATTGCGGTCCTCGGGGCCTCGCTACTCGGAGGCCTCGTGATCCTCTCTCACTTGCGCGGTAGGCCCGCCGTCGTCGAAGACTCCGAAGAGGACCTGTCATGACAACTCGGACAACGCGACGCTGGGGTAGGAGCGTGGGAGTTCTTGCCGGAACCCTCGCGCTCAGCCTCGGAGCGAGCCTTGCCCCCGTTGCGCCGGCTTACGCCGCCGACCCGCCGGTGACCGCTGACAAGCAGGACTACTACAAGTACTACAAGCTCAAGTCCATTCACGATCAGGGAATCACAGGCAAGGGCGTGACCATCGCGGTCCTGGACGGTGCCGTGAACCCGAACATCCCCGAACTCAAGGGTGCGAACATTCAGGATCGGACGCCCTGCGTCAAGGAGTCGGCGCCCGAGAATGCGGCACACGGCACCACTGTCGCGCAGATCCTGGTCTCGCCCGAGTTTGGTGTGGCGCCCGACGCGACGCTCTACACCTACACGATCCCCCTGTACGGCGATAAGTCGAACTGCACGCTCTCCGGCTGGACGGGTGAAGCAGAGAATGACACGCCGCTCCTTATTGAGCAGGCGATCAACGACGGCGCCGACATCATTACGATCTCCAGTAGCTTCCCGACCGATTCCATCGACCTTCGGTGGGCTATGGCCCGGGCGCTTGCCGAGGGCGTCATCGTCGTGGCCGCGATGGGCAACGAGACCACCGAGGACCCCGGCGATTCGCTCGCCCTGTGGAGGGGAATCTGCGGCATCGGAGCGACGACGCGTTACAACACTCTGACGGAGTACACGAACTGGGGCAATGGGTTGCTGACGACCGCCCTGGGAACAGTCCTGACGCGTGACACGTCGACTGGTCGTGTTGAGGAAGCGGAAGGAACGTCCTTTGCGACCCCGATTATCGCCGGCTTCTTGGCGCTCGGCTGGCAGCACTTCGACGAGGACGTCAGCGCAGATCAGATTCTGCAGGCACTGGCCGCAACGGGCAGAAGCGGAAACGAGTGGAACAAGTTTACCGGCTACGGCCCCGCCGACCCGGTCGCGTTCCTCCGGTCAGACCCGTCGCAGTATGCGGACGAGAATCCGTGCGTTCCGCAGGTCTACGACTCGCTGCCCTCATGGGATGACGTTGCCGACTATGCGGACGGCGTCGTCAACCCCATTTTGATTCGTAATGATGATGTCTACGTCTACCGCGGCGTGAACGAAGAGGCTGCACTCAGCCGCGAGCACGGCTACCCGACCCACATCGGCACCAGCCCCCGGTACCACAGTCAGTGACAGGCCTCGGCTTACCCGAGTGCCTGAGTGCACGAGTGCCCGAACGAAAGGAACAGACAAGATGATGCGATCAATCGGTCGGTCCCGAGGCCTGCGTGCCCTATCCGTTCTGGCGTCGGCCTGCGCGCTGGCCCTGACGGCGGTGCTTTCGCCGGTCGCCCCCGCTGCCCCTGCGACCGCGGTGGATCGCAAGGTCAGAGTCTCGGATGAAGAGTACTACTCGCGCTACGACCTGGACGCGCTGCGCGCCCAAGGGTACACGGGCGAGGGCGTGATTATCGCGGTCATCGACGGGCACATCGACACGTCCATTCCCGAGCTGCAGGGTGCGGACATCGTCGATAAGAGTACGTGCGACGTGCCCGTGGACGCCGAAAATGACGTACACGCGACGTACATCGCGCAGCTCTTGGTCGCACCAGACTTCGGCATCGCGCCGAAGGCCACCATCTATAACTACACGACGATTCTGGATCCACAGAAGAGCAGCGATGACTGTTCGCTGGGATGGACGCGGGCAGGGCGAGCCGATACGGACTACCTCATTGAGCAGGCGATCAACGACGGCGCTGATATCATTTCGATCACCTCCACTTATGGCAAGACCGAGAGTCAGGGGATGCGGTGGGCGATTTCTCGGGCGACTGCCTTGGGTGTGCCGATCGTTGCAGGCGTCGGTAATGATCGGACCCGCGATCCCGATAATGCGCTGGGAATGTGGGGAGGCGTCATCGGCGTCTCCGCCCTCGATACAAGCGGTAACTTCGCAGACTATTCGAACTACGGGGAGGGGGTTACCGTTTCCGCTGTGGGGGTTGTTGTTGGTAGGTCGACGCTGGACAATCAGCTTAAGCGGGTGCAAGGTACTTCTTTTTCGGCGCCCATGGTTGCCGGTTTCCTGGCCCTCGCGTGGCAGCGTTTTGGCGATGGTGGGGTAAGTGTGCGCCAGGTTCTTCAGGCCATGGTGGCTACCGCGTGGGGGACGAACGGGCAGTGGAACGAACGCACCGGCTATGGCGAGATCAACCCGGTGGCTCTGCTGTCTGCCGATCCGTCGCAGTACCCGGTCGAGAGTCCGCTCCTGGAGAAGGGTAGTCGCTTCGCCTTCCATGAGGATGACATCTACGACTACTACTACGGGCTGGCGAATCCGCGCGAGGTCCTGAACGACGACTGGTACGTGTACCGTGGAGTCGACGAGGCGAGTGCTCTGTCCGAAGGGCACGGGTACGAGGTCCACCTGGGGACAAGCCCGCTCTACCACTACCAGGGATGAGCGCGCAGTGACCCGCGGCGCCATCGCGAATGTTGAACGCCCTGCCGACATGCGCGGGCCTGAGGGGCAGCGGGGCGTCTCGTCCCGTGAAGTGTTGTACGTAGATCAAACAAGTCAGTTAGGATAACCGTATGGTAGATGTGATGGGGCGTACGCCCGAAGAATTTGAAGAGATGCTCAACGCCCAAATCGCCGAGGCTGAACGCAAGGCTGCGGCTATGGACGAGTTCGTGACCACGCTCAAGTCCGCTCGCGTTACTGGTTTCGACTCCCGCCGTGAGGTCGAGGTCGAGATCAGCCAGGAGGGGACCATGACCCGCGTGTCGATCGACGACGAGGCCCTCGAAGGCAGTACCTCGGACCTCGAGGAAGCCATCATGGAGGCCTACTCCGACGCCGGTAAGAACATGAGCCGCTTCCTGCGCGAGCAGGGCGACCGCCAGTTCGGCGGCGGGTACTCAGCGATGGGCGAGTTTGTCGATCAGATTAGCTCGCGCCTCGAGCAGCTTGGGCGCTGATTGCGATGGGTTACGATCTCGCGATTAACACCGCCCAACTTCAGTCGCATGCGACCGAGGTTGACGCGTGTGCAACCACGATCGAGAGCGCGCAGAACATTGCTGCCGGCACACAGAACCAGGTCTCGCAGAACGCATTCGGCCTTATGTTCGCTCCGTATGCGATCGTTGCGCATTTCGGCATCAAGAACCTCTCCGCGATGATGAAGGACATCTCCGAGGCTGAGCACCGTCTCGCTGCGTGCCTGCGTCAAACGGCGGCTGAGATGGCAACGGTTGAGGATGGACGCGTAAAGGACACCAAGGAGATTCTGGACGACTTGCAGGAACCCGTTACTGGTACCGGTACCGGCCCCGGCGGCGGTGGCGGTGGCGGCGGAGGCTTCGGCGGTGGCGGCGGGGCTACCGGCGGTGGCGGCGGGGCTACCGGCGGTGGCGGCGGGGCTACCGGCGGCGCGGCGCTCCCGACCCCTCCCGGCGGCGACGCGTCAATCGACGACGACAAGGACAACGACAAGGACGAGAAGAAGGAAGACGATCTCGCCTCCCTTCTGAGCGGCAACGACAAGATCTCTGTCACCGACGACGAACTGCGCGCCTTCCTCGAGAAGCAGCGCGAGGAAGAAAATGATGACCTGAAGACGTTCTACGAGCGTCAGAAGGAGGACCAAGCGAAGGCGCTCGAGCGTTACGCCGAGGCCCACCCGGGCGAGGATATCTCCGAGGTCAAGTCGCTCATCGAGCAGAACCAGCAGGAACAGCAGGACGCGATGACCGACTTCCTGGCGAAGCAGCGCACGGATGAAGAGGCGCAGATTCGCGAGTTCGTCAAGGACAACCCGACTGCGACCAGCCGCGAGTTTGACACCTTCATGTCCAAGCAGCGCACCGACCAGCAGGCCAGCTACCGCACATTCGTCGAAGAGCAGCAGAAGGCCCAGAACACGCGCATCGAAGAGTTCACGAAGGCACACCCGGATTCGAAGCCGGATGACGTGAAGTCCCTCTTCGAGAAGCAGGACCAGCACGGCGATCAGGACATCGACACGTTCCTGAACCGCCAGCGTCAGGACGAGGAACGCTCCCTGCGCCGCTTTATCTTCGAAGGAGTTAAGAAGTGACTGTGAAGCAGCCCGCCTACACGCCGAGCCAGGGTATTCGAGGCTCCGACCCGATCATCAACGCAGGCGAGGACCTTGTGTCCCTGGCTCAGTCGCCGAGCGTGGATAGTGCCTTGCAGGCTGCGAGTTCCGCGGTGGACGCGGCAACGTCCGTCGTCGGATCGATGACCAGTCCCATTCAGGCAGGTGTCTCGTTTGCCACTCGCCTTGCCCTTGAGTACGTGTACCCACTGAACATGTGGATGAACCAGCTCACCGGTGACTCCGCTCAGGTGAACGGCATCGGCGTCTCCTGGCAGTCCGTTTCCGAGTCGCTGTCGTCGATCGCGGACGAGCTGGAGTCGAGCGGTCAGAGCGCCATGGCGGAGATGTCGGGTGAGTCGGTGTCCGCCTACCTGATGCGTCAGGGCCAGGTCGTCAACGCCACTCGCGGCGTCGCAGGCACCTCGTCTAAGTTCGGAAACGCTGTTGCGACGGTCGCGACCCTCGTCAAGAAGGTACACGACCTGATCTGCGCGGTGATCTCCGAACTCGTCGGCATTGCCGCGGACGCTGCCTGGAAGGCTCCGTTGACGTTGGGATTCGCGCTGGCGAATGCCTGTAAGGAGATCGCGGCGAGGGCCGTTCAGTGGGCATCTGAAATCAAGAACATCCTTACGATGGTTGAGAACGCTTTTAACGCCATCAAGGCGATGGTGGACATGATTGGCACCGCAATGTCGAACCTGACGTCCTCCATCCGTGAGGTCGGCAAGGATTGCGTGGATCCAGGCGGTGGCTGCTGCGGCGGCAGCGACTCCTCCTCGGACAAGTCGTCCTCGTCGAAGACTCCCGAGACCCCGCGCAAGTCGCCGGAACCCGACATTCCGAAGCCTGCCCCCGAGGCCCCGAAGAAGAAGGAAGAGTCTTCCTTCTGGGATCGTGCAAGGAAGGTTGGGGAGACCGTTCAGAAGCTCTGGGAGCTTTGGAAGGGCAAGAAGTCTGACGGGGGTTCGCAGAAGCCTCCCGAGGTTAAGGCGCCGAAGGGGCCGAGCAGCCCCTGGCCGAGAATTCCGGCACCGAAGGTTGGTATTCTCCCCGGCGGCAAGCGGCCGATGCTGCCCTGAGTTTTCAGTCGGAAAGCGAGCCACAATGAGGCTTGTTGGTCGGCAGTGACACTGGATGTGGCCCCGCACAGAAAATACTGTGCGGGGCCACAACCGTATGCAAAGGGGCTCAGGGGCGGTTCGCGAAGTACTCCAGCAGATGCGAGTCGCCCGACACGATGATCTCGTCGTCAGCGTTAATGCGCGTCGACGAGTCCGCGTACTCGAAGCGCTGCTTGGGACGGCGGATCGCCAGCACGTTCACGCCGTAGCGGCCGCGCAGGTCGAGTTCCTCAAGGGAGAAGCCGCGCACCTCCTGCGGCGGGCGCAGCTTCATGATGGAGAAGCCGTCCTTCTCCATCTCGATGTAGTCGACCATGCGGCCGCCCACCAGGTGCGCCGTGCGCTTGCCGGCGTCCAGGTCGGGGTAGACGACGTGGTGGGCACCCACGCGGCGCAGAATGCGACCGTGCTGGGAAGACGTCGCCTTCACCCAGATCGAGGAAATGCCCATGTCGACCAGGTTTGCGGTAATGAGCACCGCTGCCTCCAGCGAGGAACCCACGCCGACAACGGCACTGCGGAACTCCCGCGCCCCCAGCTGCTCGAGCGCATCCTTGGAGGTCGCGTCGGCCTCGACGAGGGGGAAACGACCCGCGAAGGCCTGCACGCGTGCGGGGTTCTTTTCGACGGCCAGGATCTCGTAGCCCAGCTGGTCCTGCGTCACCGCGACGGCGGACCCGAAACGGCCCAGCCCGATGACGAGCGTTCCCGACTGGAGTTCCTTTGACTCGCGTTCATCTGCCATGCCCCCATTCTTCCCTGCGTGCGCCCCCAACGCGAACGCTGCGGCCGTCAGCGCGGTCCGAGACGTGCCTACATTCGGTCGGGAGGGTGGCGTGGCCGTGAGCGCGATGGTGTTTGCGGTGTCCGTGCCCGGATGGGGCGGTGAGCGTGAAACGCGCGTGAAACACGCTTACTTGGCTGCTAACGTCCCGACTTCGCGCGGATGGCGACCGGAACCTGTGAAAGAAAGACGGTTTTGTGCCGGGCGTAGTTCGAGGTGACAGTGAGGTTGGCTCGCTTGTGAAACCGGTGTCGCCTTTGCGGGTTTGGTCGGTGGGGGTGGTGAAACCGGCGTCGCCTTTGCGGGTGTGAATGGGCCTGTTTT
>ERZ1674236.141-NODE-141-length-18819-cov-7.509007_pt1 | contig 18819 bp, 15 predicted proteins | sample MGYA00581210_ERZ1674236 | MGnify/ENA primary metagenome ERZ1674236 (study PRJEB41354, sample SAMEA4873328) | human saliva metagenome | biome: human-associated habitat [ENVO:00009003]; feature: mouth environment [ENVO:08000002]; material: saliva material...
CGGCATAACGAACCCCGGCCTCGTCCCTCGGGGGTGCGCATAACGAACCCCGGCCTCGTCCCTAAGAGTAGGAACGAGGCCGGGGGTGATGCGTAGCGAGGCTACCCCTGCGCTTACTGCGTGCTTACTTCGCGGCGGACTCCCGATCCGAGTTGCGCGTGATCTTACGGGCGAAGCCGTAGAGCAGCCACGTCGCGCCCGCGAAGAACAACAGGCCCAGCACGTTCGCAACGGGGGTGAAGCCATCGCCGATGAACGGCAGCGCCAGCGGCGACTCCGAGCCCGTCGCGCCCGCGATGCCCGCGTAGACGACGCCGAACAGGGACTCGCCGACGATCAGGCCGGTCGCAGCCAGCGTGCCGAAGCGCTTCGCGCGCTCCACGTCCGCCTGCTTGTCAGCCCACCTGTTGTACAGGAAGCCGATGAACGCGCCGATCGGGATCAGGACCGTCAGGGAAGCGGGCAGGTAAATGCCCATGCCGACCGCCAGCGGAGGCAGGGCGAGCTTGCCCTTCGACGCGGGGCGCAGAACCTCGTCAATGATGATGACGACAACGCCGATCGCAGCGCCGATACCCAGGAGCTTCCAGTCGATACCGCCGCCGAGCACGCCCTTCGCGAGCGAGGAAATCAGCGAGGCCTGCGGGGCCGCCAGCGCGTCGGGGCCGGCGCCGGGAGCACCCTGGAAGCCGAAAGAGTTCTGCATGAGCTCCAGGACCGGGGGAATGATCAGCGCGCCGAAGACGACGCCGATGATCAGGGCGACCTGCTGCTTCCACGGGGTCGCGCCCACCAGCTGGCCCGTCTTGAGGTCCTGCAGGTTATCGTTCGCGATCGTCGCAATACAGAAGACGATAGCCGAGGTGAACAGCGTGAAGGCGATGAGCGCCGTGTTCTCTTCCGTAGTCGAGCCGCGGCCGTGCACCGCCAGGATGACGACCGCCGTGATGACGACAACCAGCAGGCCGACGCCGGAAACCGGCGAATTCGACGAGCCGATGAGGCCGGCCATGTAACCGCAGACCGCCGCGACCAGCAGGCCGGCGAGCAGAATGAAGAGCACCGAAATAGCGATCAGAACAGCCGTGTTGTGCTCGATCTGCGTGCCGCGCATGAACCACCACAGCAGGCCAGCGATCGGAATCATGGCCACGAAGATGGAGACGATGACCCACTTGCCGGGGATATCCTGCTCGGTGCGGTCGATCTGAGCGCCCTCTTCCTTTGCGCCGCGCGAGGCGCGCAGCGACTCGGACATTCCGCGGGCGATCGGACCCATGATCTTGATGAGCGTCCAGATGGCGGCGACCGCCATGACGCCCGCGCCGATGAAGCGCACGTCCGACTTGAAGACCGTGGACAGGGCCGAGGTCAGATCATCCGCGCCGTCCAGCTGGCCGTTCGCGTACAGGGGCAGCAGGACACCGTAGGAGGTGACCATGCCGATCAGCATCGCGATGCCGACCGTCATGCCGACCAGGTGGCCCACGCCGATCAGAGCGAGGGACAGAGAGGTGGAGATCATCGTGCCTGTCGAGCCGAACTTGAAGGCCGTGCCAACCTCGGAGGCCACAACCTTCATGTAGCCCAGAAGCGCCATCGCGGCCGAGGCCATGGCGCCCCACGTGATGGCCAGGAGGCCACGCTTGTTGTCCTCGCCCGCGTCCTGGGCGTCGCCGACCTTCAGAATCTCGGCGCCTGCCACGCCCTCCGGGTAGGGCAGGTCCGAGCCGGTCACGAGCGCGCGGCGCAGGGGGATCGAGTACATGACGCCCAGCGCACCGCCGACCGCACACACGAACATGGTCTCCCAGTAGGGGAAGCCGCTCCACCAGCCGACAATCACGAGGCCGGGGAGAACGAAGATGACCGCCGACAGCGTGCCGGCCGCCGAAGCGATGGTCTGGACGATGTTGTTCTCCTGGACCGTGTGGTCGCCCCAGAAGCGCAGAACCGCCATCGAGATGACGGCTGCTGGGATCGACGTCGCAAACGTCAGGCCGACCTTCAGACCCAGGTAGACGTTCGCGGCCGTGAACAGCAGCGTAATAATTCCGCCGAGGATGATGCCGCGGAGGGTCAGTTCTTTGAGCGACGTTTGCTTCGTCGCGTTTGGCGCAGACACGAAAAATCCTTTCGCTGCCTTGAATAGATACCCTGCAAGAGTAGTGCATTTATGAGTGGGAGTGAATGGTATGCGGTTACTTAATCTCGTTTTCAACCGTTCTAAATGTCGAGGTCGTGCTCGTTTTGCGTGTGCCGTGTGAACCTTCGGGGTTGTGGCCCTGCTCCTAGCCCGCCCGGTCGATTTGCGTGCGCAGGGGAGGGCGTGGTAGCGTATCCGGGTAGGGTAGCGTGTCCGAGCGGCCGAAGGTGCAGCACTCGAAATGCTGTGTGGTGTCACAGCCACCCTGGGTTCAAATCCCAGCGCTACCGCCACTGCCGCCCGGCCCCATTGGGGCCGGGCGGTTTTGTTATGCCTAGGTGTCGCCCGCGTTGCTGAGGTGTGGACTGGTGCGTCGTCTCGATGCCCGGCCAGGACCCGTCCCTTAAAGCATGCTCTATCCTCAATGAGGAGTGGGTGTGTTTGGTGCAGGTTCGGATGCAGAGGTGACGGTGGTTTCAACGGGTGCTGTTCAGGGGCGCGCAGTGGTGATGGGGGTTTCATGCTGACCTGCACCAGTGGCTGCAGAGGGGTGTCATCGGTTTCAAAGTCGCGACGGGTGGGGTCCTGTGCGCGAAATAGTTCGCCCAGCGTACGAAATAAGGCCCACAATCGGTGGTTTGTGGCGTGCTGGGCGAACTTTATCGTGCCGTGGGCCTGGTAGCTGGGCCCTCTACTGGCAGGTTAACCCTTCAATGCGCAGCTAAACCCACCTAGTGGAAGCTGTGCGTGGATGCTCACGCTCCACCTGGTGGGTTAACGGGCGCGTGGATGCTGGCGTGCCCCGGTGATATGTCGTGTGCTGCGGACCCACAGCCGCCCGTGGGTGTTGCAGGCAGGCTCGTGGGTCCTTCGAAGCCGCCGTGCCTCCCGGGATACGACAGAGGCGGGACCCCGAAGGATCCCGCCTCTCGTTGCGTGCGGTGGCCGCGCCGTAGGCGCCGGAAAGCCCGCGCTGGACCGTCAGTGCCCGAGAATCAGCTCGGTGACAACGGCCGCGGTCGCGTCAGGCGCGAACGCTCAGTTCTTCCACCAGCCCTTGACGGTGTCGACCGCGTGGGCGCCCAGGTCGGTCAGTGCGGAGTGGGCGTTTACCAGGCCGGAGGACAGGCGGGCGGCCTGGAAACGGGAGGCGACGTTCTCCCAGTTCACCAGGTTCCACCAGGCCTTGACGTAGTCGGCCTTGACGTTGAGGTAATCCAGGTAGAAGGCGTGCTCCCACATGTCGATCATGAGCAGCGGAACGGTCGCGACCGGGATGTTGCCCTGCTGGTCGGTCATCTGGTAGGTCACGAGGCGCTTGCCGACGGTGTCCCACGCGAGGACGGCCCAGCCGGAGCCCTGCAGGCCCAGGGCGGCGGCGGCGAACTGTGCCTGGAAGGACTCGAAGGAGCCGAAGAACTCGTCGATGGCGGCGCCGAGCTCACCCTCGGGGCGCGAGGCGCCCTCGCCGGTCATGTTGGTCCAGAAGATGGAGTGGTTGGTGTGGCCACCGAGGTTGAAGGCCAGGTTCTTCTCCCACAGGTTGATGGCGGCGAAGTCGCCGGCCTCGCGGGCGGCGGCCAGCTTCTCGAGGGCGGCGTTCGCGCCGGCCACGTAGTTGGCGTGGTGCTTGGAGTGGTGTAGCTCCATGATGCGGCCGGAGATGTGGGGCTCGAGAGCGGCGTAGTCGTAGGGAAGTTCGGGCAGGGTGTAGACGGTCATGATGCTCCTCCTGGGCGTCGTCGTTTGTCTGTTGACTCCAAGGGTAGTACTTAAGTCCCACCTTGCGTAGGGGTTATGCGTCACCTTTCGCGCAGTGCGATCAGCGACGAGGCCGGGGCTGGGTCTCGCGACCACGCCCCGGCCTCGTGAAACGACAGACGATCAGACCTTCGTGCGCGCCCGACGCACGAGTGCGGAAGCGCCGACGACGATCCACGCGATGACGGCACCCAGGATGACGCCGAAGATGCCGGACAGGAGAGTCTCGACCAGCCAGGTCGCGAAACCGCCCGCGGCGGACACCGCATGTTCGGCGACTTCGAGGATGTGGTGGAAGACGGGCGCGCCGACCTCGGCGAGGTTTTCGATGACCAGGTGGCCGCCGACCCAGAGCATCGCGACCGTGCCGACGACGCCGATCGTGTTGAAGACGTGCGGCATGACGCGCACGATCGTGCGGCCCACGTTGTCGACGGGGCCGGGGCGATTGTCCTCGGGATCCAGTGCGCCCTTGGCTAGGTGGAGGCCGAAGTCGTCCGCCTTCACGAGTAGGGCGACGAGGCCGTACACGAAGAACGTCATGAAGAACGCGACCGCGATGAGGACGGCGACGCGCATGACACCGGTTTCGTTGGACAGGCCGGCCATGGATACGAGCATGATTTCGGCGCTGAGGATCAAGTCGGTGCGGGTTGCGGAGGCGACGATGCCTTTCTCGAGTTCCTCTCCGGAGGTGGCGCCACCCTCGTCGTGCTCCTCATGGTGGCCGGGCAGCCACCCGAGCTTCTCGAGGACCTTCTCGCCGCCCTCGAAGCACAGGTATGCACCGCCGACGATCAGCAGGAATGGGAGGACCTGCGGGGCGAACCAGGTCAGCACGAGCGCAATCGGCAGGATGATGAACAGCTTGTTGATGAGGGAACCGCGCGCGATCTTGCCGATGATGGGAAGCTCGCGCGCCGGGCTCAGGCCCGACACGTACTGGGGCGTGACCGCGGTGTCATCGATGACGACGCCCACCGCCTTCGAGGAGGCCTTGACGGCGCCCGCCGCGACGTCGTCAATCGACGAGGCCGTGACCTTTGCGAGGGTCGCGATATCGTCGAGCAGCGCGACAAGTCCACCGGACATGGGTTTCCTCCTCTGAGAGGGGCGTGAGGCTCCTGGTTGGGTACCCGCGCATTGTACGCGTGGGGATAGGCTTGAGTCATGACGACTTCCGTACCCGTCCCCGCCCTCGACCGTGACCTGATTCGGTGCCTGCGTGCCGACGTGATCGCCTCGACGTGGACCGTTGAGAATCTTCAGACCTTGATCAGCGAGGGCGCGCTCTCCGCCCTCATGCGCCACTCGCGACTGCCCGCCCTTGTCGAGCTCGTGGGCGCGACCGACCCCGCTGCGGTCCTCACGCGCTTCTTCATCCTCGGCCTGCCTGAGCGCGCCTCGGCCCTGAACGAGGCCCTACCGACGCTGGGCGCGCACGGCCTGGAGTCCCTCGGCCTCGCGGCCACCATCGACGAGGCCGAGGCCGCCTCCGCGCTCGTCATGCCCCGTGCGGGCGGCGCGCCCAAGCGTGAACCCAAGGAGGAGCGGGAGGAGTCCTCGTCCCCGAAGACGACGAGCGTGCCGACGATGCGCGACCCCGGCGAGGAGGCCCCCGAGCCCGAGGTCGAGGAAGACCCGTGGATGCGAGCCCTCTTTGACCTGCGCCCCCACGCTGCGACGCTGCCGGGTGGCGACCACGAGTGGTGGGTGGCCTCGGACCTGGCGGAGGTGCAGACCGGCAAGCCGCTGTCCGACGACCACGTGCTTGGCATCGGCGGCGCGACCCTGACGCTGCTGGAGATGACGGTGCGTGAGCAGGTTGATTCGGCTCTCGACGTGGGTTGCGGCTGTGGCATTCAGGCCCTCTACCTGGCCACCCACGCCGACCGCGTCGTCGCCACAGATCTGTCGTCGCGCGCGTGCGCGCTCACCCAGTTCAACGCCGCCCTCAACGAGGCTGTCATCGACGTGCGTGAGGGCTCCCTCTTCGAGCCCGTCGAAGGCGAAACCTTCGACCTCATCGTCACCAACCCGCCTTTCGTCATCACACCGGACTCGGTGCGTGGCGCGTCCGGCCTGCTCGAGTACCGCGATGGCGGCATGGACCGAGATAACCTGATCCGCGCGGTCCTGCGCGGCGCGCCCGCGTGCATGAACGAGGGCGGCACCCTGCAGATGCTCGCCAACTGGGAGATCCCCGCTGACCGCAACCCCGACACGCAGTGGTCGTGGCGCGTGGATTCGTGGCTCGACGGCCTGCCGGTGGACGCGTGGGTCGTTCAGCGCGACGTCCTCGACCCGGCGCGCTACGTGGACATGTGGATCCGCGACTCGGGCGGTCAGCTCTTGGCCCGCGCCGACTACGAGCGCGCCTTCACCTCGTGGCTGGCTGACTTCCGCCGCGCGGGTACGGGCGCGATCGGCATGGGCTTCGTGGCGCTGCGCAGGCTCGACGAGGCCGAGGCCGCTTCGGGTGGCAAGCGAGCCTACGACCTGTCCCTCGATGGGCACGCCCCGCGCGGGCGCGACGTGGCTTGGGCGCTGGCATCCCTGCGCGCCCCGGAGCTGTGGGACACCGCGCTGACGCGCGCCTCGGACGTGCGCGAGGAGCGCCACTACGTGCCGGGAAGCCCCGACCCGGAGCTGCTCATCATGCACCAGGGTGGGGGACTGGGCCGTTCCGTGCCCGTCTCGTCGTCGGTGTCGGCGGTTGTGGGCGCTTCGGACGGCGAGCTGACGGTCGGGCAGATCGCGGTGGCCCTCGCGATGCTCACCGAGGCGGACGCCGACGACGTGCGCGCCGAGATTGAGGCGCCCCTGCGTGACCTGATCCGCTGGGGATTCCTGACGTACTGATCGTTGTTGTGTGCGCAGGCGCCGCGGCTGCGGGGGCAGTCGCGGCGCCTGGCGTCAGGGTTTTGTTACTTGTCTTTTGGGGTGGATTCAGCCTGGGCCTCGTGAATGCTACTGGCCGTAGTGGAAACGGCAGGCAACGATTTCGACTGTATCTTTGCTGATGCGATAAACCAGTCTGTTACGTCCGTCGATCCGGCGCGACCAAAAGCCGGTGTATTCGTAGCGGAGAGGCTCAGGCTTGCCGATCCCCTCGTTCCCGTTGCGCTGGATATCCGCAATGAGAGCGTTGATGCGCGTGAGGGTCTTGCGATCCTCGAACTGCCACCAGATGTAGTCGTTCCAGGCGTGTGGGGTCCACAAGACTTTGAGCATCGTTAGTTCTCCTCGTCGGGGATGTCGATGAGATCGTGCTCTTCGAGGTTGCCGTGTCGCAGCTGCGCGATCGATTCGCGCAGGTGGCGGGCGTTCGCGGGGGACTGCATGAGGTAGACGGTCTCCATGAGGGACTCGTACTCGTCAAGCGCCATGATGACGACGCTCTCGTGCCCCTGTCGGGTGATGACGATTTCCTCGCGGTCGTTGACGACCTGGTCGAGGACCTCGGCGTAGCGTGCGCGCGACTCGGTGTAGGTCATGATCTTCATGGGGGCTCCTCTGCTCACCTATGTACAGAATATTGTACAGGGTGTGAGGGTGTGTGTCTCCGGTCTGCTGGTGATGTGCGGGAGTACTGCCTCCGTGCGGGGGCCAGTTACTGCGGGAGTGCTGGCGCGGGGCATGTATCGCGGCGTCCTTCACCAGGGAGGGAGCGGGCTGCGCGTTCTGGATAGGAACTGCTGATCTGGATAGGTTATTTTCCTATCCAAAACGTCGTAAGCTATCCAGTTCGTGGTTTCCTATCCACTTTATTGCTGCGTTCGTACGCGACCGCACGTGGGCCCGATGATGTGCACGTGGGCCCGATGATGTGCACGTGGGCAACGCCGCCCACGCGCAGGTCATGCGGTTTATGTGCGTGTCGAGGGGTTAATGCGCAGTCCTTAGTGGCCGCGGTGGCGAGCTTTCGCTTTCAGGCGGGCGAGGCGGCGTTTCTCTTCAGCTTTCTCACGTTTCTTCTGCTTGGTCGTGGAAGCGCGTTCTCGTGCTATGCGTTCGCGTTCTGCTTGAATCGCTGCCTGTGATGCAGTGGAAGGAAGCGCACGGCGGGCGAGGCGGGACGCTTGGCGCTGTGCGCGCTTGGGGTTGTCGTGCGTCGCCTGGCGTTGGGCCATATCGGAAGCCCAAGCGGCCTCGTCGAGGCCGCACAGGAGAGCGTTAGCGTGAGCGAGAAGGAACTCGTAGAACTCCGCGTCTGAGGGCTGCGCGCCGAAAACGATTCTAACGGCGCGAACACGGTCGGCCTCGTGGCGCTCAATGACACCGACCCAGAACTGACCATCGAAATATAGTGTGGACTCCGTCTTCATTACTCGTCTCCAGGTACACCAGGGTGGACCCGATGACGCTGGATTCTGCTCGGGGCAGCGACGGATGCGAGGCATCGCCCAGACTTCCTACTGGACTGTGCGGTTCGCGTATCAGGACTGACGACTCATTATACGTCCCGTGTTCCAGGGTGTTGCTACTGGACGATCGGCTTGCCGCCGATGGACATGGGGGCGGGGGTGCGGACTCCAACAGTTTGGTCGAGGCCCTGGTGGTGCTCGCGGGCGACTATGGCATGAGGGTGAGCGTGCCTGATGAGCTGCGCCCCAAGATGAAGGGATCGAGCGAGCTCGCCAAGGCGCTGCGGGCGCTCGACGCGCTGCCTGATGCTCCGACTGACCTCGCGCGCGAAGCGGGCGCTGCCCTCAGCGCTATCGTCTCTCGTCGAGCCGATGGAGGCGTCCCCACCAGCGGGTGATCAGCCACTCGTCGTGCGTTGAGATAACCAGGGTTCCCGTCCACCGCCGCAGGGCCTCCTCGAGGGACTCCAGGGCGTTCACGTCCAGGTAGTTCGTGGGCTCGTCGATCACGAGGATCTGAGCGTCGGCTTGCGCCGCGAACGCCAGCTGTGCCCTGCGTTGGTTTCCCGCGGAGAGCTCACCGAGCGGCCGGTTCCACGCCGATGGGGGAACGAATCCCTTCCCGGCTTCCCCGATGCCCAGGTACCACGCATTCTCGGGGATGAGGGGGTCGCCGGGCCGCGGGAGCACCTGGGGCACGAGGACGACCCCGGAGGCGGCATCGATGCATCCGTGCGCCCCGCTGGGGGCCCCGCGTGCGATCCACTCCAGCAGGGTGGTCTTGCCCGACCCGTTGGGCCCCGCGACGAGGAGGTGCTCGCCGTAGCACGCCTCGAAGGAGGTCGGCGCGAGGCGTCCCTCCACCGACGCGCCGCGGACGGCCAGGGCGATACCCATTGCGTGTGGGTGCGGTGATGTCCCGCCCGTGGTGGTCCTCATGGGGTGGGGGAAAGAGAACTCGCCCTGGTCATAGCGGGGCTTGGGGACTTCGTGTGCCGCGAGAACCGACAGCCTCCGGGAGTCGTCGTTGATGCGCCTCTTCGATACAGTTTGGGCGCGGTCTGCATAGTACTTCTGTGCCATCCTCGTCTCGGTGTGGGGTTTGAAGCGCGCATGCCCCACCACCGTCGAATCCCGCTGGTGAGATACGAGTCGGTGTTTCTCGGCCTGCTGATCCGCATGGATCGCAGTGTGTCGCGAGCGTGCGGCGGCCTTGTCGCGCAGGTAGTCCGAGTAGGATCCTCCTACCCTGTACGCCCCGAAGTCCGCGGGCTCTCCCTTGGAGATTGCCAGCGCCCGCCACGGTGTCGGATCCAGGTCGAGCAGCGCCGTCGCCGTGCGCTCAATGAAGGCCCGGTCGTGGCTGGTCATGAGCACCGGCCCCTGCCAGTTGTCGATTGTGTGTGCTAGGTGCTCGCGCCCGTCAGTGTCCAGGTGGTTCGTCGGTTCGTCCAGGACGAGGGCCTCTGGTCGATCGACGAGGGTGAGGGCCAGGTGCAGGCGGGCACGCTGCCCTGGAGAGAGGGAGGCGAGGGAGCGGGAGCGGTCGAGGCCTCCTAGGTCGAGGGCCTCCAGGGTCTGTTCGAGGCGCGTGTCGATGGTCCACGCGTCCCGCGTGATCATCGCCGCTAGGACGCGGTCGTACTCCGCTTCGTCGCGTGGAGAGGGCTCCCGGGCGAGGTGCTCGGTGAGGAAGTCGAAGCGCGCCGCCAGCCCGCGGGTGCCTGACGTGGCGGCATCGATGAGCTGTGCGACGGTGCGGGACTCCCTGTCCCCCGCGAGCGGAGGGCGGGATGCCAGAGGGACTCCCGGTGCTGACCGCGTGGCCGCGGGCCGAAGAATTGGGGGAACTAGCTGGGTCGCGGAGAGTGTGGGGCCGGCGATTGTTCCGGAGTCCGGCTGGAGTCGGCCCGCTGCGAGGGCCAGCAGCGTTGACTTGCCGATCCCGTTCGGGCCGACAACAACGAGGCGGTCGGTGGGCCCACACGTGAAGGAGACGTTAGTGAGGACGGGCAGCGTACCGTAGGAAAAGAAGACGTGGGAAAAGACAATCGCGGACATGACGCACCGAGGACAGAAGGAGTGGGGCAGGGGCGCGATGTCAGGAGTCCATGGGGACATGATATCGGCAACGGCGCGCAGGTGCGACAGTTCTGCACAGAAATGGGGGCGTTCTCCTGGGGCTGTCTGTCAAGACTAACGGCTTGCCGACGGACGACATGAGCATGCGGGAGGGCACCCGGACAAAATACTCCCCCGCGAGCCCTCGGTGGGACCTTCGGGGGAGGTTGCTGGGAAACGGGGCCGAAGCCTAGAACAGCAGCGGAGCGAAGCCAGCCACCGGGGCGAGGAACGCGACGCCACCCAGCAGAGCGGCCTTGATGTAGGGGAAGGCGACGAAGGCCGCGATGATGAGGACCACGAGCAGCGCCATGAGGATGAGGTTGTTGCGCTGGCGCTTGTACTGCTCGGGCGTCAGCTCCTCCTTCTTACGGATGAGCGGAGCCTCGCCGTGGACGGAACCGGTGTTGCCGCCGGGCTTTGTGCCCTCGTTCTCGGTTGGGAAGTGCTGGTCGGACATTGTGGTCTCCTATTGATTGGCAGGGGATCAATTGACGATCGCCTTGCCGCCGATGGACATGGGGGCGCGGGTGCGGGCCTGTGCATCGAGGTCCTTCTCCCACGCGGAGGCGTCCTCCCAGTTGCTGGAGGACAGCAGGTGCAGAGCGCCCATCTCGCGTAGCGCGTCGAGGAGGATGAAGTGCGGGGCGGGGTAGGGGGCGTTCCACGGGATCGCGGTCCACAGGCCGTTCTTGCCGACGAGGAACTCGCCGCGATTGCGGTCGTGTAGATCGTTGTTCGCGGTCTGCGCGTCGCCCTCAGCGGCCCACAGCCAGCGGGTGATGCGGAAAGCCTCCCACGTCTCCTCCCACGAGGAGTAGGAGAACTGCAGAGCCCGGTTGATGGCCGCGAGAGTGTCCCAGGCCTCGTCCTCGCTCAGCCATCCGAGGCCGGCGCCCGCGCGCGTCAGATTCGCGGCACGAATGAGGTCCCACGCGGCGAAATCCAGGGACTGGATGCCGCGGTCATTGTCCAGGAAACGACGGATGCGCCAGCGGCGCTCCCAGTCCTCCATTGACGAGTCGGCGGTTTTACTCAGGCGGGCGATCTCGGTGTCCGCCCAGCCGGGCCTCGCGCAGCGCTCGCGCAGGGCAGCGAAATCCTCGCGGTGTCCGGCGCGCAGCAGCGAATAAATCTGGCGGATCAAGCTCTCGCGGTCGGTGATACCCCAGTCGCGGTCGAGCATGCCCCTCATTCCGGCGGGATCCGACAGCTTCAGCTGGTTAACGACCTCGTCGTTGCACAGCGAGTACACCATGGCCGGGGCGAGCAGGCGAGCCTGCGGATCGGTGGCCATGTCCTCGCGCTTGCCACGCAGCTTCGGGGTGTGGTGCTCGTTGAGCTTGTTCCACTCGCCTTCCTTGCCTGCCTTGCGCACGTCGCGCGGCGCGGGGACGGCGCCCTTTGAGCGGGCAGCAGCCTGCTTGAACTTCTGCGCCGCGAGGACAACGATGACGCAGCCGATCGCAAACCAGATCGGGAACGGAATGTTGGAGAGGAAATTCTGGAGCACAGACTGATTGTGCCCGATTGAAAGCAGATCACACAATTCAGGGGCGCTCGTGCGCGACACAGGGGACGAGGTTGGGGCTTCCCCCTATGTAATAGGTATCGTCGCGTGCGCCCCCCCCGATGCGTCGCCCGGGCGCGCCCGCGCGCGAGAATCCGCCACGGCCTCGTGAATGTCAAACCCGAGCGGCGTGAGACGCGCGGAAGCGCTCCCGGTACCCAGATGCGGGTGGGACGCGGTAAGGTCCATCCCAGATGCCTCGCTGGGTGAACCGCGAGCGAGGGTGCTACAAATACTGGGGAAGCGACGGAAGGGACCGGCAATGTCAGCGACGAAGCTCGTGATCGTGGAGTCTCCTGCGAAGGCAGCCACCATCGAGGGATACCTGGGTCCCGACTACCACGTGACCGCCTCCATCGGCCACATCCGCGACCTCCCGCAGCCCTCCGAGCTGCCCAAGGACATGAAGAAGGGGCCCTTCGGCCGCTTCGCCGTCAACGTGGATGATGGTTTCGCGCCGTACTACGTGGTGAACCCGGACAAGAAGAAAAAGGTCACCGAACTCAAGAAGCTCCTCAAGGAGTGCGACGAACTTTATCTGGCAACTGATGAGGACCGCGAGGGCGAGGCCATCGCGTGGCACCTCCTGCAGGTCTTGAAGCCGAAGGTTCCCGTGCGCCGCATGGTGTTCCATGAAATCACGAAGGAAGCGATCCAGCGCGCGCTGGAGAACACGCGCGACCTGGATACGGCCCTCGTGGACGCGCAGGAGACCCGCCGTATCCTTGACCGCCTCTACGGCTACGAGGTCTCGCCCCTCCTGTGGCGCAAGATCCGCCCGTCCCTGTCCGCCGGCCGCGTGCAGTCATTGGCCACGCGCCTTGTGGTCGCCAGGGAACGTGAGCGCATGGCGCACGTGAGCGCCCAGTACTGGTCGATCGACACGGCGTTCACGTCGGCAGGCCAGGCCTTCGGCGCGCGCGTCTCCTCCGTGGATGGCCATTCGATCGCGACCGGTTCCGACTTCAGTGAGAAGGGCGAGCTGAGCGCGAAGGCGCTCAAGGCCGGCGTCCTCCACCTGGACCAGGCCACGGCCCGCGCGTACGCGCAGGCGCTGTCCGACGCCCCGGCCTCGGTCATCGATTCGGTGACCCGCAAACCCTACCGGCGCCGCCCGGCCGCCCCCTTCACGACGTCGACCCTCCAGCAGGAGGCCTCGCGCAAGCTGCACTGGAACGCGTCCTCGACGATGCGCACCGCCCAGTCCCTGTACGAGTCCGGTTACATCACCTACATGCGTACCGACTCCACGGCGCTGTCCAGCCAGGCGATCCACGCCGCCCGCGAGCAGGCCACCCAGCTCTACGGGGCCGAGGCCGTGGCCGATTCTCCGCGCCTATACGGCACCACGTCGAAGGGCGCCCAGGAGGCGCACGAGGCGATCCGTCCCGCCGGCGACCACTTCCGCACGCCGGGCGAGGTGGCTGGTTCCCTCTCCAAGCAGCAGCTGGCCCTGTACGACCTGATCTGGAAGCGCACGGTCGCCTCGCAGATGGCCGATGCGCTTGGCTACACGGCGACGATCCGCGTGCTCACCGGCATCGAGGTCGACGGCGCGCGCCACGACGTGCTGTCCTCGGCCTCGGGTACGGTCATCACCTCCCCGGGCTTCCGCCTGGCCTACCAGGAGGGCCGCGACCAGGGGCGCTACGACACGGAAAAGAACGACGCGGAGAAGACCCTGCCGGACGTCGCCGAGGGTGATCCCGCGACGCTGACCGAGGCCACCCCCGACGGCCACGAGACCCAGCCCCCGGGCCGCTACACGGAGGCCACGCTGGTCAAGACCATGGAGGAGCTCGGCATCGGCCGTCCCTCCACCTACGCGGCTACCATCCAGACGATCGGTGACCGCGGGTACGTGACGCACCGCGGCCAGTACCTGGTGCCCACGTGGCTGGCGTTCTCCGTGACGCGCCTGCTCGAGGAGAACCTGGCGAACCTGGTCGACTACGACTTCACGGCCTCGATGGAGGGCGACCTGGACCGTATCGCCGCGGGCGAGGAGAACGGCACGGAGTTCCTGACCGGTTTCTTCTTCGGCCCCGACGGCACGGGTGAGAACGGCGGCCTGCGCCACGACGTCGCCTCCCTGGGCGACGACATCGACGCGCGCGCCGTCAACTCGATCGACCTGGGCCACGGCGTGACACTGCGCGTGGGACGCTACGGCCCCTACATGGAAAAGGCCGACGGGACGCACGCGAACGTGCCGCCGGAGGTCGCTCCCGACGAACTGACGGATGAGCTGGTGGACCAGCTCTTCTCCCGCGCCGCCGACGACGGCCGCGAGCTGGGCGTTGACCCCGCCACCGGTCACACGATCATCGTCAAGGACGGCCGCTACGGCCCCTACGTCACCGAGGTCCTGCCCGAGGCAGCCGAGGGCGGCGAGGAAGGCGCGAAGAAGACGAAGAAGGCGGCCGCCAAGCCTCGCACCGCCTCGCTGTTCAAGACCATGGACATCGCCACCGTCACCCTTGAGGATGCCCTGGCGCTGCTGTCCCTGCCGCGCGAGGTGGGCACCGACCCGGCCTCGGGCGAGGTCATCACCGCGCAGAACGGACGCTACGGCCCCTACCTGAAGAAGGGCACGGACTCGCGCACACTGGCCTCCGAGGACCAGCTGCTGACCATCACCCTGGACGAGGCCCTGGCCATCTACGCCCAGCCCAAGACCCGCGGCCGCGGCACAGCCCGCCCGCCGCTGCGCGAGTTCGGCGAGGATCCGATCTCGGGCAAGAAGGTCACCGTCAAGGATGGCCGCTTCGGCCCCTACGTGACGGATGGCGAGACCAACGTGACGGTGCCGCGCGCCGAGACGGTGGAGGATCTGACGGCCGAGCGCGCCTACGAGCTCCTCGCCGATAAGCGCGCCAAGGGCCCCGCCCCCAAGCGCACGCGCAAGACGGCCGCGAAGAAGACGACGACCAAGAAGACGACGGCGAAGAAGGCCCCCGCGAAAAAGACGGCCACCAAGAAGGCCACGACGAAGAAGGATAGCTGATGGCAGCGCGAGGAGTGTTCATCACCTTCGAGGGCGGCGACGGCTCGGGTAAATCCACGCAGATCCAGTCGGTGCGCGACTGGTTCGAGAGCCGGGGCCGCGAGGTCATCGTCACCCGCGAGCCGGGCGGCACCGAACTGGGCACAGAGATCCGACGCCTCGTGCAAAACGGTCCCGAGGACGTCGACGCGCGCACGGAGGCACTCCTGTACGCCGCCGACCGCGCCTACCACGTCGCCACGGTCATTGCCCCCGCCCTCGAGCGCGGCGCGGTCGTGCTGGGGGACCGCTACATCGACTCCTCCCTGGCCTACCAGGGTGCGGCCCGCTCCCTCGGCGTTGATGAGATCGCGTCTCTGTCCGCCTGGGCGACCCGCGGCCTCTACCCGTCCCTGACCTTCCTCCTGGACCTGCCTCCAGAGGTTGGCTTGCACCGTCATACCGACGCCCCGGACCGCATGGAGCGCGAGTCCATGGACTTTCACGAGCGCGTGCGCCACGAGTACCTGCGCCTTGCGGACGCCGAGCCCGACCGCATCGTCGTCATCGACGCGGTGGGCACGGTCGACGAGGTGTTCTCCGAGATCCGCGGCGTCCTCGTCGAGCGCTTCGAGGGCGGCTCCGTCACGATCGACGAGGCCGACGACGTAGTGCCCGTGCCTGCTGAGGAGGCCCCGGCCTCGTCCGAGGCGCCTGAGGTTCCCGAGGCCCCCGAAAAGCTGCGCGACAAGAGCGCGGACAAGGGCAGCGCCCGCAAGCCCGCCACCATGGTGGGAGCCCTGGGCGAATCCCAGGGCGCGCTCTGGGATGAATAATGAGCGTCTGGTCCTCGCTCGTCGGACAGGACGCGGCGGTCGCTAAGCTCAGCGAGGCCGCGGCGTCCGCCCGCGCGATCGTCGCCTCCCGTGGCGGCTCTCGCGCCTCCGACGACGCGCGTTCCATGAGCCACGCCTGGCTCATCACCGGCCCTCCCGGGTCGGGCCGTTCCGTCGCAGCGCGCGCCTTCGCGGCCGCCCTGCAGTGCACGGGCGAGACCGTGGGGTGTGGTCAGTGCGCGGGATGTCGCACGACGATGGGCCGCACGAACGCCGACGTCGTCTTCGCGGCCACCGAGACCTCGATTATTAACGTGGAGACCGCGCGTTCCCTCGTGCTGCAGGCGCAGTCCTCGCCCTCCCAGGGGCTGTGGCGCGTCATCGTCGTCGAGGACGCGGACCGCCTCGGCGAGTCCGGCGCGAACGCCCTGCTCAAGGCCATCGAGGAGCCGCCCGAGCACACCGTGTGGCTGCTGTGCGCCCCCAGCCCCGAGGATATGATCGCCACGATCCGCTCGCGCTGCCGCCACCTCGGCCTGCGTATCCCCACCGCCAGTGCGGTCGCCGACCTGCTCGTGCGCGAGGGCGTCGCCACCCCCGATGTCGCACTGGAGGCCGCTCGTGCCGCACAGTCGCACATCGGCCTGGCCCGAGCGCTCGCCCGCGACCCCCAGATGCGCGAACGCCGCCGAGCCATCATCACCGCGCCCGCCTCGGTGCGCAGCGTCGGCGAGGCCGTCATGGCAGCCGACCGCCTCCTCGAGACCGCGAAAGCCCAAGCCGACGCGCAGGTCAGCGAACGAAATGCCCGCGAAAAAGCCGAACTGATGCGACAGCTGGGCATGGACGAGGGTGAGAGTGCCACCAAGGCCTCGCGCACGATGATCCGCCAGCTCGAGGAGGATCAGAAGCGTCGTTCTAAGCGTGCCCTCACCGACGCGATTGACCGCGCCCTCATCGACCTGCTCGCGATCTACCGCGACGTCCTCATGGTCCAGGTGGGCGGGGATGGCGAACTCATCAACACGGACCTGTCCGACCTCGTGCACGAGATCGCCCAGGACTCCACGCCTCGTCAGACCCTCGCGCGCGTCGACCACATCGAGACCGCGCGTAAGCGCCTCGTGTCAAACGGCAACCCCCTGCTGGTCTTGGAAGACATGGCGATTTCGCTGCGCCCCCAAGCCTGAAAACTGACCCGGCGTTTCTCCGTTACAATCGGGGCCATGAAGACACGCTCCATTGCGGCCTGCGCCGTCGCAGTCCTCGCCGTCGTCGCGATCGTCCTGACCGTCGTCGGCTACTACGGAACCCAACGCAGGGGACCGGCCCCCTCGACGACGGCCTCGGCCACGTCCGCGCCGATCCCCGTGTCCGCGGGGTCCGTGCAGGCATACTACGATCAGGCGATTGAGTGGGGTGTGTGCGCTGACGGCACCTTCGACACGTTCCAGGGCGTGAACTCCTCGGACGCCAGCGAGTACCAGTGCGCCTTCCTGAAGGCGCCGCTGGACTGGGAGAACCCTGACGGAGACCAGATCACGCTTGCGCTCGCGATCCACCGCTCCGGAGCGAAGGAAGCTCCTGCCCTGTTCATCAACCCGGGTGGCCCCGGCGGCGCCGTCGTCTCCTCCCTGCCGTACTACGCGACGCAGGGAATCGGCGAGGCCGTGGTCAACGCCTACGACATCGTGGCCCTCGACCCACGTGGCGTCGGCGACTCGACCCCCGTGTTCTGCACGACCGACGCCGAGCGTGACGAGCGTAACGCCGGAGAGGACGAGGACGGCACCCCCGGCGACGAGTCCCCGCAGTCCGCGGTCGCCTCGGCCCGTGAGGATGCCCAGGAGGTTGCTGCGGGGTGCCGCGAACACTCTGGCAGCCTGTACGAGCACATCGATACCGTGAGCGCTGCCCGTGACTTCGACATGGTGCGCGCGGTCCTCGGTCAGGAGAAGCTCAACCTCCTCGGATACTCCTACGGCACCTTCCTCGGCGCCACCTACGCGGGCCTCTTCCCTGAGCGTGTCGGCCGCTTCGTCCTCGACGGCGCCTTGGACCCCACGCTTAGCGTCAACGAGGTCTCCGCCCTCCAGATGCGAGGCCTCGACGCCTCACTCCAGCACTGGATCTCCGACTGCGCCACCCAGGCCACCTGCCCGATGGGACGCAACCTCCAGGAAGGCATCGAGACCGTGCGCTCGTTCCTCGATTCCCTTGAGGACAACCCGATGCGCACGAACGACCCGAACCGTCCGCTCACCGAAAACCTTGCAGTCACTGCCCTGACCGGTGCCATGTACAACACGCAGTGGTGGCCTCAGCTCACCCAGGCCTTCGGGATGGCGTGGCAGAAGAACGACGGCAGCGGTCTGCTCGCCATCGCTGACACGCTGAACTCGCGCAACCCCGACGGCACCTACCAGGACAATTCCTTCGACGCGATCAACGCCATCAACAACCTCGACTACTCGCCCGAAGGCACCATCGAGCAGTGGGCCGCACAGGTGGAGACACTCAAGGACGAACTGCCGATCCTCGGCAAGTACGTCGGCTACCCGTCGGCAAGCCTTGAGGGCTGGCCCACGAAGCACGCGCCCCGCTCGCGCATCACCGCGCAGGGAGCCGATCCCATCGTCGTCATCGGCACGACCCACGACCCGGCGACCCCCTACTCGATGGCACAGGGCCTGTCGGGCCAGCTCGCCAGCGGCGTCCTCGTCACCGTCGAAGGCTGGAACCACACCGCCTACCGGCGCGGCGCCAACCAGTGCGTCACGCGGGCCGTCGAAGATTACTTCGTGAAGGGAATCGTGCCCACCGACGGCCTCATGTGCCAGTAGGGACGTGACTCACGACATGCTGCTGTGGGGTGTCCTGGTTTGCGTTCGGCGCGATTCGTCCAGTAGAGTTGTGCCGTTGCCTGCACGCCCCGGAAACGGTGGAACGACAGGCGCGGCCGCCTTAGCTCAGTCGGCAGAGCGATTCACTCGTAATGAATAGGTCGTGGGTTCGATTCCCACAGGCGGCTC
>ERZ1674236.142-NODE-142-length-18816-cov-11.219178_pt1 | contig 18816 bp, 11 predicted proteins | sample MGYA00581210_ERZ1674236 | MGnify/ENA primary metagenome ERZ1674236 (study PRJEB41354, sample SAMEA4873328) | human saliva metagenome | biome: human-associated habitat [ENVO:00009003]; feature: mouth environment [ENVO:08000002]; material: saliva material...
TTATAATCATCAGAAGATTTTGAAAAATGACTCTCATCAAGATACAAACCAATAATCTCTGGAGGAATTAAGAATTTTACCTCTCGCTCTATTAAATATTCTAAAAGGAAGGTCACTTCAGAATCTTCATAATAATTAACTGCATATAATCCCCAACATTGATAAATAAAAGGGTCAATTATTTCATAAATATATTGTGTTGAAAGTTGTGAACAATCTGTAGATTCTGGGTAAGCGAAATGCTGTATAGAATTTCTCAACCGCCCAAACTTTTTATATAAATCTACATTCTTAATAGTAACTCCTGTTGCAGCCCACAAGTGTTCTGGTAAATCTGAATACTGCACAGTTTTAGCATTATTTAATAATGATTCATAATCTAAATGCTTAACCTGGGAAGATTTAGGTAATGAATCAAAAATTAATAACGGATGTTCCTGCGCAATTCTCGCCTTGATTAATATCTCCATAGCATGTGCTACTTGCAAAACAGATAATTCTGCCCACATATCATTTTCAAATGAAAAATAATTTGCATGTGTATTAGCGTGACTTAACGCAGCCAATCCAAGACGTAACATTCTTTTAGGAACATCATCTAACTTATGCTTCATAAAATATCCACTATTTTATTGATTAAAATTTGTCCTCAGACACTAGCTAAAACTTATCAATAATGCCCAAAATCCGCTTATCTGACACCTGATACTTTGTGCCTAATTGCTGCGCAAACAGACTCACACGCAATTCCTCAATCATATAGCGAATTTCCGCAATTTCATCAGAAATAGGTTTAGATTTCGGCAGTTTAGCTAGCAATTGTTGGTAAGCCTGTTGTACTTGTTCCACGCGTAGCATCGCCGCACGATCGCGGTTCACATCTTGAGCCAGTTTATCAATACGTTTATCAACGGCTTGCAGATAACGCTGTAAATCCGGTAGGCGATCATAACCGCTCTTTTGCACAAAACCTGGATAAATCAGTCCGCTTAACTGCGCCTTAATATCGGAAAAAGCAAAGGCCATGGTGAAATCCATTTTGCCTTTTAAACGTTGGTTTAAGGCATGGTTAAGGGATAGGATTTGCTCCACTTTCTGCGCAATATCTACGGTCACTTCGTTAAGGTTTTCTCGAACGAAATCACGCAATTTTTCAAAGCCTGCTTCATCCCACACAAAACCGCCAAAATCGGCAATCAGTTTATCCACCGCACAAGCGATACAGTCATCGATCAAATCCAACACGCGACCGAACGGGGTAAAATACAGTCCCAATTTAGCTTTATTCGGCAATTTTTCATGCAGATATTTAATTGGTGATGGCACATTAAGTAACAACAATCGACGCAGACCTTGTTGCATTGCCACCGCTTGCTCAAACTCTGTTTCAAATAGTTTAATACCTACGGCATCTTTTTCATCTACAATGGCTGGGAACGCTTTGACGCTGAAACCGCGTTGTTTTTGTTCATAACATTGTGGCAGCTCTGCAAAGCTCCAAATATGCAACCCGCTTTGTTCAATACCATCATCTGCCACAGCAGAAATACTTTCCTGCACACGATCTTTTAAGTTGAATTTCAGCTCATCCAAATTCATGGATTCCGCAATTTTCTTGCCGTTTTCATCCACTACACGGAACGTCATTTTTAAATGACTTGGGATTTGCTCCCAATTCCAATGTTCCGCATCTACGGTGACACCCGTCATACGACGCAATTCATAAATCAGCGTATCTAATAACGGTTTTTCCAACGGCACGGCACGACTTAAAAAAGCTTGGGCATAATTAGGTGCTGGCACGAAATTACGACGATAAGATTTTGGCAGAGATTTAATCAGCGCAATGACCAATTCTTCACGCAAACCTGGAATTTGCCAATCAAAGCCGGTCATTTCCACTTGGTTGAGCAATGGCAACGGAATATGAACCGTCACACCGTCCGCATCAGTACCCGGTTCAAATTGATAAGTTAATTTGAGTTTCAAATTGCCTTGATGCCAGAAATTCGGGAAATCCAACTTGCTCACTTGCTCCGCATCATCGTTAATCAAGAATGAGCGTTCAAAATTAAGCAATTCCGGATCTTTTTGCTGCGCCTTTTTCCACCAGGTATCAAAATGTTTTTGAGAAACCACTTCCGTACCAATACGCTGATCGTAAAATTCAAAAAGCGTGCGGTCATCCACCAAGATATCGCGGCGGCGGCTTTTGTGTTCCAACTCCTCTACTTCTCGAACGAGTCGTTGATTTTCTTTGAAGAATTTATGTTTGGTATTCCAATCCCCTTCCACTAAGGCAGATTGAATAAAGATCTCGCGGCTCACCGTCGGATCAATAGAACCGTAATTCACTGGTCGCGCAGCCACAATCGGCACACCGTAAAGCATGACTTTTTCATCTGCAATCACGGCGCCACGGGATTTCGACCAACGCAGTTCGGAATAGGATTTTTTAATTAAATGCTCGGCAAGTGGCTCAATCCATTCTGGCTCGATTTCCGCCACCATACGCCCCCAAAGTTTGGAGGTTTCCACTAACTCTGCCGCCATCACCCATTTCGGTTGTTTTTTGAAAAGCACAGAATTGGGGAAAATCGCAAAATGGGCATTACGCGCGCCAAGATATTGTTGTTTTTCCACCTCTTTTAAGCCGATATGAGAAAGCAAGCCGCTTAAAAGTGCGGTATGAATTTGCTGATATTCTGCTTTTTCAGAATTAATCGGCAAGCCCATTTCACGCACGGTTAAACGAATTTGATGATAAATATCCTGCCATTCGCGAATGCGTAAATAATTTAAGAAATCCTTTTGGCATTGACGACGGAATTGGTTTTTACTTAATTCTTTTTGTTGTTCTTGTAGGTAACGCCAAAGATTGAGGAAAGCCAAGAAATCTGATTTTTTATCAGCAAAACGGCGATGTTTTTCATCGGAAGCCTGCTGTTTTTCTTGTGGGCGCTCGCGCGGATCTTGAATGGATAACGCAGCGACAATAATCATCACTTCATGCAACGCACCTTGTGAGACAGCGCTCAGCAACATCTTCGCCAAACGAGGATCCACAGGGAGTTGAGCTAATTGACGACCTACTGCCGTTAATTGACGTTTCTCGCCTGATTTGGTGCGAACCATTTCAAACGCACCCAATTCCTCCAACAGTTTTATCCCATCTTGAATATGGCGTTTATCTGGTGCATCAACAAATGGGAACGCTTCAATATCATCCAAACCCAATGCCGTCATTTGCAAAATAACGGAGGCTAAATTGGTGCGTAGAATTTCAGGATCGGTAAACTCTGGACGAGAATTAAAATCCTCTTCCGAATATAAACGAATACAAATCCCTTCACTTACACGACCACAACGACCTTTACGCTGATTAGCGGATGCCTGTGAAATGGGTTCAATCGGTAAACGTTGTACTTTGGTGCGATAGCTATAACGGGAGATGCGTGCGGTACCTGGGTCAATCACATATTTAATACCCGGCACGGTCAATGAAGTTTCCGCTACGTTGGTCGCCAACACGATGCGATTTAAACCGCTAGGATGAAAAATTTTATTCTGTTCTTGCGCAGACAAGCGAGCAAAGAGCGGTAGAATTTCCGTGTGTTTTAGATTCTGTTTTTGTAAAGCTTCAGCGGTATCACGAATTTCACGCTCACCGTTCATAAAGATCAAAATATCACCTCGGCCTTCTGCTTGCAGTTCATCCACTGCGTTGAGAATGCCTTGTAGCTGATCTTGATCGTCTTCCTCCACTACGGGACGATAACGCACTTCAACAGGATAGGTTCTGCCTGAGACTTCAATGATCGGTGCATTATTGAAATGTTTAGAAAAGCGTTCCACATCAATGGTCGCAGAAGTGATGATGAGTTTTAAATCACGACGACGTGGTAAAAGCTGTTTCAGATAACCGAGAATAAAATCGTTGTTCAGGCTTCGTTCGTGGGCTTCATCGATAATCAAACAAGAATATTGATTGAGAAAACGATCGTTTTGAATTTCCGCTAAAAGGATCCCGTCAGTCATCAATTTGATTTGTGTATCATCACTGATTTGATCGTTAAAACGAACCTTATAACCAACTAAACCGCCAAGCTCAGTTTCCAGTTCTTCCGCAATACGCGCTGCCACCGAACGAGCGGCAATTCGGCGAGGCTGAGTATGACCAATCATGCCCAAATTGCCGAAACCTAATTCCAAACACATTTTCGGCAATTGGGTGGTTTTACCTGAACCGGTTTCCCCTGCCACCACGATGACCTGATGCTCAGAAAGCAGTTTTTGAATTTCTGCTTTGCGTTGGCTAACGGGCAGGCTTTCTGGAAAAATGATGGGATTTTGCACCGCACTTTTCCGTTGTTCTACACGTAATCTTGCTTGTTCAATTTGCTGTTGGATTTCAGCTGCAACAGCTTGTTGAGCCTCTTGGCTTTTAATTTTTCCAATACCATGAATGCGGGCGGATAAACGACGTTGATCCACCAACATGATATCCTTGAGTTTCGAAAAGAGAGATTGTTGTATCGGATTTAATTCACGTTTGACTGATTTGTTCTTCATACTGATTTACTTTTAAAACCACCGTAAGCCAAGCAAAGCCAACCAATTAAAAATAATGTGCCTCCAATCGGTGTCACCCAAACGAGGAATTTACCTGCACCAAGCGCAAGTGCATAAAGGCTGCCACTAAAAAGAAGAATACCGTACGCCCAAGTCCCTGCAGCAAGATTAACTATTTTGTTTGCAATCAATGATTCACGGCATAATTGCAAAATGCCAATCACTAAAATCGCAATGGTGTGGAACATTTGATATTTCACACCTGTTTCAATCCACGCTAATTCTTTAGGTTCTAAAACCTTGCTTAATCCATGTGCCGCAAAAGCACCAATCGCCACACACAAAAAACCGCTTAATCCCGCGATAAATAACCATTTATTTTTCATTTAAAATTTTCCTATTAATACCGCTAAAATCCCTGCGGCGATGAGAGGTCCCACCGGAATACCGCCTAAGAAAGAAACACCAATAATCGTACCAATTAATAACCCTGTGACTAAAACAGGTTGTTCGCTCATTAGTGGCACGCCTTTCCCCGCAAGCCATGCGACAAATACTCCCGTTAAAATAGAGACACCCATTTTCCAGTTTAAAAATGAACTGAGATCGGGCAGTTGGATTTTTCCCGACACTAACGGTGCTAGGACACCAATCGTTAAGATGATGATCCCAATTTTAACACCGTATTGTTCGAGTATAGGAATGTATTTGGATAATAAGGTTTGCTGCATGATTAACAGCACGGCGGCTGAGACGGTAATCGCGCTATTTTGGCTAATTAAACCTAAAACAATTAAGAAAACTAATAGCAACGCGACCATATTGAATTGTAATGTCATAGTACCTCTAAAGTGCGGTCAAAAAACTGACCATTTTTGGCATGTAAAGTTTTTGTAAATTATACCAATTTCTTGCTTTTCTGTGTTTTTTATTTAGTGAAAAAAGGCTAGAATACAAGTCAACTTTCTTCTCATACTCCCTGTTTTTACTAAGGTTTTTTGCCCTATGTCGAATGTCGTCAGCCCTGAATTAATTAAAACTGTTGTCCTGCTTGCTACCAGTGTCACTATCGTGCCGCTTTTTAAGCGTATTGGCTTAGGTAGCGTGTTGGGCTATTTAGTGGCTGGCTGTTTAATTGGTCCTTCCGTTTTCGGCGTAGTGAAAGATGCCGAATCGATTCTGCATATGGCTGAACTTGGCGTGGTGATGTTCTTATTTATTATCGGTTTGGAGATGCATCCGGAACGTTTATGGGCCATGCGAAAAGCGATCTTCGGACGGGGATTTCTACAAGTAGGACTATGTGGCGTTCTGCTTACCTTTGCGGGTATCTATATTTTAAATCTTCCAAAAGAAGTAGCATTTATTGCAGGTATGGGCTTTACCCTTTCCTCCACCGCTATTGTGATGCAGGTATTAGAAGAACGCGGGATTACGAACACACCAAAAGGCCAACGGGTGATTTCAACCTTAATCTTTGAAGATTTATCCATTGTGCCATTATTGGCTTCTATTGCCTTTTTAACGCCTGAAACCAAACATATTGAACATCAAACAAACTGGACATCTATTGCTATTGCACTCGGTGCCGTTGTCAGTTTAGTGGTTGCGGGTAAATGGTTAATGAACCCAATTTTCCGTTTGATTTCTAAAGCCCATATTCGTGAAATGATGACGGCTGCTGCTTTACTTGTTGTATTAGGTGCGGCATTAGCGATGGAAGCGAGTGGCCTTTCAATGGCGATGGGCGCATTCGTTGCGGGTGTAATGCTTTCAGAGTCCGCATTCCGCCACCAATTAGAAGCCGATATTGAACCATTCCGTGGTTTATTGCTCGGTCTCTTCTTTATGGGCGTGGGAATGTCGCTTGACCTCAGTTTAGTCTTCAATGATGCGGTTTGGTTGTTAGGTATCGTATGCCTTTACATCGTCGGCAAAGCCTTAGCCGTTTATACCGTGGCGCGTATTACAAAATTGGACCGCACTGAATCTGTAGGGCGAATGACCATCATGGCGCACGGTGGTGAATTTGCATTCGTACTCTTCTCTGCTGCGACTACTGCAGGCGTGATGACAAAAGATCAAAATGCAACCTTTACCGCTGCGGTCATTATCTCGATGTTATTCTCACCATTGATTGGCTTATTAATGCGTAAAATTAACCAACGCAAATCAGCGAATCAAGAGGAAAAAGTCGATACTAGCGATCTCGATCCAATTGTAGATTTAGAAGATAGCGTGCTAGTGATTGGTTTTGGTCGTTTCAGCCAAATCGTGTGTCAATCGCTTCTTGTTCGAGGTATTAACGTCTCGGTGATTGACCGCAACATTGAAAACATTCGTGCAGCAGCGAAATTCGGTTTTAAAGTCTATTACGGTGACGGTATTCGTCTTGATGTATTACGTGCCGCGGGTATCGAAAAAGCTAAATGTGTTGTCATTGGGATTAACGATACACAGCGAATTGAAAATATTGTTGAGAATCTGAAAGATGCTTATCCGAAACTCCCAATTTTGGCTCGAACTTATGACCGTAAAACGACAGTAAGTCTTATTAAGAAAGATGTGGACTTTATTGTACGTGAGACCTTTGAGTCTGCCCTCACGCTCAGTCACGCAACCTTAGTGCAATTAGGTGTAAATAAAATTGAAGCAGATGAAATCATTGCGGAAGTTCGTTATTTAGATCAAGAACGCTTGAATGAAGAAGTTTTGCATGGTTTCTCAACGGACATCATCCGAAAATATTGGATGCCTAAACCCTTCATCAAACCACATTCTGATGCTGAAGCATTAAATGAAGAAACGGCTGAAATCTTAGAAAAAGAAGATGATATCAATGATGAAGCCGCGGTCGAAACCCTTCTTCATGATGATTCAGAAAAAGAGAAACAAAAAGAAGTTGAATAATAAAAAAGCCCGATAAATCATTATCGGGCTTTTTATTAGGCTTTCATTGTCACAAGCCAGCAGTTGTGGATTTGTTTATTTCGCTCAAAATCAAGCGGTAAGGTTTTCGCTGAAATTTCGACCGCACTTAATCCTAATTCATCTAGCGCATCAAAATCCATTTTAAAACCACGTTTATTGTTCGAGAACACGATGGTGCCGTTAGGACGTAAAATACGTTTGAGATTACGCATTAATTTGATGTGATCTCGTTGTACATCCCAACTGTCTTCCATACGTTTAGAATTCGAGAATGTTGGCGGATCCACGAAAATCAAATCAAACTGTCGATCACATTTCTCTAACCACTGCAAACAATCTGCTTGGATGAGCTTGTGCTGTTTGCCTTCGATATCATTTAAAATCAGGTTTTGCTCTGCCCAGTTTAAATAGGTGTTCGACATATCCACAGTCGTCGTCGATTTTGCTCCACCTAATGCAGCATGCACTGTTGCGGAACCAGTATAAGCGAAAAGATTGAGGAAATCTTTGCCTTTTGCCATTTCACCAACCATTTTACGGGTTAAGCGATGATCTAAAAATAATCCTGTATCCAAGTAATCCGTTAGATTCACCCAAAGCTGAGCGCCGTATTCATTCACATAAAAATATTCGCCTTTATTGGCCAATTTTTCATATTGATTCGTGCCTTTTTGTTTTTGACGCACTTTCAAAATCAGTTTATTGGTTTCAATACCGGTGACTTGCAAGGTTGCAGTCACGGCATCCAATAAACGTTGACGGGCTTTATTTTCATCAATATTTTTCGGTGCTGCATACTCTTGCACCACGATATGATCACCATAACGATCCACCGCCATGTTATATTCCGGTAAATCAGCATCATATAAACGATACGCATCAAGACCTTGCTGTTTTGCCCATTTTTCAATTTTCTTGATATTTTTCTGCAATCGATTCGCAAAATCCACTGCTACCGTTGAAGTGCGGTCAAATTCAAGCGGATTTTCAGCCGCACTTTCTTTACGTTCTGAAATTTGATAATTCTTCTGAACACAATCTAACGGACCATTTTTCGCTTTAAATTGACGATGTGAACGCATACGTAAGCAATCAAGCAAGGTAGATTCACTACTGAAAATCGACGCATTCCAACCACCAAATTCATTTTTAAGACGTTGTCCAAAGACTGAATATAGTGCAATCAAAGCAGGAGTTGTACCTAAACGCTCACCGTAAGGCGGGTTACAAATCACTGTTCCCACTTCATCTGGACTTGGATTTTTTAATGCGGCGACATCACCTTGTTTCCACTGAATTAAGTGTGCTACGCCTGCATTTTGTGCGTTTTTTTGCGCTTTTTTCAGTACGCGATGATCGAGATCGAAGCCATAAAAATGCGGTTTTGGATTTTGATTAAAATAAGTTTCAGCTTGCTGTACCGCTTCTGCTTTCACCTTATCCCAAGCATCTTGATTATGCCCTTTCCAGCAATCAAAGCCCCAATGTAAACGATGTAATTGCGGTGCAATTTGTGCTTCCATCTGCGCGGCTTCGATTAACAAAGTACCCGAACCGCACATTGGATCCACTAATGGTGTCCCTTTTTTCCAACCTGAACGAAGCACTATCGCAGCGGCTAAGGTTTCACGTAAAGGCGCTTGCCCTGTATCTTCGCGATAGCCACGTAAATGCAATGCTTCGCCACTTAAATCGAGTGAAACGACGAGTTCTTCTTTATTCAAATAAACATGAATTCGCACATCTGGATAGTCTTTATCTACATTTGGACGCGCTTTCCCTTGGCGTTCAAAATAATCCACAATGGCATCTTTCACACGCATCGCACCAAATTGGGTATGACGAATTTCTTGGTTTGTCCCGTTGAAATCAACAAAAAATGTGGCTTTCTCATCAAAATAACTTAACCAATCCTGCCCTGTCACAATTGAATACAAGTCTAAATCACTATATACCTTGCCATTTACAATCGGTAACAAAATACGTGAAGCTAAGCGTGACCATAATAAGCTGCGATAAAGTGCTTCATCATCAGCCTGAAAATGTACACCGCCTTGTGCAATTTTACATTCCGTTGCACCAAGCTCTGTCAGTTCGACTTTTAAGAGTTCTTCAAAACCACGGGCAGTTGTGGCAAATAGTTGTTTCATGTGTTTTCTCGATAGGGAAAAATTGGGTGGATTATAGCATAGTTTTAATTAGGATTTCGCCTAAGGCGACCTACTTTTCTTTGCTTGTGCAAAGCAAAGTAGGCAAAAGAAAACACACCCCAATTAAATCGCTAATCCTCATTCTTTTTCAATTTTCTTTACAGAAATTTTCGAACTCGCTTCGCTCAAACAAGCGAAAATTTCTTAAAAATTGAAAATCATTCGGGCGATTTAGATGGGGCAATAAAAAAACAGCCTTAAAGGCTGTTTTTAAGATAAAAGTAAATAAGATTATTTACTTAAACATTGAGCATAGCTATCAGCGGTGGCTTGAAGGAAATTCGCATAAGAATTTGGACCAAGCTGTACGTTATCGCCAATAGGATCTAAACGACCTACATTGACTTTTGTACTTTGCGCAAGAGAATCAATCACTTTTGGTGTGAATTGAGGCTCAGCAAAAAGACAATTTACATGGTGTTCTTCAATTTCTTCTTTGATATGAGCAATGGTTTTTGCACCTGGCGCCACTAATGGATTAATGGTGAAATAACCGGTTTGATTTAAACCATACGCATCATTGAAATAGCTATAAGCATCATGGAACACAAAGAAGCCTTTATCTTTGAGTGGGGCTAATTGTGCTTTGATTTTATCGCTTTGCTCACTCAAAGTGCGGTTAAAATCAGCTAAGTTTTTCGCGATGAGCTCTTTTTTATCCGGGTGTTGTTCTGTTAATTTATCCGCGACTTTCTGTGCCACAATTTGGCTAATGGCGGGTGAATACCATAAATGCCAGTTCACACTTAACCCATTTTCATCAACATCGTGGTGGTGATGATCATGGTCATGTTCGTGCTTATGATCGTGTCCATGTTTATGATTATGACCGTGCTCGTGTTCATCGCCTTCATGATAATGTTCATGATGGACTTTGCTTAAAAGCGGTTTAATTTCTGGAATATCAGAAACATTGATGACTTTTTTACTATCAATTTGGCTAATCGGTTTTGCTAAGAAAGCATCAATATCTTCACCAACCCAAAGCACTAAATCCGCCGATTTCACTTTTTGCACATCTGAAAGTTTTAAGCTGTAATCATGTGGAGAAGCACCTGCCGGCACTAAAACCAGTGTATCTGTCACACCGTTTGCAATAGATGATGTAATAAAACCGAGGGGTTTCACGGATGCCAATACATCTGCATTTGCCATCATTGGAAGGGTTAAAAGTGCGGTAGAAATTGCACTCATTTTTAATACTTGTTTCATATTTATTTCCTTACTTTTATTGGGAATTATTCTCAAAGCCAACATAGACTACGCCTTTTTGATAAAATTGCAACATTTCAGACTAAAAAATGAAGTGATATTTCTTCATTTTGTTAAATACTTTCATTCATAAAGAAAAAGCAACGTTTTCACGTTACTTCATTTCTTTATTTTAATAACTTATCGATTACCCGAGAAACCGCAAAAAAGCCAAAAGTTGCGGTTATCATGGTTGCCGCACCAAAACCATTTGTACAATTCATGGTGGCTGATACTTCACAGCCCTCGCCCATTTTCGGGAAAATCAGAGGCTGACTGGAAAACACCGCATCAACTGCGAACTTACGTTGTGGATTTTGGGTAAAATTAAAATCCTTACGTAAAACTGACCGCACTTTTGCCAATAATGGATCTTGGATCGTTTTGCTTAAATCAGCAATTTGGATTTTCGAAGGATCAGTCTGACCACCTGCGCCACCAATGGTAATAATCTTGATTTTATTACGTTTACAATAGGCAATCATCGCCGCTTTGGTTTTCACATTATCAATGGCATCAATGACATAATCATAGCCACGATTTAAGTATTCGGCTTGATTATCCGGTGAAATGAAATCATCGATAATATTCACCACGCATTCTGGATTAATCAGCTTAACGCGCTCTGCCATCACTTCCGTTTTAAGCTTGCCAATATTGCCACTTAATGCAGGAAGCTGACGATTAATATTAGTGACACAAATATCATCCATATCAATCATGGTGATCTGCCCTACGCCACTCCGAGCCAATGCTTCCACCACCCACGAACCTACGCCGCCAATACCAATGACGCACACATGAGCCTGATGCAAACGCGCCAAGCCTTCTGGAGTGTAAAGGCGGCCAATGCCGCCAAAACGTTGTTCGTAATTATCGACTCGAGCCATTATTGTAGTACCCAAACACGTCCATAGTGTTTTGATAAACCAGCGATGTGACCTGCTTGATCGCCAATACCACGGTATAAGTCAAAGTGGTGACCATTTACCGCGCCGCCCACATCAAGCGCCACCATTAAGTGTAATTTGTGTGTGCCCATCCAGTTGCCATTATTATCAATATCCGGCACTTCAACCAATAATACGGTTCCAGAAGGAATCACATTGCGATCAGAAGCAACGGCCGCCATTGGCACTAAAGGCACACCTGCAGAACCTTTCACTTCACCTGTTGGATCGTTTTTAAAGAAAACATAAGATGGATTACGTTCTAACAATTCTCGTACTCGAGATGGGTTTGCTTTCCCCCATTCACGAATCGCTTGAATAGACATTTTTTCTTTTGGAATTTCACCATCTTCGACTAACAAACGACCAACCGCTTGATATTTATAGCCATTTTGGCCTGCATAGGCTAAATAATTTAAATTGCCATCACCGTAATCAACATAGCCACTCCCCTGCACGCCTAATAGGAAGTTATCCATCATTGAATCACTGTAAGCGAGCTCTAAGCCTTGTCCTGCCAATGCACCATTATAAATTTCTGCACGACTATAACGTTTATAGCTTGGCATCGCATAAATTGGATGTTGATATTGGCCCTGTGCAGTACGGCGTGCATGAATCACCGGCGAATAATAACCTGTCATCAATACATTTTGATAACCATCAAAACCTTTCATAATCTGAGGATTAATGCCGTATTGTGCTAATTCATTTACATTGGCTCCTGCAAGCACCCAGTTAGTGATTTTGCCATAATTCGCCGCAAAACGATTTGTTAATGAATTTGAATAATCACGAACATTCGTCAGCTGAGTTAAAAAATCACCTTGGTTAACGACCGCCCCTTTGTTCTCCACGGAAGCCACTGGGCTTAAAATAGCTTGTTGATAAGTACGTCCACTATACTTGGCCCCGAATTTTTGTGGATCGTCGCCTGTCGCAGTACGCGGCAAGCTAGAATTATTTTTTGAAGAGACTTTACTTGGTGCGGAACCACATGACGCAAGCACCGAAACTGCCGCTATTATAGAGAGAATTTTTACAGCGAGATTTTGACGAAATTTCATTCTTATTTTCCTAAATTAAACTAACTAATACAAAGTTGCATACGCTATCAAAAATTCCCTTTTAGGACTAGCACTATTTCATAAAATGATTAATTAATATTCACATTGTTTATTTTCTTAACAAACGGAAAGTCAAATTCAGTTTAAATCTTGCAATAATTTTTGAAACGAGTATATTACGCGCCATCAGACGCGGGGTGGAGCAGCTTGGTAGCTCGTCGGGCTCATAACCCGAAGGCCGTCGGTTCAAATCCGGCCCCCGCAACCAAATTATAAAGCACCGACATTTCGGTGCTTTTTTTGTATTCAAAGTGACTATTTTCTATTCTAGAATGTTGCCGTCAACCCAAATTTAATCGTTCTTCCCGGCGCAGGCATAGATGAACGAGTCATTGGATCAAGATAATAACGATCTGTTAAATTTGTCGCAGACAATGACAATGCAAGATTTTCATTCACTTTGTAGTTCATATATGCATCCACTAAGAACACTGGCTGCCAACGTGGGTTATTATTGCTATTGGCAAACCAACCGGCATCACGCAAGGATTTATTTCGGGTTTCTTTTACATTGGTGTGATACACCATGCGCGTGCCGACTTCTAATCGTTCATCTAAGAAACGTACACCAAGATTTGAGGTAATGCTGTATTTCGGCAAAATGGCATTTTTTAAGTAGCCGTTTTCATTACCACCATTAACACATTCGGGATAGGCTTCAAATGTATGTATATCACCTATACGACCAACATCTCGAATTGCTGAACTTTTATCGCAGAATTTATTTTTGATGTTGTAGCTAATACCGATATCACCGAAGATGCGACCTTGATCATAACGAGCGGATAATTCAACACCTTCTAAAATCCGTCTATCAAACTGCTTCATCTCATAATTAATATCACGGTCAAAAATATTTTTCGTGGTGTTTTTGTACCAATTTAGGCGAATATCCGCACGGCGTAAACTTGGGAAGAAACCACGTAAATCATGCACATAGCCCACTTCAATATTTTTGCTGTGTTCCGGTTTGCGTTTATAAAGTGGCGTGAGAATATCAATGGAATAGCCAATGGTATCTTCAAAAATACTTGGCATACGTTTGGTTTCATCATAGCGCACATAAATTCTGGCGTTATCACTTAAAAATGCGGTAGCACTAAAGGAAGGTGCCCAAGCGTGATCTTTACGCTCGGCCTTTTTCATTTTTTCCCACTGTTCTTTGGTTATTGGTGTTTTTTCTGGCGAACCGGAAAAATCAGCATCAATGTCATATAAATAATCTTCTTTCCCGGTTTGTGGATGGATTACTTTTTTTTCTAACATTTCTTTTGTAATGCGTCCATCCTTAAGCGGAAAATGCTCAACAGAAAAATTACCATATTCATCCCGTTCCCAATAAATAGTCTGCGTTGCTGATTCATCCCATTGTGCATCGTTTTGGCCAAGTATGGCATAAGCCTCATTTTCTTCTTCTGTTGATTCTGTATAGCCGTGTGCATAAATATAGTTAGATTGATTATTAACCCACTGTTCAAATTCGGGTGAGTCATAGTCTGGTTTTGGATAAAGTTCTTCAAACTCGTTATACAATTTTGAAAATAATTTAGACTTTCTTTCATAGTTTAAATAGTTTTGCGTGAGTTCAGGACTAACTTGTTTTAACTTTTTCACGATAAATGGAATTCGTGATTCGGTTAATACCTCTTCCTGTTTTAAGTTTGCAATTTTTTCCTGCAAACCGCGATCTTTAGATTTGTAATGGGTATATTTCATCCCAGCAGTCAGTAATAACCAATCGGTTGGTGAATATTCAAATTTGAAGCCTGCATTAAATTCATTTCGGTTGCCTTTTCTATTTCCTGAACGAGCAGAATTTGATACTCGGCAAATACCATGTAAATCGCCTTCCGCACAGGTAAGATTTCCCCCTTCTGTTTTATCATCAGTGTCGTATTGATTAAATGCAGTAAGTTGATATTTATCCCAAAGCTCATAAACATTGGTACTGTCTAAAGTTTCACGACGGTAATTTGTCATGATGCTGAAGCGAAGTTTTGGACTTAGTTCCGTGACATTGCTAAAGGTTATTCCCATATGATTATCACGGGCAAATTGCACTTGCGCGGGTTGAGTATTAAAAATCCCATCAATATTTTTAAATTTAGGATTTTTCATATATTCTTTTACTTTATTATGAAAAATTTCATAAACTCGATCTTGTGCTCGTTTACGTTCAGCAGGATCTTCTATCTGATCCAAATCATAAGCTTTATCACCGATCTCATCAGCCAGTTGGTGGTACGCTTCATTTCCAAGTGATTGCGTTTCATAATCGCTAAAAAGCACATCGCCCGGTGAGCCGCCCGATGTATTAGTTGCCGTATCATTTTTTACTGCCCAGACACCTATTTTTAAATCAACCCATTTGTTATCCGGCGGGTTATAGGAAAACTCAACATTACCTGTTTTTTGTTTTACATCTGCTAGTGGCCATTGGGTGACGGTATTACGTGCAGAATAGTTATAGCCAAGTCGGGAAGGCATTATGTCGCCATAATTTATTCGCGTGTCTCGAAAGTTCGCAGAAAGTGAAGCATATTTATTAAAGTGGAGTTTACCCTTTAATAACCAAGATCGGCTTTCATAAGATGTATTTGGTACTTCTTCACCCGGTTTATAAATTCTAGCAATGAGTGGAATATAGGGGTCATCGGAGTTTTTATCTAAATTGAGCGGACCGGTTGTTCCTTCACCGTATTTTTTCCCTCCCCGTTTACCGGCAAAATAATTGCCTTTGTTACGATAAGCATACGCCCCTAAGACTTCATAACCATCATCTTTTGCAGCTAACGCCAAACGTACGGCATTATCGTGTAAAGGTTTGTTTCTGCCTTTTTTTCTTGGGCTAATCCGATCATCATCTTTAAAATACAACGCCCATTCAGCTAATTCAGCACGCCCATCCGGTGCAACAAGACGATAATCCTGCCCAATAGGTATGCCTTCATAAGGGCGAGCCTTAATGGAATTATTGGCGGTTTCGGTTTTTAGCTCAATGCCCCATTTCTTGCCGGGTTTGATGATGTCGTCGGGGTTGAGCGTCGACATACGAATCGTACCTGCCGCGCCGGAACGTAAAGTGCGGTCTAAATTGGGACCTTTTTCTACATTCACTTCACTCACTAAAAATGGATCAAGATAGTTACGATTACTTACACCGGAATAACCACGCCAAATGGTAATTGCCTGTTCAGTATCATCAACTAATACGGGAATCCGCCCTTGTCCCCAAGAACTTCGAATAATAGGATCAATTGCACCGCCATTACGCGCATCGCCACTGTAGACGCCCGTAATACCACTTAATAAATCAGATACAGATTGAGAATGATAAGTTTCAATTTCTTTTTTGCTTTTATATTCAGTGACATTGTTTTTACTATAAACCTCATCTTTACCTGCTAATGTCTTACTTTCTGCCGTTGCACTAACATTAATGGTTTCCAATTGATTTATTTCTTCCGCCTGGGCCCCTAAAGGGACTATCCCCATAAAGGAAAAAAGCAATAAAGTTGCGGTAGTATAATTTTTATTTGAGTCATCCATCTCTATCCCTCTCACTATAATAAAAATAATTATCATTATAATACATATGATAACTTTAAAAACCTATTAAATAACTCAGGTTTATATTAAAAATGAGAAGAAGATCACAATTTTAATTTTTGTAGAATACTCAAAAAAATAAAGGCACAATGTCATGAAACATTATACCTTTATCCATCAATCTTATTAGATTTGATACTTTGTCTTATCGCCGATATCAAAATGTAATGGCATTCGCCATTTTTGGACCGCAAGAATCAATAATAATCCACCAACAATCAACGATAAAATTCGGGCAATCCAACCACCTTCAAATACACAAGCAAACCAAAGTGCAGCGACAAATGCGGGTTGTAAATTTAACAATGGTACTCTAAAACAAAAATATTCTTTAAAACATAAACTTCCAAGTGTTACCAATGCCCCTCCCAGTGCCAATTCATGCCAACCTAAAAGCGCACATAATAGCGCAAGCCATGTAGCAAATTGGAATGTTAAGCGGTAATGTTTTAAATAGATATGAAGAGATGAAGCACAACAAGTTGCCGCAATCAACACAGAAATTTGAGCCTGTTGAGGATACCAAGTTAAAGCGAAAATACTAAATGCCGCAATAACAAAGCCTGTGCGATAAATAATAACAGTGAGTTTATCCCAAATATCCATTGGAGATTTAATATGTGGATCAGCCATGTGATTTCCTTATTTTTGATGATAAAAGTGCGGTTAAAAACACTCTCATTTCTGACCGCACTTTAAACCAAGATTATTTTAATCGATCTAAAATCTTTTGATGAATGCCACCAAAACTACCATTTGACATCACAAGAATGTGATCGGTGGGTTTCGCTTCAGCCACAATCATATCTACTAATTTATCAATGCTTCCTGTGTAGTATGCTGGTTGAACACATTGACCTGCAATTTCAGCCACATCCCATGGAATATTATCTGGTTGTAGCATAAATACGGCATCGGCACGTCCAAGTGCAGGTGCAATTTCATCTTTATGCACGCCCATTTTCATGGTGTTTGAACGAGGTTCTAACACCGCAAGAATACGTACACCTCCGCCTACTTTATCACGCAACGCAGTGAGTGTTGCCAGAATGGCTTCTGGATGGTGAGCAAAGTCATCATAAACCGTAATCCCGTTTACCTCACCTTTCACCTCTAAACGACGTTTTGCATTAATAAAACTGCCTAATGCCTGACATGCATCTTCAATTTTGACACCCGCATGGTAAGCCGCCGCAATCGCCATTAAAGCATTGTGCATATTGTGCTGTCCGACAATATTCCATTTCACTTCAGCCACTTTTTTACCGTGATGGAATACGGCAAATTCAGAACAATCATTAGTAATACGTTCCGCAAACCATTCTTTATCTTTAGCGATAAATTGCTGTTCTGACCAACAACCCATATTGAGTGTTTCTTTCACGCTTTGCTCATCTGCAAAAGAAAGAACGCGTCCTGTGGAAGGAATGGTTCTAATCATATGATGGAATTGACGCTGGATCGCGTGAAGATCATCGAAGATGTCAGCATGATCGAAGCTGATATTGTTAATAATCAGTGTTTTCGGATTATAATGTACAAATTTAGAACGTTTATCAAAGAACGCCGTATCATATTCATCCGCTTCAATCACGAAGAACTCACTTTCCCCTAAACGAGCAGAGGTACCTAAATTCCCCGCAATACCACCGATTAGGAAACCTGGTTTTAGCCCATTTTGTTCTAAAATCCAAGTCAACATCCCCGTTGTTGTCGTTTTACCATGTGTACCTGAAACCGCTAACACCCAACGGTTACGCAATAAATGGTCGTGTAACCATTGCGGACCTGATGTATAAGGCAATGCATTATCCAAAACATATTCCACACAAGGATTACCACGCTTCATGGCATTTCCAACAATCACCATATCTGGCGCAGGTTGAAGTTGATCTACATCATAATTAGGAATAATTTCAATACCCTGCTCTTGTAAAAAAGTGCTCATTGGCGGGTAAACATTGGTATCAGAACCTGTTACTTTATAGCCCATTTGTTTGGCAATCATTGCAACACCGCCCATAAAGGTACCGCAGATGCCTAAAATATGAATATGTTTCATTGTTCTTCTCTAGTTGCTAAAAATGCTGACTATGATAAATCAACTCAAAGATTGAGTAAATAAGGGCTGTTTACATAAACAGCCCTCTTTCTTATTTGATTCGG
>ERZ1674236.146-NODE-146-length-18532-cov-8.446501_pt1 | contig 18532 bp, 12 predicted proteins | sample MGYA00581210_ERZ1674236 | MGnify/ENA primary metagenome ERZ1674236 (study PRJEB41354, sample SAMEA4873328) | human saliva metagenome | biome: human-associated habitat [ENVO:00009003]; feature: mouth environment [ENVO:08000002]; material: saliva material...
GCGCACCTGCTTTGCAAGCAGGGGGTTACGGGTTCGAGTCCCGTTAGCTCCACCCCACGCACAAGGCTCGAATCCTTGCCATCTTGGATGGTTTCGGTTCGGGCCTTTTTGCTGTCTTAGGCCCGGCCCGGGCAAGGGCGTTGGTGAGGTGGCTCTGGCGTCGGCATCATCCCGAGGACACTCACCTCAACCACGTTGAGGCTTGACAAGGGAGCCGGATAACCCGCGTACTTGCTCGTAAGCGGCGAGCGCCTCGCGTCGCGACTCGGCCAGGTCGACGACGGGCACGACAGGCCGAGCGAGTCCCTCCGGGATCCAGCGCCTGACATAGCGGCTGCGCGGATCGAAGCGGGTGCGCTGGAGGTCAGGGTTGAAGATGCGGAAGTAGGGCGCAGCGTCTGCGCCGCAGCCGGCCACCCACTGCCACGAGACAGGATTGTTGGCCTCGTCTGCGTCCACGAGAGTCTCCCAGAACCACTGCTCGCCGTCTTGCCAGGGCTGGAGCATGTTCTTGGTGAACAGCGATGCCACGACCATGCGCACCCGGTTGTGCATCCAGCCTGTCTGCCATAGTTGCCGCATTCCAGCGTCGACGAGGTCGATGCCGGTGCGGCCCTGTCGCCAGGCACGCACCAGGTGGTCGTCGGGATGATAGGGGAACTCCGCGAAGGCTGGACGCATGGGGGTGTCCTCTAGATGTTCGCGGTGGTGGAGCAGGTGCCAGCAGAACTCGCGCCAGTAGAGTTGCCTGGTCCAAGCGGCGATATCCTCGCCCGCGGCCGTGCTGCTGCGGGCTGCGGCCAAGGCTTGGCGCGGCGATAATTCCCCGCTCCGCAGCCTCGGAGAGATTCTGCTGGTGGATGTTTCCTCCCCGGGCAGGTCACGGCGTTTGGCATAGCCGGGCAACCAGCTGTCGATGGCGTCCAGTTGCTGCCGGGCTGCCAATTCACCGGGCTCCCAGTGCTGTTCGAGGGTGTCTTCCCACCAGGCGGGGCCATTGTCGAGCAACCCAAGATCCTCTAAGTTTTGCAGGACACCGTCCTCCCGCAACGTGGCGAGGGCTGTGGCCGCACCGTCCGGCTCGTCGACAGGTGGGGGCTCGGGCAGGAGGGGAGTGAGGGGCAGGTCGGCTACGGCGTGGCTGAAGGGTGTGAAAACTTGGTAGTGGGAGCCGCTGGCCGTCCTCATCAGCCAGGGTTCGGCGAGCAGGCTGCCGGGATGGCTGTGCACTTCGGTTTGGGATTTCAGCTCTTGCTTGATGGCGGCGTCCAATCGGCAGGCTGCCGGGGCGTAGCGTCGTGTCCAGTGCACGAAGGTAGGTTGTAAGGTGTCCACGACTCGGCGCATGATCTGTGCGGCATCACCCCGGGCGAAGACGAGTGGAATGCCCAGGTCGGCAAGCCGCGGTGCCAGCTGTTGCAGGCTGCGGTGGTACCACCACCGGGTGGCCGCACCGAGCGGGCGCGGGCCGTGCCGATTGTTGTCTTCATCGGTCCTGCGGGTTTCGTGGATCCACAGTGCCACCACGGGTCCATGTGCTCCCGAGCAGGCGGCCGTGAGGGCCGGGTGGTCAGCCAGACGGAGGTCGTCGCGAAGCCAGATCAGTGTGGTCATCGATGGTCCTTGAGAGGGTTCAGTGAAAGAATTGGCCGGAGATCTTGTTGGTGAAGGATGGGAGGGTCATCGGCTGCTGCTCTCGATCAAGGAAGCGGTCCACCCAAACCCGGGCGTAGAGTGCTGTGGTCATGCACGTTATCGTCGCTGGTCATCGTACTTGATAGGCGACTGGCGCCACAAGACACGTCGGCCCTCTGGTGATGGAGTGCCTGCTGTACGAGGGCTGGTCGATTCGGGTGCTGGTCCGCGACGCATCGAAGCTGGAGTCCTCTGTCCGGCAGCGCGTTGAGGTGGTCGAGGGCGAGGCTGAGTCACAAGATGCGCTCCCGAGTCACAGGTGTGGTAGCTTGGATCAACTTTGGTCTCGACGATGGCACCATGAGGATGGTCCTGAGTTCCATAGCACAACAGAGAGGGGACCCCTGATGACCGTCGTGCCCGTTGCGCTTGTTGCTGGCGGTTCGCGTGGCCTCGGACTGGAGATTGCTCGGCAGCTTCATCGACGTGGCCATCACGTCGCCCTGTGCGCCCGTGACGAGGCTGCTCTACAGCGTGCAGCGTCCGAGTTCAAGGAACGTGTATCCATCCATGTCATGGACGTCACTGACCGCGAGGGCGTGCAGCGCGTGGTCAACGAGATTTCGAATGGCTATGGCCCCATCGAGGTGGCGATTCACGTGGCTGGCATCATTCAGGTGGGGCCTGCCGCAGACGTAGAATTGGAGCACTTCGATCAAGCGCTCGACATCATGGCCAAGGGGCCCATCAACGTGGCGTGGAGCGTTCTTCCGTCGATGCGGGAGCGTCGTCGTGGACACATCGGCGTGGTCGCCTCCGTGGGCGGTGTCGTGAGCCCGCCTCATCTCCTGCCATACTCCACAGCCAAGTTCGCAGCTCTGGGCTTCACTGACGGGCTGGCCGCTGAGTTGGTGGGCACCGGTGTGACGGCGACGAGCATCGTTCCCGGACTCATGCGCACCGGTTCCCACGACCAGGCCGCCTTTATCGGCAACGCCACTGCCGAACACAATTGGTTTAGCGTGGCAGCCTCAGCGCCTTTGATCTCGGCTAACTCCACGCGGGCCGCTCGGCGCATGGTCGATGGTGTCTTGGCGGGGAAGCCTTTGGTGACTATCACTCCGCTGGCGTGGATGGCGTATCGGGTGCGCGGCCTCATGCCGGGCACTACGACCCGGGTGATGGGGATCGCCAACAGGTTTCTGCCCAGGGCGACGGGAAATACGATGCCAGTCAAGGGATCGAAGCTTAGCGTGTCACCCGTCGTGCGCAGACTCACCCACTGGGGCCGGCGCGCGGCCGCACGCAACAACGAGGTGTGAGCGACAATCAGGTCGAGCACCCCGCTGACATCACAGACACCAGCCGGCACACTTAACGCGAGATCATGGTGCGCTCGGCAGTGCGGGTGGTGAGCAAACAGACTCGCGATGAGAGTCCACAACGCAGGGTTCTAGAGACCGCTTCGATATCCGAGAGACCCATCGCGACCAGCACGAACACACGGTTTGCGGGCTCTTTAGAGTTGAGTGTGGGTGGAGCGTCTAGGCCTCCTGCGATGAGGAGCATTCGGAGTTGGTAGTTGGTGGGGTTGCGGTAGCCTCTGGCGATTCGTCTGCCTAGTTCGATGATTCCGTTGATGGCTTCCGTGGGGCCGTTGCTGGCTCCGCCAGTATCGCAGTAGGCCAAGAATGCGTCCTTCCACTTGCGCAGGGTTCGGCCCAGTCGGGCGATGTTGGGGATGGGACATATTGGTAGGCTCTCGACGAGGTGTGTGGCCAGGCGTCTGCCTTGAGCGGGTATGTTTTGATGGAAGACGTCTCGCACGTGCTGGACGCAGCGGTAGGCGACTTCGACACTGATATGTGCCTCATCTGCCGTGAAGGCTGCGCGGAGTCGTTCCTGCTTGGCGTGGGTGAGCCTGCGTGCGTGAGGCTCGCAAGAGATTGGGGATCTGATAAAGGGGATCACCCACACTCAACTTGGAAGAGCCGCCAACACCGCTGTCCTGGGTGAAGGCCAGCGGCTGCTGATCAATGATCCAACTCGGTTCGACGGTGTGCGCATCAGCGGCGTGGATGAACACGTGTGGCGCCACACCCCGCACCAGGACAGGTACGTCACCGTTATCTTGGACGTGACGCCCATCCGCGATCGCAGCGGCCCCTCCCGGCTCCTGGACATGGTCCCAGGCCGCTCCAAGCAGGTCTTCAAAACCTGGCTGGCCGCCCAGCCCGATACGTGGCGTGAGCACATTGAGATCGTCGCGATGGATGGTTGTTGCGTCCCGGGTATTGTGGAGAGTGTCTTAGGCCGGATTGGAGGTTTGGGATGTCTGGTCAGCGTAAGTACTCGTTGGAGTTGCGTGAGCGTGCGACGCGTATGGCGTTGGAGGCTCGTGCTGATCCTACTAGCCGCAAGGGTGCTATCAAGCGTGTTGGCGGCCAGTTGGGGGTCAATCCTGAGGCGTTGCGTAACTGGGTGCGTGCCGTTGAGCAGGGCGGACGCCAGATTCGATGAACGGTTGTCCTTGAAATGCTGAACTTTGAGCAGATTGTCGTAATTAGTGTGCCAGTGGAATATAAGTGGCATATTTCGTCTTGCTCTGCCCTGATTAATGTTTTATAGTGCTGTTTCCTAGTTTTCCGTTACAATTTGTACGATACTGTAGATATTGGTTCCTCTTCGAGCCCTCGGTGCATGGTGGCCAGGAACTGTAGCAGCGGCTCGACTTCTTTCGCATGGAACTCACTGAGGGCCACCGCCGACCCGCAACCAACCAACCAACCGGTTGCGGGTCTTGTTGTATGCCGCGACCAGGATCGCGGTGCGCCCACGGGACGGCCGCGCCCGAGCGGTCAGATGTCCAGCACCTCAACGGCAGAGACCTTGAGGGCAGCTTCGACTCGCTGGGCGAGGAGCGAATCCGCCTGCGAGAGGCGCTCAATGTCCGGATAGACGCTCAGAGTCTTATCTCCGACAACCCAGAAGTCACGACTCCACGTCTTGGGGTCGGACCACATATCCTCCTGGTTGGACCATTCCGGCAGCGTCTTGTGAACCTTCGTTGCCACCGCCAGCTTGCCTTTGGCCGTGAGGTAGACCGTGTCGATGCGCGTCCCCTTGGGATCGGGTCGCCTCAGGCGCACCACGCGCCGACCAGTGAACGTGACGCGGCGATCCACGCCATCCGTCGACAGCTTGAGTTCGATCTCCTGAAAGCCGTCGGTGAGGCGGTGGTGCTTGTTCACGTAGTCGCGAAGAGCCTCGACGATGGCAGCCGACAGGCTTCCCGCGATTGTTCCCGCCTCGGAAAAGAGGCTCACGTCGCTGTCTGAAACGTACACGTTACGCGTAGGCATGTACATAACTATACACATACTGACGCGAGTGTCAAGAGCCGACGAATGACCAACCGACCGGTCACTGTGGGTCACCCGCACGCCATGCTGGGCGCGCGTACAGGATCGAGGGGGAAGAGCCTACGCCACGGTAATTGTGCACAATCTTGTGCACAGTTGTGTATAAACCGTGTGGAAGATTGCTTGTTGAACAACTGCAAGCGTGTGAAAACTGACCCGCAGTGGCGAAATTACGAAGCGCATGACGCGGCAGCTACTCCGTTATCGGACAGGGCAACGGTACCCACGCTGTCGCATTCGGCACCAACATCCCGGGCGTGGCTCTCGCGGGACCCAACGGGATGCAGCGCATACGGGAGCGCCCGGGGCTATGGCCCCGGGCGCTCCCGGCAACAATTGAGTTCCGATAACTAGCGGAACAACTTCAGGGCGTTAGGTCCAATCATGAACGGCGCCAAGATCATCGACGAGCCCAGACCCACGCTGAAGCCGCCAATCACGTCGGTCACCCAGTGGACGCCCAGGTACAGGCGCGTCACGCAGATAAACACGATGAACGTCAGCGCCGCGGCCCATAGCAGGTAGCGCAGACGGCGACCGACGCGCGTGGTCGTCAGCACCAGGACCAGCGACACGAACAGCGCGGTCACGGCCGTCGCGTGACCCGACGGGAACGAGTAGCCGTCCTCGGTGATCAGGCGCAGCGCCTCCTCGGGGCGAGGACGCTCGTACACGTGCTTGATGATGAAGCTGTTTGCGGCCGAGAACACCACGGAACACAGGATGTACAGGGCGTTCATGACCTTCTTGATGAACCACCACACGGCGACCGCCACGGCCAGCGCCACGACGACCGCGCGCTTGGGGTCGAACAGCCACGAGGCGTCCGTCATGAACGAGTTCATCGCCGGCGTGCGCGACGCGACGAAGTCAGACCAGACCGTGGTGTCGATCGACAGTGGACTCGTAATGAATCCGCCCGCGACGGCGACAGCCGCGACGAGGAGAAACCCGATGATCACGGGGGGAGTCAGAAGGCGACGAGCAATCATAGTGAAATCCTACCGTAGTGTCAGTCGTTGGCGCCGTACTCGTACATCCAGCGCCCGGCCCGGCGTGAGAAGCGCGAATGCTCCCGCATCTGCCCGGATTCGCCAGTCGATGTGTCCCGCCACGAGGCCACAAACGTCACCGTGCCCTCCTCGTCGGAAGGACCCCCGGCCTCGGCCCCCAGGATCTGCAGACCCGTCCACTGCGTCCCCTCCACCCAGTACGGGGGAGCGGGGCGCGTGCGCGGGTGCCACGTGCGGAACAGGTAGTCTTCGTCGCGCAGCGCAAACGCCGTGTAGCGCGAACGCATGAGCGCCTCGGCGGTCGGAGCCACCTCGCCGTCCAGGTAGCGCCTGCAGCACTGCGCCAGCAACGCCCCCGACCCGCACGGGCAGGTACGAGGCCGGGGCACGCCAGCGCTCGCAGCGCCGGGAGCAGCGGGGGAGGAGGTCACGCCTGGTCGCCCAGGGAGGCCAGCCAGCGCTCCGCATCCAGGGCCGCACGGCAGCCGGAGCCGGCCGCCGTGATGGCCTGGCGGTACGTGTGGTCCACGGCGTCACCGCAGGCGAAGACACCCGCGACGGACGTACGCGTCGACGGTTCGTCGACCGTGATGTAGCCGGCCTCGTCGAGGGCGACCTGGCCGCGCAGGAAGCCCGTGCGGGGCAGGTGACCGATCGCGACGAACACGCCGTCCACGGCGATCTCGCGCGTGGAGCCATCCACCGTGGAGGCCAGGCGCAGGCCGGTTACGGCCTCGTCGCCCAGCACCTCGTCGACGGTCGCGTTCCACTCGAAGGAGATCTTCGGGTTGTTCAGGGCGCGCTCGGCCATGACGCGCGAGGCGCGCAGGGCGTCGCGGCGGTGCACGACAACGACCTCGGACGCGAAGTTCGTCAGGAAGGTGGCCTCCTCCATCGCGGAGTCGCCGCCACCAATGACGGCCAGGCGACGATCCTTGAAGAAGAAGCCGTCGCAGGTCGCGCAGTAGGAAACGCCGCGGCCGGAGAACTCGTCCTCGCCGGGCACGTTCATGTGACGGTACTCCGAGCCGGTCGCCAGGATGACGGCGCGCGCGTAGAAGACCTCGTCCTCGGTCGCCACGGCCTTCACGTCGCCCTCGAGGTTGACGGCGACGACGTCCTCGTAGCGAACGTCCGCGCCGAACTTCTCGGCCTGATCGCGCATGTTGTCCATGAGCTCGGGGCCCTGAATGCCCTCCGGGAAACCGGGGAAGTTCTCGACCTCGGTCGTGTTCATCAGCGCGCCACCCGCGGCCAGCTGACCGGCCAGCACGATGGGGGCGAGGCCGGCGCGGGCCGTGTAGACCGCAGCCGTGTAGCCGGCCGGACCCGAGCCAACGATGACGACGTCGTGGACGATGGCGCCCTCGGGCACCTCGGCCGACGGGATCTGCACCTCGGCGGTCTCAGCGGTGGTATTGGTGGATTCGGCCTTGACCAGGCCCGGAATTGTCACGAAAGACATGCGTACACTCCTTCAGGGTTACTGAACTGTAAGTTCGGAGATCCACGCCCAGTTGCGTCCGTCCTGGCCCTTGGGCATGGAGCGGAACTGCAGCGCGATCGAGTCGGTTTCGACGGCCGTGGGCAGCTGAATCGTCGTCGTCGGAGACAACGCCGACATGGCCAGCTCTGTTCCACCGCGCGGGTTCGCCGGGTCCGTGACGTTACGCACGACGACCTCGCCGCCGGACGTCGCCGGATCCATGGTGAGCGTCACCGAGGAAACGGTGGCCTTCTGCTGGAGCTTCACGACGATCGTCACGGAAGTCTCGTCGCGGAACTGGTTGTTGTCGAACCAGCGCGAGGACCAGGATGTCGCCGGGTTCGAGTCGATCATGTTGATCGCACGGTCCGGGTGGTCGCCGTCGTCGTTGTTCCACGATAGGACCTGCACGGAGGAGATCACCGGGGTCGTGGTCGGAGCCGGCGGGGGCGTCGTGGTGAGCGCGGGGCTGGGCTCCTCGTTGGACTGCTGCTGGGAGATGCCGGCGCGCAGGGACTGGGTCAGATCCAGGTCGGTGACCGGTCGGGTGGCCATCCACGGACCCCAGATCGCGCCAAAGAGCACCAGGACGACGCCGAAGATCAGCGTGGGCTTCGTCGGGTCGATGAGCGTGCCGGAGCGCTTGGAGGAGCCCTCCTCGTTCGACGAGGCCGGGGTGTCCTGCACGGGAGCGGCAGGTATCGGGGGGACGGGGTCCATGACCTCGGTGGCATCTTCGACCGGGGGAGCGGGCACCGCCTCGGATGCCTGCACGCGCGGAATCTGATGCGTCGAGGGGCCGTCCATCAGGGGAGCGGGATGGGGGTAGTCCTCGGGATTGACCTCAGCGTCGCGCTCGTATCCGCTGGCGGCGGGGGCCGGCGGCGGGGGAGCGAGGGGGAACGCGGGGGCCTCGACCTGCGCGGCGTCCACCTCATCCGTCACGGGTTCGATGCCGTACTCCGCGAGGGACTCGGGAATTGCCTGCGTCGCGGGGCCGAGGGTCGGGACCTCGGCGGGCGCGGGGGCCGGTGGCATGTCGACGAGCTCCTCGGCCGCATTGTCGGCCAGTTCCTTAGCCTCATCGGCTGCGGGGGCCGCGGGAGGCGCGGGGGGCGCGGGGATCGGCGAGGTGGAGAGCACCTCGTCAAACGACGGCAGCTTCTCGTCGTCGCCGCTGCGTTCGGGCGTGGGAGCCATCGGTTCCTCCGTCTCGTCGGGTGTGTGTCCCGTCATTATCTCAGCTGGTGCGGGGGTGGGCGTGGAGGACGCTGCCAGGATGTTCACCACAGCACCCGGAACGCGCAGGCGGGTGAGCAGCGGGCGCATCATGACGGCGGATTCGCCGGGCGCAGCGAAGCGCAGGACCAGGAGGTACACGAGGCCGGTCAGCGCGGACACGAGCGAGAGCTTCACGCCGGCCAGTGCCATGCGGCCCAGCGTCGACGAAATCTCGGTGTGGATGCCCATGAGCCACAGGAGGCCGAGGCCCACGATGCCAGCGACGATCGCCGCGGCCAGGTAGGACGCGTAAGAGCGCAGCAGGCCCGCGCGGTCGACGTAGCGGTTCTCGCGCGAGACCCACACGACCGCGATAATGCCCTGGGTCAGGCGGCACACGGTCTCGCCGAGTGCGGCCGCGACGACCCACCAGCGGGCGCCGGTCAGGGCGTACATCGACCAGCCGACGATCACCTGGAGGATCGTGGGACCAATGCCCATGAGGAAGACGGGCTTGACGTCCTCGTAGGCGAAGAAGACGCGCTGGCTCATGAGGACCATGCCGGTCGAGGCGACGCCGGGCATGAGCGAGGCGAGGACGAGGGCGTAGCCGGTCACGGCCTCGGGATCCCCGCCCTTGGCCGCCATCGCGATCTCCATCATGGGGACGGAACCGGCCATCAGCATGGCTGCGGCGACGAGGGTCAGCGACGTAATAGTGCGCACGCCCAGGTGGTAGTTGTCGGCCACCGCGCGGTCGTCGCTGTCAGCAACGGCACCGGCCATGCGGGTGAAGATCGCGGTCGTCAGCGACACCGTGATGAGCGACTGGGGAACCATGAAGATCATGAATGCCGTCGAGTAGGCGAGGATGCCGACGACGCCGCCCTGAGTGCCGTTGCGGCCGATGAAACCGTCGGCCATGGCAGCGAGGTTGTTCGTGGACAGGACGCCGACCTGGGACACGCTCAGGGTTGCGAACGTCCATCCGGCCACGCGCGGCATTGACCCGAAAGAGGTTCCGCGGAAGTGGAAGTCCGGCTTGAAGGAGACTCCCGCCCGGCGCATCGGCCACAGCAGGCACAGGGCCTGGCAGATGACGCCGAGGGTCGCGGATCCGGCGAGGACCCAGAATTGTGCGCCCGTCAGATCGCCCGCGGGAATGCCGCCGTCCGGTGCGCCGCCCCAGATGGCGAGGAAAGCGCCGAGGCCCACGATGCCTACGACGTTGTTGACGACAGGCGCCCACATGTAGGGCCCGAAGATCTCGCGCGCGTTGAGTAGCTCGCCGAGCAGGTTATACAGGCCGTAGAAGAAGAGCTGCGGCAGACACAGGAGGGCAAAGAGAATCGCGAGGTTGCGAATGTCCTCGGTGTAGCCGGCCGCTGTGATCATCACCAGGACGGGGGCGAGCACCATCGTCGCGAAGGTGACGAGGAAGAGCAGGGTTCCCGCGAGGGTCAGCAGGCGGTTGACGTAGGTGTCACCGTCGTTGCGGCGCTTGATGGCGCCGACGATCTGCGGGACCAGGACGGCGTCGAAGATGCCGGAGGCCAGCAGGTTGAAGACCGTGTTGGGCAGCGTGTTCGCGGTCTGGAAGGCGGCGCCGACACCGCCGGCCGTCGCGCCGACCGCGGCGATAAGCATCGCGTTGCGCACGAAGCCGAGGATGCGCGACACCATGGTGCCCGACGCCATGAGCGCCGATGCCCTGAGGATCGATCGGCGAGGCGTGTTCGAGCTCATGGGGTCTCCTTCGTCGTTGCTGTCTCGGTTTCAGTGGTGATGTCTGTCGTGTCGGCGTCGCCGGATGCAGCCTGCGCCTTGCGTGCGGCCCTCTTGCGTAGCGAACGCGTGATGCCGGCCAGGAAGAGCAGGCCGAAGAGCGAGGCGATGACGGCCGTGATCGCATCCTCCCACCCGGCTCGCATGCGCACGGTCACGGTCTGGGAGTCGTCGAGGACAATGCCGTTGGGCGTGGTGACCTTGTACGTGACCTCGATGTCGCCACTGCCGATTGCACGCACGGGCACCTCGACCGTCGTCGCGCCCTGCGCGGCGAGCGTCTGGGATTGGGCGGGGATGGCGCGCAGACGCGGGTCGTCGGGCATGAGGGTCACGTCGACGCGCACCGGCCAGGGCAGGTTATTGCGTACGAGAACGGGGAAGTTTGCGGACTTGTTAATGAGGTTGATGGCCGAGGAGGGCTCGACGGTCACGGCGGAGAGCATCGTCGTGACCTGCGAGGTGACGGCAGTCGCCGCGTCGAGCTGCTCGGAGGGGGTGAGCTGCGCGGACAGGGCCGGGAGAATCTGGGGGGTGACCGAGGCATACACCGCGTCGGCGTCGTCCGTCGCGTTCGCAAGCGGTGTGAGCATGGTCAGGGACGAGGCCATGGCCGAGATCGCGGTCTCCGTGTCGGTAGCGAGGACACCGGCCCCGACGGTCTGGCGGTCGACGTCGGTGGGTTCACTGGCGGCCATCTCGCTGAAGGACATGGCGCTCACCCAGCGGGGTGAGAACAGCGCCTTCGTGCGACTGGTGAGCCGCTCGTTGATGACGGTTCCGCGCTGGGCCGCAGCGAAAATGGTGCGCGAAGAGGCGGGGCGCTCGCGGGTGATGATCGCGGTGATTGCGGTGAGGGCCTGTTCGGCGTCGAGTTCGTCGCCGCCGGACGCGTTCCACGACAGGAGCGCCGCGATGTCGCTCTGCTGGGCGAGGGAGCGCGCGCCCGTCCCATCCGTTGAGGTCTCGCCGGTGGCAGGGTTGACGTTGACGCGCGCGTAGGAGGTGAAGGGAACGTCCTCGGCAGGGGTCAGGGCGCCCACCGGGGCGATTGTGATCTGGTCCGAGGAGGAGAATCCGGACAGGAACGATGTGCCGAAGGTCGTGTCCGCAGGCCAGGCGACGTTACGCAGGATCGAGGGCCCGGAGTCGGGCGAGAAGGTCGTCGTGGCGGACTGGCCGGCGGTACTCGTGGATGCGCTCGGCGTGGGCGTGGCCTCGGGTGTCCCGGAAGGGGAGGGGGTGGCCGAGGCCGAGGGGCTCGGGCTGGCCGGAGAGTTGGCGGGTGCGACCCACCCGGCCTTGCGCAGCGTGTCGGGGAAGTCGGCCATCGAGCGCGAGGCGCGGTCCCAGAAGCCGGTGTTGCCCGACAGCGACAGGGCACCGAGGTCGGCGTCTCCCTCGGGTAGGGCGATGATCTCGGTCGCGTTCGACAGGAGCGCCGCGACGAAGGCCTCGGACTGGAGGTCACGTGCGCGCTGCGCCGGGTCCGTGGCCGTGGGGGCGGGCGTCGGGGTGGGGGACGCGCTCGGCGAGGCAGTGGGGGCGTCGGACTGACCCGATTCCGCGTCGGACTGGCCGGACTGGGCAGGGTCAGATCCGGATTGGCCCGTGTCGGCTGAGGGGGAAGTCGAAGGGGAAGCCGAGGGGGTCGGTGTGGCCGTGGGCTGCGGGCCGCGCGGGATCAGCAGCGGGTCGACGGCCAGGGTGACGCCGCTGGCGGAGGCGAGGCTGAGGACCGCCGAGCGTTCACCCTGGTCCTGGGTGGTGCTCGTCGAGGTCCAGGGGATCACGGTGCTCACGCGTGAGGCGGAGACCTGCGCGCCCGAGTCCCACACGATGATCGATCGGTCCTTGCCCGAGTATTCGCCGGAGGTCGCAGTCACGGTTGTGACGCGTGGGCCCCACTCCTCGGCGTCGGTGAGGGGCAGTGAGGACGTGGGGATGCGGATCTCGAAGGAAGTCGTGGCTCCTCGCGCGACGTCCGTGAGCGATGAGGAGGCCGCGTGGGTGGCGTCCGGCTCGTCGTCGGAGAGGGCGGTCGTCAGCGCGGGGACTGAGATCGGGGTCTCGTTGGCGATGAACACCTCGAGGGAGATATTCGCGAGCGTCGTCGGTGAATCGTTACGGACCGTTCCTGTGATAACGAGTTCGTTTTCATCTGTGATGATTCGAGGCGACAGCGAGTTAATGGAAACGGAAAGCCCAGAATCCTCTGAGACTGTGCCCATGATGGTGGGGCGCGACTCGTCCGACTGCGAGGTCGCGGTGGGCAGCGGGGCGGCCCCGGCCTCGCTTAGACCGAGGCCGAAGGGAAGAGCCATCGCCGCGCACAGGACGCCAGCCGTCAGCGCGCGCCTAGTCACGGCCATCCCGATACAGCAGGTCCAGGGCGATGCGCACGATGCGGCGCTCGTTGGGGTAGGCCAGCTGGCGCGACACGTCGCGCAGCGGCACCCACGCCGCCTCCTCAGCCTCGTGATCCGGATCCCCATCGACGGAGATCGTGCCCGACTCATACCCCATCAGGTAGTGGTGGACGACCTTGTGAACGCGGCGGTCGTTGCCGGAGAACCAGTAGTCGATCGATGCGAGGTGGCGGATGATGCGCCCGTGGATGCCAGTTTCCTCGGCGACCTCGCGCAGCGCGGCCTGCTGGGGAGTCTCGGAACCCTCGAGGTGTCCCTTGGGCAGGCACCACTCGATGCGACCCGCTCGATTGCGTCGCGCGATCAACGCCGCATAGGGAATTCCGTCACGCACGTCCACGACGATGCCACCCGCGCTGGTTTCCGCGGAAATCGGCAGGTGAGAGCGGCCAGCGCGCACAGAAGCGGACCGACGCGGGGGTCGGGGCACCCCGCCTCGGCGGTCAACTGGACGTGCAGGCATGACTCCACTGTAGCCGGTACGCGGCCCCCGGTAGTCGGCCAGGGTGCTTTCCTGGCATGCTTAAGGGCGATGAGTACCCAGTCAGCTTCCCCGAATAACGGCCCCGTGACCGCGCAAAACGCCGGAACGACGGACATTCCTACCCTCATGGCGAACGCCACGAGGACCTTCGCCGCGCTCCCGCCCGCGATTATGGAACTCGGCACGATTTTTGACGAGGCCGGGGAGGAGCTCGCGCTCGTCGGCGGGCCCGTGCGCGACGCGTTCCTGGGAGTGACTCCGCACGACTTCGACATGACGACCTCCGCGCGCCCCGAGCGCACCGAGGAGCTCCTGGCGCAGTGGGGCAACGCGACCTGGGACATCGGCAAGGAGTTTGGCACGATCGGCGGGCGCCGCGGCGACCTGGTCGTCGAGGTGACGACCTACCGTACCGACGAGTACGAGATTGGCTCGCGCAAGCCCGAGGTGACCTTCGGCGACACGCTCGAAGGTGACCTGACGCGCCGCGACTTCACGGTCAACGCGATGGCGATGCGCCTGCCGCAGATGGCCCTCGTCGACCCGTGCGGCGGCCTCGCCGACCTCGCGGACGGCAACCTGCGTACCCCCGTGTCCGCCGAGCAGTCCTTCGACGACGACCCGCTGCGCATCATGCGCGCCGCGCGTTTCTCCGCGCAGCTGGGCCTCGACGTCGACATGGACGTCATGAACGCGATGGAGACCATGGCCTCGCGCCTGGAGATTGTCTCCGCTGAGCGCATCCGCGCCGAGCTCGAGCGCCTCATCATTTCGCCCTACCCGCGCCGCGGCATCGAGCTGATGGTGCACACGGGTGTCGCCGACATCGTGCTGCCCGAGGTTGCCGGCCTCGTCTCCACGGTGGACGAGCACAAGCGCCACAAGGACGTCTACGAGCACACCCTCACCGTCGTCGAGCAGGCGATGGACCTGGAGACCGGCCCGGATGGTGCCGTGCCCGCACCCGATTTCATCCTGCGTTTCGCCGCCCTCATGCACGACGTCGGTAAGCCGGCGACCCGCCGCTTCGAGCCGAACGGCACCGTGTCCTTCCACCACCACGAGATCGTGGGCGCGAAGATGACGCGCAAGCGCATGAAGGCCCTGCACTTCGACAAGGCGACGATCGAGGCCGTCTCCAACCTGGTCGCGCTGCACCTGCGCTTCCACGGCTACGGCGAGGCCGCCTGGTCCGACTCCGCGGTGCGCCGCTACGTGGCCGACGCGGGCGACCTCCTCGAGCGCCTCCACCGCCTAACGCGCGCGGACTGCACGACCCGCAACCGCCGTAAGGCCAACTACCTGTCCGCCGCCTACGACGACCTCGAGACGCGCATCGCCGCCCTGCGCGAGCAGGAGGAGCTGGACGCGATTCGCCCCGACCTTGACGGCGATCAGATCATGGAGATCCTCGGGCTGCGCCCCTCGCGCGCCGTGAAGATCGCCCGCGACTACCTGCTTGAGCTGCGCATGGAGCGCGGGCCGCTGGGCGAGGAGGCTGCCCGTCAGGCGCTTCTCGACTGGTGGGCATCGGACGACGTGCGCGCCCTCGCCGAGGAGTACCAGGCTCAGCAGGCCCATTGGGAGGCCAAGGTCGCGGAAAAGAAGGCTCGCAAGGCCGCCGCGAAGGCCGCCCGCGAGTCCCAGGGACAGTGAGACGGGGCGCGGGGCGACAATCGTCACGCCCGCGCATGGTGCACTCCCGGTCATGCCGCCGTACCCTGGGAATTATTCAACATTTTGTTAGGAGAGTTATCGCATGAGCACGTTCACCCCCGAGAAGGCGTCGGCGGACATCGGCGTGTACGGCCTGGGAGTCATGGGCGCAAATCTGGCCCGCAACCTGGCCCGCAACGGCTACGCGACCGCCGTCTTCAACAGAACCCAGGCTCGCACCGAGAAGCTCATGGCGGAGCACGGCGACGAAGCGACCTTCGTTCCCGCGTCCACGCTGGAAGACTTCGTCGCGTCCCTGCGCGCGCCCCGCGTCGCCATCATGATGGTCCAGGCCGGCCCCTCGACGGACGCCGTCATGGAGCAACTCGCCGATCTCATGGACGAGGGCGACATCATCGTCGACTGCGGTAACTCCCTGTTTACCGACACGATCCGCCGCGAGAAGTGGGCCGCCGAGCGCGGCCTGCACTTCGTGGGCGCGGGTGTCTCCGGCGGCGAGGAGGGCGCCCTGTGGGGTCCCTCCATCATGCCCGGCGGCACCCCGGCCTCGTACGACCGCCTCGGCCCCATGTTCGAGGCCATCGCCGGCACCTACGACGGCGTCCCCTGCTGCACGTACATCGGTGCGAACGGCGCCGGCCACTTCGTGAAGATGGTGCACAACGGCATCGAGTACGCCGACATGCAGGTCATCGCCGAGGCCTACACCCTCCTGCGTGAGGGCCTGGGCGCGACCCCGGCCGAGATTGCCGACATCTTCGCCGCCTGGAACGAGGGCGAGCTCAACTCCTACCTCATGGAGATCACCGTCGAGGTCCTGCGCCAGGTGGACGCCGAGACGGGCAAGCCCCTCGTCGACCTCATCGTGGACGCCGCCTCGCAGAAGGGCACCGGCAAATGGACGGTCCAGACCGCCCTCGACCTGGCCGTCCCCGTCACAGCGATCGGCGAGGCGACCTTCGCGCGCGGCGCGTCCTCCGAGCCCGCCCAGCGCGCGGCCGGTCAGGCTCTCGCGGGCAACGCCACCGCCCTCGTCATCGAGTCGGACGAGGCCCGGGCCGCGTTTATCGAGGACGTGCGCCAGGCGCTCTTCGCTTCCAAAATCGTCGCCTACTCGCAGGGCTTCGACGAGATCGAGGCCGGCGCGAAGGAATATGAGTGGGGCATTGACAAGGGTGCCCTGGCTCGCATCTGGCGCGCGGGCTGCATCATCCGCGCGGCCTTCCTCGACGACATCACCCGCGCCTACGAGGCCGACCCCGACCTGCCGCTGCTGCTGGCCGCTGAGCCGTTCGCGACGCGCTTCCAGGAGTGCACGCCCGCGCTGCGTCGCGTCGTAGCCCAGGCGGCCCTCGCCGGCGTTCCGATTCCGGTGTTCGCCTCGTCCCTGGCCTACTTCGACCAGATCCGCGCGAAGCGCCTGCCGGCCGCCCTCATCCAGGGCCAGCGTGACTTCTTCGGCTCCCACACCTATCACCGGGTAGACAAGGAGGGTGTCTTCCACACCCTGTGGGCGGTCGATGGTCGTCCCGAGGAACAGTGGTCCTGATCTGAGACTGCGGCGGAAGCCGCACGAGGGGGTGGGTGCTCGGCACCCACCCCTTTGTGTTGCAGCACATACTTTGGGGTTCTTTCAGGAAACCCGGTTAATCTAGGGGTACACCAATCCGCTGAAAGGGCGAATACGTGGCTACTAACAACGGACAGTCTGACTGGAACGACATCATTGAGCCTGGCGGCTCCGGCACGTCAGGGCGGGACTCGCTGCCCTCGCGACGTGCGGCGCGCGCCGCGGCGGGATCGCATGCATCCCGGAAGGCTGCCAAGGCGTCGTCGGCCGGTAAGAAGGGCCCGGCGAAGAAGAAGCACCGGTGGGCCAAGCGCATCGGCTACTCAATTCTGACCGTCTTCCTGGGCGTGTTCATCGCGGGCATGGCGATGTTCCTGTACCTCTACAACACGCTGACCGTGCCCGCGCCGGATGACCTGGCGCTCGCGCAGAAGACCACGGTCTACTACGCCGACGGCACGACCGAGATGGGAACCCTGGGTGACATCAACCGTCAGATCATCGACACGACGACGCTGCCCGACTACGTCTCGAAGTCGATCGTGGCCTCCGAGGATCGCACGTTCTACACGAACTCGGGTGTTGACCTGAAGGGCATCTTCCGCGCCCTCATCAACAACCTGCGCGGCGGCGCCCGCCAGGGTGGCTCGACGCTCACCCAGCAGTACGTGGAGCGCTACTACATCGGCGAGACCACGTCCTACACGGGCAAGCTCAAGGAAGCCGTCCTGGCCATCAAGATCAACCGTGAGAAGTCCAAGGACGAGGTCATCGGCGCCTACATGAACACGATCTACTTCGGTCGTGGCGCGTACGGCATCGACGCGGCCGCCCAGGCGTACTTCGGCCACGGCGCCTCTCAGCTGACCCTGTCCGAGTCGGCGCTCCTTGCGGCCGTCATTCCCGCGCCCTCCGCGTGGGACCCCGCCGTCAACCCCGACAAGGCGAAGGAGCGCTGGGAGCGCGACCTGAACCTCATGGTTGAGGACGGCTGGATCACACAGGCCGACAAGGATGCCGCGGTGTTCCCCGAGACGATCGACCCCGACACGCTCAATAGCGCGACGATGACCGGCACGAACGGCTACCTGATGGCCCAGGTCAAGCAGGAGCTCCTCGCGTCCAACCAGTTCGACGAGGACAAGATCGGCCAGGGTGGTCTGCGCATCACCTCCACGATCGTTAAGGAGCACCAGGAGCAGGCGGTCGCGGCCGCCGAGGGCATGAACGAGGTCGAGGGCTGGGATCCGACGCACCAGCACGTGGCTCTGTCCTCCATGGACCCGGCCACGGGCGAGATCCTCGCCGAGTATGCGGGCGCGGATTACGAGAAGCGCCAGCAGAATGCCGTCACGCAGGACATCGCGATGGCTGGCTCGTCCTTCAAGCCTTTCGCTCTCCTCGCGAACGCACGCCTGGGTGGAACGGTCTACGACACGTACTCGGGTAAGTCCCCCCAGTATTTCCGAGGCATGGGCACCCCGGTCTCGAACGACGGCGGCTACTCCTTCGGTAACGTCACCCTCGTGAAGGCGACCGCCTACTCGATGAACACGGTGTTCGTGGGCCTGAACGACGATGTCGAGCCGGAGAATACGCTCAAGGCCGCCATCGACGCGGGTATTCCCGAGGACACGGTCGGCCTGAACGACGAGCTGCTCAACGTCTTGGGCCCCTCCTCGCCGCACAACATCGACCTGACGACCGCCTACTCGACGATCGCGAACGGTGGCGAGCGTGTCACCGCCCACATCGTTAAGAAGGTCGAGGACTCGAACGGCAAGCTGCTCTACAGCGGCGACGTGGCCCC
>ERZ1674236.150-NODE-150-length-18279-cov-44.983264_pt1 | contig 18279 bp, 17 predicted proteins | sample MGYA00581210_ERZ1674236 | MGnify/ENA primary metagenome ERZ1674236 (study PRJEB41354, sample SAMEA4873328) | human saliva metagenome | biome: human-associated habitat [ENVO:00009003]; feature: mouth environment [ENVO:08000002]; material: saliva material...
GATTAAATTTAAATCAGGACAAGGCGACGAAGCCGCAGACAGTACAGATAGTACAGCAAGGCGAGGCAACGCCGTACTGGTTTAAAGTTAATCCACTATATTTTTAGCAGCCGTAGCGTGGGCTTTGCCCACGAATGAACATAAATAATTTGATTCGGATGTTCGGGCAGAAGGTCGTGGGCGAAGCCCACGCTACGATTTTCTGAAACGGCAACTTGTCCCTTCCCCCGTCCGGCGGGGGAAGGTTAGGATGGGAGTGGCTTTATGGTTTTAGGTAAAATCAAATTCGTGCAAACTGTAGAGCCCCTTCCCGCCAGACGGGAGAGCCAGCCGCCCGTAGCGTGGGTTCTACCCACGAATAAATAGAGATGATTAGATTCGGATGTTTGGACGGAAGATCGTGGGCGAAGCCCACGCTACGGGTTACTGCAACGGCAACTTGTCCCTTCCCCCGTCCGGCGGGGGAAGGTTAGGATGGGGGTGGCTTTATGGTTCTAGGTAAAATCAAATTCGTGCAAGCTGTAGAGCCGATCTCTCCCGCCAGACGGGAGAGCCAGCCGCCCGTAGCGTGGGCTTTGCCCACGAATGAACATAAATAATTTGATTCGGATATTTGGGCAGAAGGTCGTGGGCGAAGCCTACGCTACGGATTGGTTTATCTCTTGAATCTGTATCCACTTGACGAAGGGTCGTCTGAAAACAGAAATCCTCAATTTTTCAGACGACCTCAATAACAGACTTTCAATTCAATCTACGCTTGCTGGATAGCACCAATAAGAAGGTAATTTTTACAATTGAAATTTACGGCAACTATTTACATTATCTACGCCATAATAATTTTCCGCATCCAATTTATTATTTCTATAAAATATAGGTATTCCTCTAAAATATTTATTTAAATCAATATCTCTATCTCCATCCCCATCACTTAAGGTATGTTTTCCTTTCCAATTAACGTAGTATTTAGAAGGCGCCATAACCAAGCACCCGCTTTTATGATTTAAAATCAAAATATTATTAGTTTCATGATAATGCGAAGAATTTTCTTCCAAATCCTCTACCATGCCTCCTTCTATATGCATAAATATCGAATACTTGCCATCAGGCGAAGATTCCAGATAAACCATTTCAGATACACAATTATCTACTTTATCTTTTTGATAACAGCCATCTTGTAAGGAATATGTTTTTATTCCTTTATTTTTCATCGTATAGCGCATAAAAATATTTTTTTTATTTGGCTTTAAAAACTCTAACTGCCCATAACCCAACAAATTTTGCACTTCATGAACAGGAAAAATATTTTGTTCTGCCATAGCGAAACTACTATAAATAAAGAATAATAAAACGATTTTCTTCATATCAATCCACCCTTGCCGTATTGCTCCTACTCGTGCTTAAGCTTCTGCCCCCGCGCCCAGTCCACCATATCTTTAGGATAGTACAGATACTGCCGCAGGGAGGTGTCGTCCAAATCTTTCAAATAAACAATGGCAGCGGATTCGAAGCTCCAGTAGCCGATATAGCCCCCATATTCGGGATCTTGGTTCAAATGTGTATCAATCAGGAGATTACCGATTTTTCGGTTGCCTTCGTACCAGCCGGAGAGGTAAGCGTTGAGATATTTCAGGGATTCTTCCTTGCTTTCCGCCATGATTGCTTGCAGCAGGGGTTTGCGGAAGTTGTGTCCGCCTTTGGCAAATTTGGCGCTGGGATCAAATTTCGTGGGTAGTGCCATATTTATCAAAGCCCTGAATGATGGATCGTAATACATTTCGTCATCGTTATAGGGATTGAGGCTGTCTTTAATGGTTTCCAGCCAATCCATCCGTTCGAACAATAGGCAAAGTCCGATAATGTTGGGCTGCTTTTCTCCCGCCCACTCCTCCGGCCCCCAAATAAACATGATGTCTTCCTTTTGCCCGTATTGCCTGTGTATATCCAGGCATTGCTTACAGTAATAAACTATTTGATTCATACGCTTCTTGATTTCTTCTATCGGAAATCCTACGGTGTATTCGGTAAGTAATAAAGGATATAACTGGTCAACCACATTTGTAGGCGGTTCGGTAGGATAGTCTTTTTCACACTGAAACGTGACATTAAGCAACATAAGGTTATTTTCATAAGATTGCTCAAAAAAACCCTTATCAAACAATCCCTGACGGTCTTTATTGCGATCATATTTAACTTGATTGGTCATTTTAGTCCTTTAAATAGACAAGTAAGTTATTTAAATCGTCTGTGGCTAGTTTCTGCATTTTCCTGACGTTTTTTGCATTTTCATAGTCTGCCTGCGCTTTCAGGGAATAAAACAATCGATTCTTTACCTAGAGAATGTGGTCGGCAGGTTTGTGATGGTGGTGTATCACAGCCATATGAACAATTGAACAGGACGACTGCTATTGGCAAAGAGGTCGTCTGAAAACTTTCAGACGACCTTGATAGAGGTTGGATTTCCGCCCCAATCTACGCTTGCTACACATCCTTCGGATGTTTTGAAAAAAGCGTTTTCCGGAATAGGCGTCTGCGCTTTTATAGTGGATTAAATTTAAATCAGGACAAGGCGACGAAGCCGCAGACAGTACAGATAGTACGGCAAGGCGAGGCAACGCCGTACTGGTTTAAATTTAATCCACTATAATGTTTACATCGACGGTATCGGTACGTTTTTCGGAACAAAGCAGAATTATGATAGGAATAGCCCGATTACTCAAAATAGTTATCATAAATCTTCCTTCAAGCTTTTATCGCTGCGCATAATATCCCATATCACTTTTTGACGCTGTTTTCTTTGTTTCCCCCAATGAGGAAACCAAAAATTTCGTTATAAAATGAAAACTTTGTTCAAATATTTGCTGATGATTGAAATTTTATCTTTTAGGACGGTAGAATGCGGGGTTATTGGATAGGAGACATCCTCTAAATGTTGGGACTACCTGATTTGTGGTTCCGAGTGTCAAAATTTGAACAATGAAAGTACCGATCATGCAGGAACCTTATTCTCGTGAGGGGAATAATCCCTCATCTCATTCCGGCTCGTTTTGGGAGCGCGAAGTATTGCGCGAAGTATTGCTGGCTTCTTATAAAGAGCAGCGTAGCGCACGTATTTGGCGCAATATTTGGCGTGTTATCGGTGTGATTTTATTTCTCATGTTTATTGCGTCACTGTTTGGAGACGATACCGATGCAGTGCAAAGCAGCGGGGAGCATACGGCAGTGATCGATTTGAAAGGCGAAATCGGCAATGAACTTGATGATCAGGTTGAGATGCTGCGCACCGGTATGGAGGCGGTTTACAATAATCCCAATGCTAAAGCGATTATCATCCGCGCCAATAGTCCGGGCGGATCGCCTGTGGTTTCCAATATTGCGTTTAACGAAATCCGCCGTATGAAGTCGGAGCATAAAGACATTCCTGTGTATGTGGTGGCGGAAGATATGTGTGCATCGGGCTGTTATTACATTGCGGCGGCGGCTGACAAGATTTATGCGGACCCGTCCAGCGTGGTCGGCAGTATCGGTGTGATTGGCGGAGGGTTTGATGCGACGGGGCTGATGGATAAAATCGGTATCAAACGTCGTCTGAAAATCGCAGGCAGCAATAAAGGTATGGGCGATCCGTTTTCTCCTGAAACGCCCGCACAAACTCAGATTTGGGAAAAAATGCTGACCGATATCCATAAGGAATTTATTAAATCGGTTAAACTCGGACGCGGAAAGCGTTTGAAAGATCAGCAGTATTCTGATGTTTTCAGCGGCCGTATCTATACCGGTTCGGAGGCTAAAGAAGTGGGATTGATTGATGATTTCGGCAGCGTATATAGTGTCGCTAGAGATGTCGTCAAAGCCCCTGAGCTGGTGAACTATACGCCTGAAGAGGATTTCGGCAAAATATTGGGTCGCCATTTGAGTGCTGAAATGGAGACTAAAGTTAAAGAAAAACTGTCGAAAATATGGTAATAGGATTTGTCCATTATTCGTTTGTTGCCGCCCTAGGTAAGTGTGGGGTCGTCTGAAAACGTATCTTTTGAGGTGTTTGATGATGTTCCATATGCCATTTATAGGTTGGAAGGTAACAAACCAATGACAAAAAAGCGGCTTGGAAGATGTCCTTGCCGCTTTTTTAAGTTCGCTGATATAGGGTAAAGTTATCCGTCTTTCTATTAAAGCGACCGCAGAAGCAGTTTTTTGTATGTCAAACAGTTTTTTGTTGATAATACGAAGGCTCAAGATCGGAACGGCTGAGGCTGAATGTTTATCATGAAATGCCAAGAAATGTTTGAGGTCGTCTGAAAAGCCATTTTGTCATTTCATCCGTGTGATAAAAGTTTATCAGTCGGCGTTAGCGCCCCCGATTTTTGCATCCAACCCCTTCATATCTTATAAATATTATGATTAATGTCCAACATCTAGATTTTTACTACGGCAATACGCAGGCATTGTACGATGTCTCGGTTGAACTTCCGCAGGGCAGTATTACCGGATTAATCGGACCTAATGGTGCCGGCAAATCCACTTTGATGCGTTGTATGGCAGGATTGGAAATCCCGACATCCGGCGATGTCTTGCTTGACGGCCTGCCTATTCTTGATAATCCGCGCGATAGCTTTTCCAAACTCGGCTACCTGCCTGATTTTTTTGGGTTGCCGGATGGTTTGAGCGTGATCCAGTGCTTAACGTATGCCGCCAAATCCCGCGGTATTCCTGATGCGCGACTTCCCGATTTGTTGCTGGAAACCGTTCGCCTGCTTAATTTGGAACATAAACTGTATGCCAAAGTCAGCGACCTTTCCCGTGGTCAGAAACAGCGTGTCGGTATCGGGCAAGTCATCATCCATCGTCCTAAGTTCTTGCTTTTGGATGAACCTGCCAGCGGTCTTGACCCTGAGGCACGACATGAATTGTCTTTGTTGCTGCTGAAGCTCAAAGATGAAGGCATGAGCATTTTGGTGTCGAGCCATATTCTTTCCGAGCTGGACGAATATTGTTCGCATATGCTGGTTATCAAAGGCGGACGTGTTCAGGCATTTCAATCTGTTAATGATGATGTTAACGAAGATCAGACTGTTTCGCTGCAATTTGTCGGTTTGGATGAATCCATATTCGAGCGGGTCCGCAATACGGAAGGCGTGAAGCAGGCAGAATGGAACAATCATGCCGTTACCGTCATATTGGATGCGGGAGAAGAAGCGCGTGCAGCCTTGTTGCGCAAGCTGTTTGAACAAAACCTGCCTTTGAGCGAAGCTGCCGTCATTAAGGCATCGCTGCTAAACAGTTATCAAAACAGCCTCAATCTCCACAAGCAGGAGCAACAAGAGCAACAGGAGCAAGCCGATGGACAATAAATTGAATATCCCCAAAATCCGGGTTAACGCCGAATTTCAAAGGCTGATGTGGCTCAACATGAGCTGGGGCATGATTGCAGGCATCATCATACTCTACAGCCTGTTTGTTTTTGCCAATGCCAATTCTGAAAACCTGGTGGAATATATCGCCAGCGTCGGTGCGTTCGGTACCGGCATTTCAAATATCGCCCTTTATCTGCAGATTGAGCGCAGTTTGCGCCAAGATGTATCCAGCAATGCATTTGATCAGTTGCGCATGTCTTCTTTGTCTCCGTGGCAGATGGCTTGGGCGAGGATTGTTGTCGCGCCTTTGACCGGCTGGGTTATTTTCCTTGTCGGCTGGATACTGATCGGCCTAACGATGTTTCATTTCAACCATGAAGACAGCGATGTTTTCATCATATGGTTGACTATGCCGCTCAACTCATGGGCACTCGCCTGCATGATATTGGTTAATGCTTTGCAGTTCAAACGTGGCAACGATCAATGGGAAGGGTCTCTATTACAACTCCTATTGCTGTTTGTCGTCATGGTCATGTTCGTCACCAGTATGTTGACCGCTTTGGAAGATATTCTGGGTTTGCGTGACAATGTGTCCCCAGTATCCCCGATTATTGCTTCCATTATTTCTGTTGTCTTATGCAGCGTTGCCGCCCGCGCGGCTATGGCAGAACGCCTGCACCTGCGCTCTTCCCGATTGACTTTTATCGTCCTCGGACTTCTTACGCCTTTAGCTTCAATCAGTTTAGTAAGCAACTATCAACAAGCGCTGTATATTTGCGCTGTAGCTTATGGCGGTATAAGTATTTTGTCTTTGATTACGCAGAAGCAGACGACCTTTTCTTCTATTGGAGAATTTGTCCGTGCGCGCAATAGAAAGTCGAAGTGGGCGATTGCTTCGTTGCCTGCTTGGATGATTCTTTTCCCTTTGGGATTGATTTGTGCCGCATTGGTGTCAGCAGAAATGGTATGGTCATACATAACACCATTCTTTCTCCTCATGCTGCTGGTTTTTTCCATCAACCAAATGAAATGGCGATACAACAACATCACCATCGCATTATTGATATACCTGCTTCTCCGAGGTCTTTGGTTCGTGATTTCATTTTAACAGGAGCGTATTTTCTGTTTTGCATCCTGCCTTTCGCCATAGAGAGGTTGGAGGCGGGATAGGATAAAGGTCGTCTGAAAACCGGTTGACAAGGTTTTCAGACGACCTTTTTGTCTATACGCAAATGAATTCGGCTGTATCGAGGCCGTCCATGCTTTTCCGTCCCAAACTCATCTATAACGGCATTTAAATATCAGTTAAGAAACAAGGCCCAAAACCGCCCCTGCCTTGTCGGAATCGCCGAATGACGGTACTATGCGCAGTTAACAGCTTGATTTGCCGTTCGGATGGTCATGCGTCCGGGCGAGGTTTTAAATTCAGTATCTTATTTGAAAGCAGAAAATGATTAACGATATTCAAAAAACAGCGGAAAGCAAAATGCAGCGCTCGGTAGAAGTGCTGAAAGAGAATTTGGCGAAAGTGCGTACCGGCCGTGCGCATACCGGTCTGTTGGACCAAGTGGAAGTCGAATACTGGGGCAGCATGGTTCCGGTCAGCCAAGTTGCCAACGTGACGCTTCTGGACGCGCGCACCATCGGCGTAAAACCTTTTGAAAGCAATATGGCGGCCAAAGTCGAGAAAGCCATCCGCGATTCAAACTTGGGTCTGAACCCGGCAGCCGTCGGCGATTTGATCCGCGTACCTATGCCCATGCTGACCGAAGAGCGCCGTAAAGATTTGATTAAAGTCGTACGCAGCGAAGCGGAAGAAGGACGCGTGTCCATACGCAACGTACGCCGCGATGCAAACGATCACATCAAAAAACTCTTGAAAGACAAAGAAATTTCAGAAGACGAAGCACGTCGCGGCGAAGAAGCGGTTCAAAAACTGACCGACAAATACATCGCCGAAGCCGATAAAACGCTGGCTGCCAAAGAAGAAGATTTGATGGCGATTTAAACCCTTGTCCGCGGCGTTTCAGACGACCTTTGAACCGCCGCGCTGCGAAAGGCAGATATGAAGAGCAGCACGCAGACCATTTTGGAACATACTTCGGTTCCGAAGCATATCGCCGTGATTATGGACGGCAACGGCCGTTGGGCGAAAAAGCGTTTCCTTCCCCGCGTGATGGGGCACAAACGCGGCTTGGACGCGCTGGAAAATATGGTAAAGCATTGCGCCAAACTGGGTGTGCAATATCTGACCGTGTTTGCCTTTTCGACTGAAAACTGGCGCCGCCCCGAAGACGAAGTGTCGTTCCTGATGGGGCTGTTTTTGCAGGCTTTGCAAAAGCAGGTGCGCCGTCTGCACGAAAACAATATGCGCCTGAAGGTGTTGGGCAGCCGCGAACGCTTCAACCGGCAGATTCTGCAAGGCATCGAAGAAGCGGAAGCGTTGACGGCGAACAATACCGGCCTGACCCTGAGTATCGCCGCGGATTACGGCGGCCGCTGGGACATTTTGCAGGCGGCAAACAAACTGATTGCCGAAGGCGTATCCGAGATTACGGAAGACGCGCTGGCGAAACACTTGATGCTGGGCGATGCGCCTGAGCCGGATTTGTTCATCCGCACCGGCGGCGAAACGCGCATCAGCAATTTCCTGCTTTGGCAGATGGCGTATGCCGAACTTTATTTTACCGATACCCTGTGGCCCGATTTTGACAGCAAAGCCTTGGACGATGCTGTCGCCTCGTTCCAAAAACGCGAACGGCGCTTCGGCCGCACTTCGGAACAGCTGCCGGTAGAGCAGCAAAGGGGTTAAAAATGTTGAAACAACGGATTATCACGGCGCTGTGGATGCTGCCGTTGATGCTCGGTATGCTGTTTTACGCGCCGCAATGGCTGTGGGCGGCATTTTGCGGGTTGATTTCCCTGGTTACGCTGTGGGAATACGCCCGCATGAGCGGATTGGAAAAACTGAAAACCAATCATTATCTCGCCGCGACGCTGGTGTTCGGCGTGATTGCCTACGCAGGCGGTTGGATGCTGCCGGATATCGTCTGGTACGCCGTTTTGGCGTTTTGGCTGGTCGTTATGCCTTTGTGGCTGAAATTCAAATGGAAATTGAACGGCGGCTGGCAGGCTTATACCGTCGGCTGGCTTTTGGTCATGCCGTTTTGGTTCGCACTCATGTCCCTGCGTCCGCATCCCGATTATGCCTTGTCGCTGCTTGCTGTGATGGGTTTGGTGTGGGTTGCCGATGTTTTCGCGTATTTCAGCGGCAAAGCGTTCGGCAAACACAAAATCGCACCGACCGTCAGCCCCGGCAAGAGCTGGGAAGGCGCAATCGGCGGCGCGATTTGCGTGGCAGTGTACATGACTGTGGTGTGGTGGGCTGGTTGGCTCACGTTTGACGCAGGCTGGTTCAATACCGTGTTAATCGGTTTGGTGTTGACCGTTGTCAGCGTATGCGGCGACCTGTTGGAAAGCTGGCTCAAACGCGCGGCGGGCATCAAAGACAGCAGCAATCTGCTGCCCGGACACGGCGGCGTGTTTGACCGCGTGGACAGCCTGATTGCCGTCATCAGCGTCTATGCCGCCTTTGAAAGCTTGTTCTGAAGCGGTTATAGTGGATTAACTAAATCAGGACAAGGCGACGAAGCCGCAGACAGTACAGATAGTACGGAACCGATTCACTTGGTGCTTCAGCACCTTAGAGAATCGTTCTCTTTGAGCTAAGGCGAGGCAACGCCGTACTGGTTTAAAGTTAATCCACTATAAAAATCGTTGGAACACATCAAACACAATATCGAATAAGCGTTTTCAGACGACCTTTCCGACCTCAAGCCCAAAGGTCGTCTGAAATCCGAAAGCAGTACATAAAGAACGCACCATGACACCACAAGTCCTGACCATATTAGGCAGTACCGGCAGCATAGGCGAAAGCACGCTGGACGTTGTCTCCCGCCACCCCGAAAAATTCCGCGTATTCGCGCTGGCGGGGCATAAGCAGGTTGAGAAGCTGGCGGCGCAATGTCAAACGTTCCGCCCCGAATATGCCGTCGTTGCCGATGCGGAACACGCCACCCGGCTTGAAGCCCTGTTGAAACGCGACGGCGCGGCGACGCAGGTTTTACACGGCGCGCAGGCATTGGTTGATGTGGCGTCTGCCGATGAAGTCAGCGGTGTCATGTGCGCCATCGTCGGTGCGGCGGGCCTGCCTTCCGCGCTGGCGGCGGCGCAGAAAGGCAAAACCATTTATCTGGCGAACAAAGAGACGCTGGTGGTTTCCGGCGCGTTGTTTATGGAAACCGCCCGCGCAAACGGCGCGGCAGTGTTGCCCATCGACAGCGAACACAACGCCATTTTCCAAGTTTTGCCGCGCGATTACACAGGTCGTCTGAACGAACACGGCATCCGTTCGATTATCCTGACCGCTTCCGGTGGCCCGTTTTTGACAACCGATTTAGACACGTTCGACAGCATTACGCCCGCCCAAGCGGTCAAACACCCCAATTGGAGCATGGGGCGCAAAATCTCCGTCGATTCCGCCACCATGATGAACAAAGGTTTGGAGCTGATTGAAGCGCATTGGCTGTTCAACTGCCCGCCTGACAAGCTCGAAGTCGTCATACACCCGCAGTCCGTGATACACAGCATGGTGCGTTACCGCGACGGCTCCGTGTTGGCGCAACTGGGCAATCCCGATATGCGTACGCCCATCGCTTATTGTTTGGGCTTGCCCGAGCGCATCGATTCGGGAGTCGGCGACCTTGATTTCGACGCATTGTCTGCGCTGACTTTCCAAAAGCCCGACTTTGAGCGCTTCCCTTGTTTGAAGCTCGCCTATGAAGCCATGAACGCGGGCGGAGCTGCTCCATGCGTATTGAACGCCGCCAACGAAGCCGCTGTCGCCGCCTTTTTAGACGGACAGATTAAGTTTACCGACATTGCCAAAACCGTCGCCCATTGTCTTGCACAAGACTTTTCAGACGACCTCGGCAATATCGAAAACCTGCTGGCGCAAGATGCCGCTACCCGCAGACAGGCGCAGGAGTTTATCGCTGCATTGGGATAAACCGTGCCGCAACGATAAAAAATGACAGGTCGTCTGAAAACCCGCCCACCCGTCATGTGTGGCGGACAAAATGGCAGACTGACTTTATAATCGGCAAAATAACGCCAATAATATTTTCTACACATTGCGAATGCTTTCAGACGACCCCTGCCTTGATACGTCGTCTGAAACATCGACAACGTCAACCCATACCCAACCAGAGAGATTCTTTTGCAAACCCTTCTAGCTTTTATTTTCGCCATCCTGATTTTGGTCAGTCTGCACGAGTTCGGACACTACATCGTCGCCAGATTGTGCGGCGTCAAAGTCGTCCGCTTTTCCGTCGGCTTCGGCAAACCATTTTTCAGCAGAAAGCGCGGCGATACCGAATGGTGTTTGGCGCCCATCCCATTGGGCGGCTATGTCAAAATGGTCGATACGCGCGAGGGGGAAGTGGCGCAGGCAGACCTGCCTTACGCCTTCGACAAACAGCATCCCGCCAAACGCATCGCCATCGTTGCCGCAGGCCCGCTGACCAATCTCGCGCTGGCGGTTCTGCTTTACGGCTTGAGTTTTTCCTTCGGCGTTACCGAAATCCGCCCGTATATCGGCATGGTCGAGCAAAATACCATTGCCTCAAAAGCCGGTTTTCAGCCCGGAGACAAAATTATTTCGGTTAACGGCGTTAACGTCGGCGAGTGGGAAAAAGCCCAGCAAGAAATCGTGTTGAACATCGAGTCAGGCAAGGTAAATGTTGCCGTTCAGACGAGCTCGGGGCAAGAAACCATGCGGATTATCGATGCCGCCGGTACGCCTGAAGCAGGTAAAATTGCGAAAAACCAAGGCTATATCGGGTTGTCGCCTTTTAAAATCACCACCCGCGTCGGCGAAATGACAGAAAACAGCCCGGCTGAAAAAGCCGGTTTGAAAAAAGGCGACAAGCTGATCAGTGCCGACGGACAAGACATCGAGTCTTGGCAGCAATGGGTGGAAATCGTACGCCAAAGCCCGGGCAAGAAAATCGAATTGATTTATGAGCGCGACGGTAAAACTTTTCAGACGACCATCCGCCCCGACAGTATCCAGCAACCCGACAGAACGCTGGTCGGCAGGGTAGGCTTCGGTCCTCAGGGCGACGAAGCATGGACAAAAGAAATCAAGCGCGAATATAAGCCGTCTGTCGCAGAAGCATTTGCGATGGGCTGGGACAAAACCGTCAACAACGCTTGGATGACGGTAAAATTCTTCGGAAAACTGATTACAGGCAATGCCTCCCTGAACCATATTTCAGGCCCGCTGACTATTGCCGATGTCGCCGGAAAAACGGCACAGCTGGGATTTCAAAGCTATTTGGAATTTCTCGCATTGGTCAGCATTAGTTTAGGCGTGTTGAACTTGTTGCCCATCCCCGTATTGGACGGCGGGCATTTGGTGTTCTACACTGCCGAATGGATACGCGGAAAGCCCTTGAGCGAGCGCATACAGGCAATCGGCCTGCGCCTCGGACTGGCTGCCATGCTGTTCATGATGGCACTGGCTTTCTTTAATGACATCAACCGTTTGTTTGGATAATTTTATGAAATTGAAACAGATTGCTTCTGCTTTGATGGTATTGGGCATGTCGCCTTTGGCGTTTGCCGACTTCACCATTCAAGACATCCGCGTCGAAGGTTTGCAGCGCACCGAACCGAGTACGGTCTTCAACTACCTGCCCGTCAAAGTCGGCGACCAATTCAGCGACGCACGCAGCGAAGAAATCATCAAAAGTCTGTATGCGACCGGTTTTTTTGACGATGTCCGCGTAGAGACTATGGGCAATCAGGTCTTGCTGACCGTTATCGAACGCCCGACCATCAGCACGCTGAACATCACCGGCGCGAAAATGCTGCAAAACGATGTGATTAAGAAAAACCTTGAATCCTTCGGTTTGGCGCAATCCCAATACTTCAATCCGGCCACGCTGAGCCAGTCTGTCGCCAGCCTGAAGGAAGAATACAAAAGCCGCGGCAAGCAGTCGGTCCAAATCACGCCGACCGTCACCAAACTCGCGCGTAACCGCGTTTCCATCGACATCGCCATCGATGAGGGTAAAACCACCAAGATTACCGACATCGAATTTGAAGGCAACAAAGTCTATTCCGACCGCAAGCTCATGAAACAAATGTCTTTGAGCGAAGGCGGCATGTGGACTTGGCTGACCAAGAGCAACCAGTTTAACGAGCAGAAATTCTCGCAAGACATGGAGCGCGTCAGCGAGTTCTACCAAAACAACGGCTACTTCAATTTCCGCATTCTGGATACCGACATCCAGACCAACGAAGACAAAACCAAGCAAACCATTAAAATCACGGTTGACGAGGGCGAACGCTTCCGTTGGGGCGACGTTCGCATAGAAGGCGACACCCGCGAAGTGCCGAAAGAAGAGCTGCAAAAACTGCTGACCATGAAAAAGGGCAAATGGTACGAACGCGCCCAAATGGTCAAATCGCTCGAAGCCATCCAAAACCGCATGGGTACGGCAGGCTACGCGTTCAGCGAAGTCAACGTTCAGCCAGTGCCTAATGCCGAGACTCAAACTGTCGATTTCGTCCTGAATGTCGAACCCGGCCGCAAAATTTATGTGAACGAAATCAACATCACCGGCAACAACAAAACCCGTGACGAAGTCGTGCGCCGCGAATTGCGTCAGATGGAATCCGCGCCTTACGACACTTCCAAGCTGCAACGTTCCAAAGAGCGTGTCGAGCTGCTGGGCTACTTCGACAACGTACAATTCGATGCTGTACCGGTTGCCAATACGCCCGACCAAGTCGATTTGAACATGAGCGTGAACGAGCGTTCTACCGGTTCGCTGGATATGAGTGCGGGCTGGGTTCAGGATACCGGCTTGGTCATGTCCGTAGGCGTTTCCCAAGACAACCTGTTCGGTACGGGTAAATCCGTTTCCCTGCGCGCCTCACGCAGTAAAACCACGCTGAACGGCTCGCTGTCGTTTACCGATCCGTATTTCACACCCGACGGCGTAAGCCTCGGTTACGATATTTACGGCAAGTCTTACGACCCGCGTAAAGCCTCTTCCAGCGCGAAACAATATAAAACCACCACCGCAGGCGCGGGCGTGCGCATGGGCATCCCCGTTACCGAATACGACCGCGTCAATTTGGGTCTGGCGGCGGAACACCTGACCGTGAATACCTACAAAGGCGCGCCTAAACGTTATGCCGACTTTATCAACCAATATGGTAAAGGCACGGACGGCGTGGGCAGCTTCAAAGGCTGGCTGTACAAAGGTACGATCGGCTGGGGACGCAATAAAACCGACAGCGCCTTGTGGCCGACCCGCGGTTACATGACCGGCATCAACGGTGAAATCGCCCTGCCGGGCAGCGACCTGCAATACTACACACTGACCCACAACCAAACCTGGTTCTTCCCGCTGACCAAAGACTTCACCCTGATGCTCGGCGGCGAAGTCGGCGTCGGCAACGGTTACGGCAAAACCAAAACCATGCCGTTCTTTGAAAACTTCTACGGCGGCGGCTTAGGCTCCGTACGCGGTTACGAGAGCGGCACGCTGGGTCCGAAAGTTTATGACGAATACGGCGAGAAAATCAGCTACGGCGGCAACAAAAAAGCCAACGTTTCCGCCGAGTTGCTGTTCCCGATGCCGGGTATCAAAGACTCCCGCTCCGTCCGCCTGAGCCTGTTTGCCGACGCGGGCAGCGTATGGGACGGCAAAACGTATAACGACAGCAGTAGCAATACCTACTACACCAACAATGCCGCTCAAAACCCATACGGCTTAGGCAAGACCCACAAATCGACCTTCAAGGAAGAGTTGCGCTACTCTGCCGGTGCGGCAGTAACCTGGCTCTCGCCGCTGGGTCCGATGAAGTTCAGCTACGCCTACCCGATCAAGAAAAAAGACAGCGACGAAATCCAACGCTTCCAGTTCCAATTGGGTACCACATTCTGACGTAGGCAGAAAAAGGTCGTCTGAAAACTGACATCCCTATGCGGTCAAACGTTTTCAGACGACCTGAAGGAAAAGGGGCAGGGCGTTCTGCCTCTTTTTAAAAACAAACCGTCATCCCGCTGATTGGCGGGATACAAAATCAAGGAAATCCAGATGAACATCATTGCCAACGCCTTCCGCCTCGGCGGCGCGGCTTTATTGGGCTTCGGGTTGATGAACCAAGCTGCGGCGGCGGAAGCCGTACAGAAAATCGGCTTTATCAATACCGAGCGCGTTTATCTTGAGTCCAAGCAGGCGCAACGCATTCAGACGACCTTGGAAAAAGAATTCCGCAGCCGTCAGGACGCTTTGCAGAAATTGCAGCAAGAAGGTGAAAAGCTCGAAAAATCCCTGTCCGAAGGCAAATTGCAGGGCAAAGAGCGTGAAGCTGCGGCAAAACGCTGGGGCGAGCTGGTTCAGCAGTTCCGCAAGAAACAGGCGGAGCTGGCAGAAGACTACAACCTGCGCCGCAACGAAGAATTTGCCGCCCTCCAGCAAAACGCCAACCGCATCATCGTCGATCTTGCCAAACGCGAAGGCTACGATGTGATTTTGCAGGACGTGATTTACGTCAACGCGCGTTACGACATTACCGACAGCGTGATTAAAGCCCTGAATACACGTTAATCGGAAGGCTGAACGAGATACAGCAAACCTGTTTTCAGACGACCTCTTTCAAGCAAAGGGTCGTCTGAAAATCCAATAAACGATATAATTACCTGTCTTATCACTCCTGCCGGCATACGTTTTAGGCAAACCGTTCTGTCCGACTGCTCCCGCCGTCCCTTTTCAGACGACCTCATCCCAAAGCTTACGAAACATCATGACTTCAAAAACCTACACCCTGTCCCAAATCACAGCGCAGCTTGGCGGCGAATGGCGCGGCAAGGACATTTCCGTCGCCGCCGTGCGCCCGCTCGCAGATGCGCAGGCGGAACACATCAGCTTCCTCGCCAATCCGAAATATAAAGCCGAAGTCCACGACAGCAGCGCGGGTGCGGTCATCGTTTCCGCCAAAGCAGTGGACGAATTTGAAGGGCGCAACCTGATTGTCGCCGACGATCCCTATCTCTATTTCGCCAAAGTCGCCCGCCTGTTTTCGCCTATCGTCAAAGCGCGCGGCGGCATCCATCTGACCGCTGTCGTCGAAGAAAGTGCGACCGTTCCTGCCAGCTGCGAAATCGGCGCAAACGCCTACATCGGCGCGAACACCGTGCTCGGCGAAGGCTGCCGCATCTTGGCAAACACCGTTGTCCAACACGATTGCAAACTGGGCGACGAAGTCGTCCTGCATCCCAACGCCGTCGTTTATTACGGCTGCACACTGGGCAACCGCGTCGAAATCCACAGCGGCGCAGTCATCGGGGCGGACGGATTCGGACTCGCCTTCGCCGGCGATTCATGGTTTAAAATCCCGCAAACCGGCGCGGTAACGCTGGGTGACGACGTAGAAATCGGTTCGAACACCAACATCGACCGCGGCGCGATGAGCGACACCACCGTCGGCAACGGCACCAAAATCGACAACCAAGTCCAAATCGGACACAACTGCAAAATCGGTTCGCACACCGTCATCGCCGCCAAAACCGGCATCTCAGGCAGCGTTACCATCGGCAGCTACTGCATCATCGGCGGCGGCGTCGGTACGGTCGGACACATCGAAATCGCCGACAAAACCACCATCGGCGGCGGCACGTCCGTCACCCACAGCATTACCGAAAGCGGCAAACACCTCGCCGGCATCTTCCCGATGTCCACCCATAAAGAATGGGCGCGCAACGCCGTTTACATCCACCGCCTGAGCGAAATGAACAAACGCCTCAAAACATTGGAAAACCGTCTGAGCGACAGCGAAAAAGACGAATAACCCCACAATCGGTTTACATGGCGGATGCGCTTTAAATCCCAACAAAGCGGCAAAGCCTATCGTTTTAAAGCCTCCGCGATGAAACCGCCCAGCCAACCCCGAAATACCAAGGAATACGACGAACATGGACGTACAACTCCCCATCGAAGCCAAAGACATCCAAAAACTCATTCCCCACCGCTACCCGTTTTTGCAACTCGACCGCATCACCGCCTTCGAGTCCATGAAAACCCTGACCGCGATTAAAAACGTCACCATGAACGAGCCGCAGTTCCAAGGCCATTTCCCCGACCTGCCCGTCATGCCCGGCGTACTCATCATCGAAGCCATGGCGCAAGCCTGCGGTACACTCGCCATCCTCAGCGAAGGCGGCCGCAAAGAAAACGAATTCTTCTTCTTCGCCGGCATAGACGAAGCCCGCTTCAAACGCCAAGTCATCCCCGGCGACCAACTCGTTTTCGAAGTCGAGCTGCTGACCAACAAACGCGGCATCGGCAAATTCAGCGCCGTCGCCAAAGTGGACGGACAAGTCGCCGTCGAAGCCATCATCATGTGTGCCAAACGCGTGGTTTGAGTGTTCAGAAAAAGGTCGTCTGAAAGTTTTCAGACGACCTGTTGCCGTCGCGCATCTTCGCGGCAACACGACAGGAAAGGAAAAACATGACCCTCATCCACCCGACCGCCGTCATTGACCCCAAAGCCAAACTCGACTCCAGCGTCAAAGTCGGTGCGTACACCGTCATCGGCCCCAACGTCCAAATCGGCGCGAACACCGAAATCGGCCCGCATACCGTCATCAACGGCCACACCACCATCGGCGAAAACAACCGCATTTTCCAATTTGCCAGCCTCGGCGAAATCCCGCAGGACAAAAAATACCGTGACGAGCCGACCAAGCTGATTATCGGCAACGGCAACACCATCCGCGAATTCACCACCTTCAACCTAGGCACGGTAACCGGTATCGGCGAAACCCGCGTCGGCGACGACAACTGGATTATGGCGTATTGCCACCTCGCACACGACTGCGTCATCGGCAACCACACCATCTTCGCCAACAACGCCTCACTCGCCGGACACGTTACCATCGGCGACTACGTCGTCTTGGGCGGCTACACGCTGGTGTTCCAGTTCTGCCAAATCGGCGACTACGCCATGACCGCCTTCGCCGCAGGCGTACACAAAGACGTACCGCCTTACTTCATGGCGGCAGGCTACCGCGCCGAACCCGCAGGCATCAACAGCGAAGGTATGCGCCGCAACGGCTTCACCGCCGAGCAGATCGCCGCCGTCAAAGATGTGTATAAAACCATCTACCACCGCGGCATCCCGTTTGAAGAAGCCAAAGCCGACATCCTCCGCCGCGCCGAAACGCAAGCCGAGTTGGCGGTGTTTAAAGACTTCTTCGCCCAATCCACGCGCGGGATTATCCGCTGATTGGGAGAAACCGTACCGACAGGCAGGATTAAGGGCTGAAAGCCGTAGCGGCGAAAAGGTTTGAATAGAAACTGGGTGCTGTCCGCAAACCGTTTCAGACGACGTTGTCGCACCGTCAGCCTTGTCCTTTTCCTGTTTGGCGCGGGAATGACTGCCGTCCAAACATTCGTCTTCAGACCAATAGAAAAGGTCGTCTGAAAACCGGGTAAACCGAGTTTCAGACGACCTTTTGATTTTATGGCACGATGTTCGTCATGCGGATTTTAGGGGAACGGATGATTGGGGCGGTATCTTCTGAGTGGGCAATGCCTGCCGTTCCGCCTGCTTAGTGGACGTGGCTGCTTTCTACGCCGCCTTTGATTTCGCCATAGACTTGAGCAGAACTGCCTTGTCCGGATTGGGAGGCGCAGGCGTTGAGGAGCAGGAGGGCGGTGGTGAGGAAGATGAATTTTTTCATGCTGGTTTCCTTTGTTTGGATGGGAGGGGAGGTCGTCTGAAACCCAATAATATAGTGGATTAACTTTAAACCATTACGGCGTTGCCTCGCCTTAGCTCAAAGAGA
>ERZ1674236.151-NODE-151-length-18270-cov-7.226297_pt1 | contig 18270 bp, 12 predicted proteins | sample MGYA00581210_ERZ1674236 | MGnify/ENA primary metagenome ERZ1674236 (study PRJEB41354, sample SAMEA4873328) | human saliva metagenome | biome: human-associated habitat [ENVO:00009003]; feature: mouth environment [ENVO:08000002]; material: saliva material...
TGATCTGCATGACCTTTGTGGGTCTCGGCTTCGGCGTTTACCTGTGGCTGTGGGTGACGGTCCCCGAGGATTCCCCGGAGCGAAGCGGCGAGGGCACGCTCAGCCCCGGCCTCGTCCGACTGCGCGAGGAACGTGCCGCCCAGGTGTCGCGCAACCGCTTGATCGTCGTCGGCGTGGCCCTGATCGTGGCCGCGATCGCAGGCACCATCCTGAACGCGACGAACACGCTGGACTGGCGGGACATGGGGTCGATCATCACGATCGTTTCCGGTATCTCGCTCGTGTGGAGTCAGAGTCGTAACGTGAGTTCCTGGCGGTCGTTGCGCTTCGTTGGGGCTGTCTTCGGCGGTATCGTGCTGCTCAGCCTCGGCGTCGTCATGGTGGCGTCGCGCGACAACCCGCCGATCATTCTGCTGCGCGGCGGTCTTATCGGGGCGGCTCTGGTCGCGGGCGTGCTCTTCGCTCTCGTCCCCATGTGGCTGCGCACGACGAAGGACCTGTCCCAGGCCCAGGCGCAGCGCGTGCGCGAATCCGAGCGCGCCGACATCGCCGCCCACCTGCACGACTCCGTCCTCCAAACGCTCACGCTCATCCGCGCATCTGCCGAGGACCCCGCCCGCGTGCGAGCCATCGCCCTCACTGAGGAGCGCGAGCTGCGCGCCTGGCTCTACACGGGCCACGCGCAGGCCGCCGACTCCCTCGAGGCCGCCGTCACCGAGGCGGTCGTGGGCGTCGAGAGCCGCCACGGCGTGCCCATCAGCGTAGTCGTCGTCGGCGACATGCGCCCGGGCCCCGGCGAACTCGCGCTCGTCGCGGCCCTCGCGGAGGCCTGCCAAAACGCCGTGCGCCACGGAGCCCCGCCCGTCTCCGTCTACGTCGAAGTGCGCTCCGAGGCCGTGGAGGCCTTCATCAAAGACAGCGGCGAGGGCTTTGACCCCGCCTCGATCGCTGCCGATCGACACGGCGTGCGCGACTCCATCGTCGGGCGCATGCGCAGGACCGGGGGAAACGCCACGATTAGGCGTCTCGCCCGCGGAACCGAAGTTGCTCTGAGCGTGCCGCGCTCGGATATCCTGGAAGAAACAGCGCCCAACGGGAGGACCCAGTGACCATCCGCATCCTCGTCATCGATGACCACCCAATGGTTCGGGCAGGCGTGCGCGCCGAGCTCGAAAACTCCGGGGCCGACCTGGAGGTCGTCGGCGACGCCTCCGACGTCGAGGGCGCCATCGCGGCCTGCCGCGCGCTCACCCCGGACGTGGCCCTCCTCGACGTGCACCTGCCCGGCGGAAATGGTGGAGGTGGCGCTGAGGTCGCCAGCACCTGCCGTGACATCGAGGGACTGCATTTCCTGGCCCTGTCCGTCTCGGACGCTGCCGAGGACGTCGTCCAGGTCATCCGAGCGGGCGCACGCGGATACGTCACGAAGTCGATTGCCACCCCCGACCTCGTCGAGGCCATCGGCCGCGTCGCCGCCGGGGACGCCGCCTTCAGCCCGCGCCTGGCCGGCTTCGTACTCGATGCCTTTGGGACCGGCGAGGTGTCCACAACCGACACTGAGCTGGACCTGCTGTCCGCCCGCGAGCAGGAGGTCATGCGCCTCATCGCCCGCGGCTATACGTACAAGGAAGTCGCCCACGACCTGTTCATCTCCATCAAGACCGTCGAAACCCACGTGAGTTCGGTCCTGCGCAAGCTCCAGCTCTCCAACCGCAACGAGCTGACGCGCTGGGCGATGCAGCGACACATCGTGTGAGGTCGGACCCCTTTCGAGCGCCCCATCCGGAGCGCGCGGCCCATGCGTGCCTACAATGGAATCCCGAGAGCGTGACAGCGCCTGACCGCCCCGTACGGACGGCCCCTTTATTTCCGCGACCTCGGAGGATGCATGCACCGCATCGGTTTTGATAGTGATCAGTACGTCGAGATGCAGTCTCGACACATTGCGCAGCGACGAAGCGAATTCGGCGGAAAGCTGTATTTGGAGTTCGGTGGCAAGCTGATCGACGACATGCACGCGTCGCGTGTTCTGCCCGGTTTTACGCCCGATAACAAGGTGCGTATGCTGCGCGAACTGGCTGACGAAGTCGAGATTATCGTCGCCGTTAATGCCAAGGATTTCGCGCGCCGCAAGGTCCGCGCAGACATGGGAACAACCTACGACGACGAGGTTCTGCGCCAGATCGACGAGTTCCGTGAGCGCGGCCTGTACGTCGGTTCCGTCGTCATTACGCAGTGGACGGACGACAACAAGGCGGCCGCCGAGGTGAAGGAACGCTTCGAGAAGCTCGGCATCCGCGTCTACCGTCACTTTCCGATCCCCGGCTACCCCTCGGACGTCGAGCGCATTGTCTCGGACGAGGGCTACGGCGCCAACGAGTACGTGGAGACCAGCCGCAACCTCGTCGTTGTGACGGCGCCTGGACCGGGCTCCGGCAAGATGGCGACCTGCCTGTCACAGCTGTACCACGACCACAAGCGCGGGATCGAGTCGGGGTACGCGAAGTGGGAGACCTTCCCGATCTGGAACATTCCGCTGGATCACCCGGTCAACATCGCCTACGAGGCGGCCACCGCCGACCTCGACGACGTCAACATGATTGATCCCTTCCACCTGGAGGCGTACGGGATCAAGACGGTCAACTACAACCGTGACGTCGAAATCTTCCCGGTCCTGAACCGCCTCTTCGAGAAGATCCTCGGATCCTCCCCATACAAGAGCCCCACGGACATGGGCGTCAACATGGCGGGCCACTGCATCGTCGACGACGAGGCCTGCAAGGAAGCCTCGCGCCAGGAGATCATCCGCCGCTACTACAAGGCCCTCGTGACCGAGAAGAAGGAGATGAGCGAGCCCGTGCAGTCGGCACGCATCTCCCTGCTGATGAGCCGCGTGGGCGTGGGCCGCATGGACCGCCCGGTCGTGCGTCCGGCCCTCGAGCTGGCCGAGGCCACGGGCGAGCCGGCGGCCGCGATCGAGCTGCCCGACGGCCAGATCGTCACGGGCAAGACGTCGGCGCTGCTGGGCTGCTCCTCGGCGATGCTCCTCAACGCCCTCAAGAAGCTCGCCGGCCTGCCGGACGAGGTCCAGCTCCTGGCCCCGCAGTCGATCGAGCCGATCCAGCGCCTCAAGACCCGCGACCTGGGCTCGCGCAACCCGCGCCTGCACACCGACGAGGTCCTCATCGCGCTCGCGGTCAGCGCCAACGGCGACGACAACGCGCGCCGCGCCCTGGACAAGCTGAGCTCCCTGCGCGGATGCGACGTGCACGAGTCGGTCATCCTGGGGCCCGTCGACGAGGGCATCTTCCGCTCGCTGGGCATCCAGGTGACGACGGAGCCGGTGTACGCGACGAAGTCGCTGTACCGCAAGAAGTAATCGCTTCGACGAGGCCGGGGTTTCCATCGCTTATCAGCGCGGGGAGGCCCCGGCCTCGTTGTGTGCCGCCTTTCGTGGTTGGCGCCACCCGGGGCGGGGGTCGCAGGTGAGGGTGGGGCGGTTTACCCTTGGAGGCGATGAGTGACTCGACTTCTTTGCCTGACCTTGGTTTCCTGATCGGCCCCGACGGGGGTTCCCAGGACGACTACGTGCCGCCGGAGGTGCCCGCCTTTGATGTGGAGGACGCCTTGGGTTCCGACGCGTGGCCGGAGATCGCCGTGCCGGGTGGGGCATCGGGTGCGCCGTCGGCGTGGGAGCCTCCCGCGTCCTCGGGTGCTTTTTCGTCCGGCTGGGAGCGTCCCGCGCGCCCGGGCGTGGACCCCGAGTCGCTGACGCGCGGCCTCAACGATCGTCAGCGCGAGGCCGTCACTCACGCGGGCTCGCCGCTGCTGATCCTGGCTGGCGCAGGCTCCGGTAAGACGCGCGTGCTCACGCACCGCATCGCATACCTGCTGGCCACGGGCCGCGCGCGGGCTGGGGAGATCCTGGCGATCACCTTCACGAACAAGGCGGCGGCCGAGATGCGCGAGCGCGCAGGCGTCCTCGTGGGCGACGATGCGCGCCGCATGTGGGTGTCGACCTTCCACTCGGCGTGCGTGCGCCTGCTGCGCTACGAGCACGAGGCGGCGGGGCTATCCTCGTCCTTCACGATCTACGACGCCCAGGACTCCCAGCGCCTCATCCAGATGGTCCTCAAGGCCATGGACGTCGACATCAAGCGCTTCACCCCAAAGATGGTGGCGGCGCGCATTTCGGACGCGAAGAACGAGCTGATCGGCCCGGCGCGCTACGCGGAGACGGCGGGCAAGGACCCGGTCTCGCGCATCGTCGCGGACGCCTACGTCGAGTATGACAAGCGCATGCGCGCATCGAACGCGCTGGACTTCGACGACCTCATCATGCGCACGGTCGACCTGCTGCGCGAGAACCCGCTGATCGCCGAGCACTACCATCGGCGCTTCCGCCACATCCTCGTGGACGAGTACCAGGACACGAACCACGCGCAGTACGTCCTCGTGCGCGCCCTCGTGGGGGATGGAAAGGATGGCGTGGAGCCCGCCGAGCTGACGGTCGTGGGTGACTCCGACCAGTCGATTTACGCCTTCCGTGGCGCCACGATTCGCAACATCGAGGAGTTTGAGCGCGACTTTACGGGCGCGCGCACGATCCTGCTCGAGCAGAACTACCGCTCCACGCAGAACATCCTGTCGGCCGCGAACGCGGTCATCGCCCGAAACACGGGGCGCCGCGCGAAGAATCTGTGGACGGCCTCGGGCGATGGTGCGCTCATTACGTTGGACGCCGCCGATTCCGAGCACGACGAGGCCCGCTTCGTCGTCGGCGAGATCGACCGCCTCGCGGACTCCGGCGTCGAATGGGGTGACATCGCGGTCTTCTACCGCACGAATGCGCAGTCCCGTGCGCTGGAGGAACTCCTCGTGCGCCAGGGCATCCCGTACCGCGTCGTCGGCGGCACCCGCTTCTACGAGCGCCGCGAAATCAAGGACGCCTTGGCGTACCTGCAGGTCATCTCCAACCCCGACGACACTGTCGCGGCCCGCCGCGTCCTCAACGTCCCCAAGCGCGGCATCGGCGCGAAGGCCGAAGAGGCGATCGCCGCGCACGCCGCCCACTACGGCATCTCGTTTGGCGCGGCGCTGCGCCACCTGTGGCTGCGCGCCGGCTGCCCCGCGGGTGAGGGCGAGGGGATCGACGTCGATGCGCTCGCTCGTTCCACGTCCCCGGACGAGGCCTCGGCTGATTCTTCGGCTCCCGTTTCCTCGGATGGAGCGGCGGGGGGGAATCCTGGTGCTCGCGATGGCGCTGATGAGAGCGCGACTACTGTCGAGAGCGCGGCTGCGGCCCCGGCCTCGTCCCCTGTCGAGAGTGCTCCTGAGACGGCTCCCGAGGTCCTCGGGATCACCCCGCGCGCCGCGAAGTCGGCGGTTGCATTCTGGGGACTCATCGAGACGCTGCGCGCCGCGGAGGCGCGGGGTGCATCGCAGGCCGACATCCTCGAAGAGGTCCTGGATCGTACCGGCTACCTGGCTGAGCTGCGCCGCAGCGAGGACCCGCAGGACGCCTCGCGCGTGGAAAACCTGGCGGAACTGCACTCGGTCGCGGGTGCCTTCGCAGCCGAGGCTCCCGGCGGAACCCTCGCGGACTTCCTCGAGCGCGTCGCCCTCGTGGCCGACTCGGACCAGGTTCCCGCGGAGGGCGAGCGCGGTGGGCAGGTTACCCTCATGACCGTGCACACCGCGAAGGGCCTCGAATTCCCGGTCGTGTTCGTCACCGGTATGGAGGACGGCACTTTCCCGCACCAGCGCAGCCTCGGCGACGAGAGCGAGCTGGAGGAGGAACGCCGACTGGCATACGTTGCTATTACGCGTGCGCGCGAACACCTGTACCTGACGCGCGCGGCCGTACGCAGCGCCTGGGGGACTCCGCAGGAGATGCCGTCCTCGCGGTTCCTCGACGACATCCCCGCCGAGCTCCTTGACGTGCGCCGTGCGGCCACGTCGGGGGAGCGGATGCGAGCGTCGTACGGCGGTTCCTACGGGGCCGGATCGTACGGCTCGGGTTCCTATGGGCGCTCCCGTCGCTCCGAGGGGCGCGACCCGTGGGGCGACACCGACACGGGCGCCTTTGGCTCCGGCCGCGGCGGCGCCTCCGCCCAGCCCGCCGGCGTACGCAAGGTGACGCGCATGGGGGTTGCTCCTGCGGCCAAGCCTGCCGAGGATAAGCCGGTGCTCTCCCTCAAGGTCGGCGACCGCATCAAGCACGCAACCCTGGGGGCCGGCACCGTCACCGGCATCGAAGGCGAGGGGCCGCGCACCGTGGCCCGCATCCGCTTCGGCCTGGGCGAGAAGCGCCTGCTCGTGCGCATGGCTCCGATGAAGAAGATTTCGTAGCGTATCCCGGCTAATGCCCAGCACTGCTCGGTTTGCTTGTGGCACGCGGGTGTTCTGGGCGCCATGTGGCCTGTCTCGTGGGCCGGGCTGCTTGATGCACCCGCGGGCGGTGGCTCGCCCGCGAGCCGTCCGCGCCGCGAGCCTTCGGCTCGGCGCGTCGTCTCGAAGCCCGGCCAGGCCCTGCCGCCGCCCAAGGGTGCCGCAGCCAGGTCCTCCGACGCTCTCCTATGGTGTGCGTGTTCTGGATAGGAAGCTCTGTTCTGGATAGGAACGGTGCTTCTGGATAGCTTATTAACCTATCCAGAACGCAACAACCTATTCAGATTGTTGTTTCCTATCCAGTTTGGTGGTGTGTGCCAGCCCGCCGGCTTGCTTGCCGCGTGGCAGTGGGGGTTTTGCGCCATGCGGAGCCTTCTAGCGGCGTGTCGCCGGCGTGTCGGAGCCTTGAATGGCGTAATTCCCCCCCGATTGGTGGCGGTGTGGACGCCAAACTGCGGACCCATTGGGCGAGTAACGCTGATAACGGGCTGTTTTGGTGCAATGGGTCTGCACTGTGGCGGAATCGGCGGGCGTCACTGCGTTGGCTGATTGATGCGGTGCTGCACGGTGTCATGCTCGCCTCGGTCCCGGCAGCTGGGCCCATCTACTGGCAGTGTTAACCCTTCAATGCGCAGCTAAAACCACCTGGTGGCGGCTGGGCGCTGCCGCCCACGCTCCACCAGGTGGGTTAACGTGCGCGACAAAGTGTGTCGATTCGCCACACACTGGGCCTCACGGATGTGGGAGCTACGTCCATGCTCGCCGAGATTGAAGGACCTGCGGCTCGTGTCGTACAGCTGCGTAGCGGGGGAAAAGCGGTGCGCCGCTGGTGCTACGACGCCCTGCGCGTCCCACCGATCCCTGCAACTGACCCCGCAACGCAAAGCGTTGACAAAGGGAAGTGGCTCTCCGGTCAAGGTTGCGACAAGCCTTGATAATGGGAGGAAATGGCGCATTGACGCCGGTCGCACGTTAGAATTATTGCGCTGACCACACCACGTTCAACGGAGGGAATAAGGTGGATCTCTACGAGTACCAGGCCCGGCAGATGTTCAAGGAGCACGGCGTGCCCGTGCTCGACTACCGCCTGGCGTCAACCCCCGAAGAGGCGCGCGAGGGTGCGCGCGAGCTCCTGGCGGACGGTGCGTCGCTGCTGGTCGTCAAGGCGCAGGTGAAGACCGGCGGCCGTGGCAAGGCCGGCGGTGTCAAGCTTGCCCACACCGCCGACGAGGCCTACGAGAAGGCCGAGGCGATCCTCGGCCTCGACATCAAGGGCCACATCGTCAAGAAGGTCATGATCGCGTCCGGCGCGGACATTGCCGCCGAATACTACTTCTCGATCCTGCTGGACCGCTCGAACCGCCGCCACCTGGCGATGTGCTCGCGCGAAGGCGGCATGGACATTGAGACCCTCGCGAAGGAGCGCCCCGAGGCTCTCGCGCGCGTCCCCCTCGATCCCGCCGTCGGCATCAACGCCGAGGTTGCCCGTCGCATCGCGAAGGAAGCCGGGTTTGACGAGGCCACGGCCGAGACCATTGCCCCCGTCCTCGAAACCCTGTGGACCGTCTACCGCGATGAGGACGCGACCCTGGTCGAGGTCAACCCGCTGGCGTCCAGCCCCGACGGCTCCGTGTGGGCGGTTGACGGCAAGGTCACCCTCGACGACAACGCCCGATTCCGTCACCCCGGCCATGCCGAGCTGGTGGATGTGGCCGCGCAGGATCCGCGCGAGGCCGCCGCGAAGGCAGCCGGGCTCAACTACGTGCGTCTGGAGGGCCAGGTCGGCATTATCGGTAACGGTGCGGGCCTGGTCATGTCGACGCTCGACGTGGTTGCGATGGCCGGCGAGGAGTTCGGTGGCATGAAGCCCGCGAACTTCCTTGACATCGGCGGCGGCGCCTCGGCTGAGGTCATGGCGAAGGGCCTGGACATCATCCTCGGCGACGAGCAGGTTCGCTCCGTGTTCGTCAACGTCTTCGGTGGCATCACCGCCTGCGACCAGGTCGCCCGAGGCATCATCGGTGCGCTCGAAACGCTGGGCGACGCGGCCTCGAAGCCCCTCGTCGTGCGCCTTGACGGCAACAAGGTCGAGGAGGGCCGCGCGATTCTTGCCGAGGCTGCGCACCCGCTTGTCCACATGGAAGAAACAATGGACGGCGCGGCCCGGCGTGCAGCTGAGCTCGCAGCCCAGGCCTCGTCGAAGTAACGACCCGAGAATCGCAGGAGAACACCATGACTATCTTCGTCAACTCTGACACCCGGGTCATCGTCCAGGGCATGACTGGCGCCGAGGGCCGCAAGCACACCCAGCGCATGCTGAGTGCCGGCACGGCCATCGTGGGCGGCACGAACCCGCGCAAGGCCGGCACGACCGTCACCTTCGACGTGCAGGGCTATGGCCCGGGCGCCGACAAGGTGACCGACGGCCAGGTTGAGGTCCCCGTCTTCGGCACGGTCGCCGAGGCGCGCGAGGCCACCGGCGCGAACGCCTCCGTCATCTTCGTGCCCCCGGCCTTCGCGAAGGGAGCCGCCCTCGAGGCCATCGACGCGGGCATCGAAACGATCGTCCTCATCACCGAGGGCATCCCCGTCCAGGATTCCACGATCGTCGTCGAGCGCGCGCTCGCGGCGGGCGTGCGCCTGATCGGCCCGAATTGCCCCGGCATCATCTCGCCCGGACAGGCGAACCTGGGTATCACTCCGGCGGACATCACGGGACCGGGACGCCTCGGCCTTGTCTCGAAGTCGGGCACGCTGACCTACCAGCTCATGTATGAGCTGCGCGATTTCGGCTTCACGACGTGCCTGGGTATCGGCGGCGACCCGGTCGTGGGCACCACCCACATCGACGCGCTGGCAGCTTTTGAGGCGGACCCCGACACGGACCTCGTCATCATGATTGGTGAGATCGGCGGTGACGCCGAGGAGCGTGCGGCCGCCTGGATCCAGGAGAACATGACGAAGCCCGTCGTCGCCTACATCGCGGGCTTCACGGCCCCCGAGGGCAAGACCATGGGGCACGCCGGTGCGATCGTGTCCGGCTCGTCCGGTACCGCTGCCGCGAAGGCGGAGGCGCTCGAGGCCGTGGGCGTGCGCGTGGGGCGCACTCCCTCGCAGACGGCGCAGATCGCGCGCGAGATCCTCTCGCGCTAACGTCACAGCGCAAATCGGCCCCGGGTCGGCGCGCAGCGTCGCGGCCCCGGGCCGATTCTGACACTATGGGCCTGTGAGCGAGCGCATCAGAGAAGTACCCAGTCCCCGGCGAACCACGACCACGTACGTGGCGGATCGAGCGACGATCCGTGTGGCTGTCCCGCAGGGGTGGGCGCGCGGTGTGCTCGCGGGAGTTGAGGCGGCCTTCGCGGGCTGGGGTCTGATCACGGTGTTCACGATGATCGCCTACCTGACGCTGCGATCGAACTCGTGGATGAATGACACGACGCCGCGCGACGCGCTCGGCCTGGGCGGGGACCTGTGGGCCGCCGTCATTGGCGGCACGTCGGTCGTGGGTGACGTGCACTATCGCGCGATCCCGACGCTGATGGGTGCTCTGCTGGTCGTGTTGGTGCGGATTCTGCTACGCACGACGGCGGGTTATCCGCGCAGTGCCGCGCTGTTTGCCGTCCCTGGCTTCCTGCTGACTTCGTGGCTCCTGGCGGGGGCTTCCGGTATTCATTCGCATTGGTGGACGGGCACGATCGGCGGCGTGTTGATCCCGCTGATCGGCTCGGTGTGGTTCGTCGCCTCGGGCTATTCGCGCGACCATGAGGCGCCGTCGATGCAGCACTGGATTTCGGGTGGCCTGAAGCTGGGTGGCCTGTCTGTGGTGGTCCTCGCGGCCGCCTCGTTCGTCGCCTCGGTCATTGCGCTCGTCGCGGGGTGGAGCCGTATGGCGGGCATTCTGGAGCTCCTGGGTGCGTCATCGGCCGCGGATACGTCGTTCATCGTCGGCGGGCAGGCGCTGTTTGCGCCGACGATCATGGCGTGGGTGGCCTCCTGGTGGTCGGGCGCGGGCTTCTTGACGGCGACGGATTCGTTGCATTCGCCGACGGTTGTCGGCTCCGGGCCGATCCCGCCGATTCCGCTGTTGGGTGCCGTCCCGCAGACCGCTCCCGGCATGTGGGTGCTCCTCGCGCCGATCGCGCTGGGTATCGGCCTCGGTGTCGTCGCGGCTCGTTCGTTCCGTCGTGAGCACCTACTGCACCAGACCGCTCAGGGGTTCCTGGCCTCGTTGATCACCGCGTCGGTGACGGCCCTGTGGATGTGGAGCGCGACGATGAGCATGGGCTCCGTGCGCCTCGCATCGATGGGCCCGCGCGTGGGGTGGGCGACGCTCGCCCTCGTGCTCGAGATCGCCCTGCCCGCGCTGATCATCGCCCTGGCGACCCACCCGACGACCCGTGCCCTCCTCGGCGAGGGCGCCGGTCGCGTGCGCAACGAGCGCGAGGCCCTGCGCCGCCGCGCCGCCGAGCGTGCGTCCCGCGTGGGAGCCACTGCCTCGACGATGGACGAGGCCTGGGCTGAGGCTTCCGATCCCGCTGAGGTGGGCGACACGGAAGCAAGCGCCGACGAGGCCGGGGCTGAGGATCTCGAAGCGGTGGCCGATGGGGGGAGAAGTGGACGAGAAGCCCGAGGAGACCAGCGAAACCGCCGCCGATGATGCCGCGGGCAGCGAAGCGGTCGACGCCGAAGGTGACGCGGAAGACCCCGAGACGAAGGCGACGCGGCGCGAGGGCCTGAACTAGACTGGGAGACGCCGCGACTGGCGAGGGTGGATGACCACCGGGGAGCGGCCGCATTTCCCGCGAGGCGTCGCCCGCCTGGGCGCCTGGGTTTGGTCTCAACCTGGAGGAACTATGTCCGTCTCCCTGGACAACCTGGAACCCATCGACGTGCGCCCCATCAAGCGGGCCCTGATCTCCGTGTATGACAAGACGGGCTTGGAGGACCTTGCTCGCGCCCTTGGCGAGGCCGGCGTGGAGATCGTCTCCACCGGCTCCACGGCTGCCCGCATCGCGGCCGCTGGCGTGGCTGTGACCCCGGTCGACGACGTGACCGGTTTCCCCGAGGTGCTCGAGGGCCGAGTGAAGACCCTGCACCCCTTCATCCATTCCGGCATCCTGGCCGATCAGCGTAAGGCCGCGCACCGCGAGCAGATCGCGCAGCTCGGTATCCAGGCGTTTGACCTGGTCGTGTGCAACCTGTACCCCTTCCAGGACACGGTTGCGTCGGGCGCGTCCTTCGACGAGTGTGTCGAGCAGATTGACATCGGTGGCCCTTCCATGGTGCGAGCCGCCGCGAAGAATCATCCGTCGGTCGCGGTCGTGACCTCTCCGGAGCATTACGCGGATGTGGCCGAGGCCGTGGCGGGGGAAGGCTTCACCCTCGAGCAGCGCCGCGTGCTGGCCGCCGAGGGCTTCGCCCATACGGCGACCTACGACCTGGCGATCGCCGGCTGGCTGGCTGACGAGCTGGACCTCGAGGACGTGCGCGAGACCCTCGACGATGCCGCCGAGACTCACCTGGACGCCTCCGACGCTGCGTTCCTGGAGTCGCTGGGCTACCAGACCGAGGAAGACTACGTGGTGGAGGACCCCGAGGAGGAGGGGCAGGCCTCGGGCATGCCCGTGTTCGTCGCGGATGCGTTCGAGCGCGTGGAGTCGCTGCGCTACGGCGAGAACCCGCACCAGGGTGCGGCCGTCTACCGTGAGATCGACGAGTCCTTCGAGGACGAGGAGGCCGACGACGAGGCCTGGGCCCCGGGCATTGCGAATGCGCGCCAGCTGCACGGCAAGGCCATGAGCTACAACAACTACACGGACGGTGACGCCGCCCTGCGCGCCGCCTACGATCACGAGCGCCCCTGCGTCGCGATCATCAAGCACGCGAACCCCTGCGGCATTGCGGTGGCTGACGACGTGGCCGAGGCGCACCGCCTCGCGCACGCCTGCGACCCCGTGTCGGCGTTCGGCGGTGTGATCGCCGTGAACCGCCCGGTGAGCGTGGAGCTGGCCCGCCAGATCGTCCCGATCTTCACCGAGGTTGTGCTGGCCCCCGATTACGAGGAAGGTGCGCTCGAGGTGCTGAGTGCGAAGAAGAACCTGCGCGTTCTGCAGGTTGAGCCCCCGGCTCGCGGCTCGTACGAGTTCAAGCAGATCAGCGGCGGCCTGCTGGTCCAGGAGCGCGACGATATTGACGCGCCCGGCGATTCTCCGGAGAACTGGACGCTCGCGGCGGGTGCTCCCGCCGACGAGGCGACGCTGGCGGACCTGGAGTTCGCGTGGCGCACGGTGCGCGCGGTGCGCTCGAACGCGATCCTGCTGGTCAAGGACGGCGCCTCGGTGGGTGTTGGCATGGGCCAGGTGAACCGCGTGGACTCCTGCAAGCTGGCGGTTGAGCGTGCGAACACGCTGGGCTCGCGCTCGACGGGTGACGCGGCGGCGTCCAACGTGGACAGCGCGGGCGGCGCTCGCGCCTCCGAGGTCGTGGGTGATGCTCCCGAGCAGCGTTCCATTGGCGCGGTCGCCGCGTCGGATGCGTTCTTCCCCTTCGCAGATGGCCTGCAGGTGCTCATCGATGCGGGCGTGAAGGCCGTCGTTCAGCCCGGCGGCTCGGTGCGTGACCAGGAGTCGATTGATGCGGCGAACGCTGCGGGCATCACGATGTACCTGACGGGCACGCGCCACTTCGCGCACTGATCATTCCCGCTCATGGGCTCCAGGGGGCGAGCGCCGGTGTGGCGCTCGCCCCCTGAGATCTGCGCCCGTGTGCTTGACAGGGGAGTGGTGTTCAGCATATTGTTCAATTGTTGAATGAAAGGCTGTTAGCCCTGTTGAAAGGTGTCGTATGACCACCCTGACCGCTTCCCCCGTCGCCGCGCGTGAGAACCGCGTTCTCGCCGATCGCCTCGGTGGCACGATCGCCCGCGAGATCGCCCTGGTGGCGGCTGGCACGATCGCCATGATCGTCCTCGCCCGCATCTCGATCCCGCTGCCCTTCACGCCCGTGCCCGTCTCGCTCGGCACGCTGGGTGCCCTCTCGGTTGGCACGACCCTCGGCGCGCGCCGAGGCCTCGTCTCGGTCGCTGCGTACGCCCTCCTCGGCATTGCGGGTGTCCCGGTCTTCACCGGCACGAACGTCGGCTGGGCCTTCGCGTCCTTCGGCTACATCCTCGGCTACCTCCTCGTCGCCGCGATCGCCGGAGCGGCCGCCCAGCGCGGTGCCGACCGTCGCATTGTCACCATGGCGCCGACCGCCGTTGTGTCTCTGTTCTCCGTGTACATCCTTGGCCTGGCCTGGATGATCCCCTTCGCGCACATGACCCTCGAACAGGGTCTGATGAAGGGCTTCGTGCCCTTCATCATCGGCGACCTGGTCAAGGCCGCCGTGGCCACCGGCGCCTTCCCGGTGCTGCGCTCCATCTTCCGCTGAGCCGCGCGCTCGAGCGCAACGCGAGTCGGCCTCGTCCCCACCCGGGGGCGGGGCCGTCGCCGTATCCGGCGTCCGCAGTGGTGACATGCGTAATGGAGCGCGACGGGGCGGTGCGCGCGCGGGTACCATTGGCAGGGTGAACGCTTCTGACATGCATCCCGTCCTCGTCGTCGACTTCGGCGCGCAGTATGCCCAGCTGATCGCGCGCCGCGTACGTGAGGCTAACGTCTACTCCGAGATCGTCCCCCACACCATGAGCGTGGCGGACATGCTCGCCAAGGAGCCCGCCGCCATCATCCTGTCCGGCGGCCCGTCCTCCGTCTATGAGGAGGGTGCTCCCTCTGTCGATCCCGCGATCTTCGAGGCCGGCGTGCCCGTGCTGGGCATCTGCTACGGCTTCCAGACCATGGCCCACGCCCTCGGTGGCACCGTCGGTCGCACGGGCACTCGCGAGTACGGGCACACCGAGGCTTCTGTCTCCGGTGACTCCTGCCTGTTCGGCGGCACCCCCGACGACCAGATCGTGTGGATGAGCCACGGCGACGCCGTCCAGGGTGCGCCCGAGGGCTTCACCGTCACCGCCTCCACCACCGAGACCCCCGTCGCGGCCTTCGAGTCGCGTGAGCGCCGCCTCTACGGCCTGCAGTGGCACCCCGAGGTGGGCCACTCCCAGTTCGGCCAGGACGCACTGAAGAACTTCCTCTACGAGGGCGCTGGCCTGGAGCCCACGTGGACCGCCGGTTCCATCGTGGACGAGCAGGTCGCCAAGATCCGCGAGCAGGTCGGCGACGCGCAGGTCATCTGCGCCCTGTCGGGCGGCGTGGATTCCTCCGTGGCTGCGGCGCTCGTGCACAAGGCCGTCGGCGACCAGCTGACCTGCTTCTTCATCGACCACGGCCTGCTGCGCGCGGGCGAGCGTGAGCAGGTGGAGAACGACTACGCGCGCGGCATGGGTATCCGCGTCGTCACGTGCGACGAGTCCGAGCGCTTCCTGTCCGCCCTGGCTGGCGTCACCGAGCCCGAGGCGAAGCGCAAGATCATCGGCCGCGAGTTCATCCGCTCCTTCGAGGCCGCCCAGAAGCAGGTCATCGAGGAGGTGGGCGCCGCAGGTGGCGAGGTGAAGTTCCTCGTCCAGGGCACCCTGTACCCCGACGTCGTTGAGTCAGGCGGAGGCGAGGGTACAGCCAATATCAAGAGTCACCACAACGTGGGCGGCCTGCCCGAGGACATGACCTTTGAGCTGGTTGAACCCCTGCGCACCCTCTTCAAGGACGAGGTACGCGCGGTTGGCCGTGAACTTGGCCTGCCTGACTACCTGGTGAACCGTCAGCCGTTCCCGGGTCCCGGCCTCGGCATCCGTATCATCGGCGAGGTCACGCGCGAGCGCCTGGACATCCTGCGGGCCGCCGACCTGATCGCCCGCGAGGAGCTCACGGCGGCCGGCCTGGATCAGGAGATCTGGCAGTGCCCGGTCGTCCTGCTCGCCGACGTTCGTTCCGTGGGCGTCCAGGGTGACGGCCGCACCTACGGTCACCCGATCGTGCTGCGTCCCGTCTCCTCCGAGGATGCGATGACGGCCGACTGGACGCGCCTGCCCTACGACGTCCTGGCCCGTATCTCCACGCGCATCACCAACTCGGTGCCCGAGGTCAACCGCGTTGTCCTCGATGTGACCTCCAAGCCCCCGGCCACCATTGAGTGGGAGTAGGAAGATAGGGCTTTGACCTGCGCTATTAAGTGCTGCAACGTGCCGCTGAGTTTCGTTTCGTATGCGACTCAGGGCAAAGCCGCCTGATCGGCCAGGGGTTTTCTCAGCGTCTTGCGCGGGTGCCCGCGCAAAGCCCACAAGCCCCGCACCGCGCCGCACCTACAGCACCTGCCAGGGCTAGCGCTCCTGGCAGGTGTGGGCCATTGATTTCCAGTTCGACTCGGACTGGAAGGGGCGTGTCTTGAAGGTCTGTATCGTCATTGATGAGTTCACGCGCCAGCACCTGGATTTGCGCGTTGAGCGGCGCATGGGAGCCGTCGACGTGATCGAAATGCTTGACCTGGCTGCCTTGGCACATGGTGCACCCCAGGTGCTGCGTGCCGATAACGGGCCTGAATTCATCGCCGCAGCCGTGGGACGCTGGGCCAGCGAGCACGACACGCTCCAAGCATTCATACCCCCGGGTCAGCCTTGGCTGGGCGGGTTCGTGGAGTCCTGACACAACCGCATGCGTGATGACCTCTTGGAAGACAACATGTTCAATGGGCTCGACCACGCCCGCACGCTCATCGCCGCCTGGTCGCGCCGCTACAATGAAGAGCACCCCCACAGCGCGCTGGGCTGGCCCTCACCCAACCAGTTCGCGCGCCAATGGGCACAACACCACCAATAACAACCAACAACCCTCACAACACCCGGTCCACAAAACCAGACCAGGCCAATAGGAGTGATCTCGTTGATCAACGACGTAATCAAACCGACTATCGGTGAGCTATTCTCTACGGACTCACCCCTCATGTTTAATGTGCCTCGCTACCAGCGCGAGTACACCTGGGCCAAGCGCGACTGGGAGAACCTCTTCGACGACATTTCCGACAATGACAAGGGTTATTTCCTCGGCTCTATCATCGTCATCGACCATGGCTACAACGCGGAAAAGGGCGTGACCCAATGCGAGCTTATCGACGGCCAGCAGAGGCTCACCACCGTCAGTTTGCTGCTTGCTGCACTGTACGACCAGCTCAACAAGCACAAAGATGATGCCGAGGAGGACGAAGATGAGGTCAACGTCGAACTCATCAACCTCAAGAACCGCCTCATCATGAAGAAGTCCAAGGGGCAGACGCGCGTGGTTCCCCAGGTCCAAGGCCAGAACCTCCAAGACTACAGGGCTCTCATGGGAGAGCGGGTCTCCAATCAAATTAAGGACACGAGGCCCAAGTACGCAGGCAACAGGAAGATCTATAAGGCTTACGCATACTTCGAGTCCCGACTAGAGGCCATGGTCGAAGCGCCTGAGAGAACCCACCCGAACAACGCCTACGAGGCCTTCAGCAACTTCCTCGACAAAGTGCTTTCCGCAGTGATAGTCCAGATCAGCGTTTCCAACGCATCCGAGGCCTATACCCTGTTCGAGTCCCTTAACAATAGGGGCCAGGCCTTGAGCGCGGTTGACCTCATCAAGAACACCCTGCTCTCCAGCTTTAAGGACGCAACCGAGGAGGACCTGGACGACCACTTCAACCAGTGGCAGCGCATGCTCTCCCTGCTTGGAGAGGACTACAAGACTCAGGAGCGCTTCTTCAGACAGGCATACGCTGCGTTCAGGCGAGAGGTGAACAAGCCGTTCATCACCGGAACCGCTCAGTACCCTCTCGGAGCCGTAGCAACCAGGTCAAACCTCCTCCACATCTACGAGAAGCAGATTAAGAACGATGCAGCCGGCATGCTCGATTGGTTGCTCAAGAACGCGGAGGAGTACACGAAGATCGCGCTTGTGGACACGGATGGCATCTCTGCCGACTTGGAAGAGTCGCTTATGAACCTTTCAAGGATTCAGGGCGTTCCCTCGTATGTGCTCCTGCTCCACTTGATGCGGAGAGCGGACAGCCTTTCGCTCACGGATCAGCATCTGGTCCAGGTAAATGATCTTTTGGTCAAGTTCTTCGTAAGGCGTAACCTTACCGACGCTCCTCCAACGCGCGACCTTACCAGGATCTTCATCAACATCGTTGAGGGCATCGAAGATGAAAAGAAAACTGGTGACGATCTCGTGCAGTTCGTGCGCGCCAAGCTTCTGGCGGTCTCGGCAGACGATAATCGATTTGCCGAGATGCTTGCAGGCCCGCTTTATGAATCCAATCCTGACACGGCTAGGTTCATTTTGACGAGCTTGGCTACGCCGTCGGTTACCAAGGAGATGAAGGGCCTTTGGGAGCGCGTTCCTTCTGGTACATACGTTTGGACCATCGAACACGTTCTTCCCCAGGGGAAGAACCTACCTGACGCTTGGGTCACCATGATTGCCGGTGGAGACAAGGCGCTCGCCGCCCAGATTCAGAACGATCATGTCCATGAGCTCGGCAACCTAACTTTGACTGGTTACAACTCAACCTTGAGCAATCTTTCCTTCCAGGAAAAGAAGCTCAGGAAGGATAAAGATGGCAACTCTGTTGGCTACCTCAACGGCTTGAATATCAACTCCGATATTGCTTCAAGAAGCGATTGGGACGAAGCAGCAATCACAGCGAGAACAGCGAAACTCGTTGAAGAAGTAATCCAACTGTTCGCGCTATAGAGGTTAGGGGAGGGTTTGCAATGACCGCTCTACCTCGCCCTGCCCCGACAAATCTTCAGGCGGTTTGGAGGTCTCACACCTGCGGGCCTGCAAGCCCCCCCCGCTAACTTTGCCGCCGTCTGTCATATCAAAATGCCCCGTGACAGAAATATGACAATATGGA
>ERZ1674236.153-NODE-153-length-18057-cov-15.089323_pt1 | contig 18057 bp, 16 predicted proteins | sample MGYA00581210_ERZ1674236 | MGnify/ENA primary metagenome ERZ1674236 (study PRJEB41354, sample SAMEA4873328) | human saliva metagenome | biome: human-associated habitat [ENVO:00009003]; feature: mouth environment [ENVO:08000002]; material: saliva material...
TTTTTTTGTCTCGCACCTAACGGAGCGAGACGGACTGAAAGTCACATAATAAAAAAAGAAGGAAATATTTTCCTTCTTTTGAATTAGTTATTTTCTTCTAATTTTGACTTAATCTCATCATATGATAGAGGTTTTGCTTCTTCTTCTAATTCATGCTCTGAATTTTCAGGCATTTTTCCTGTTTCATATAATGATTTAATTTGAACACTATCCAAGGTTTCATATTTTAATAGAGCTTCCGCAATTAGTTTATGCGTTTCTCTATTTCCTTGAATAATTTCTGCCGCTTTATTACGGGCTTCATTCAACAGACTACGAACTTCTTCATCAATTTCGTAAGCTGTTCGTTCTGAAATCATTTTTTGTGGGCTTTGAGCACCAAACATTGCATGATTTCCTTCATATTGGACCGGTCCAAGTTTTTCACTCATACCATATTCTGTCACCATTGCACGCGCCATTTGGGTAGCTTGTTCAAAGTCATTTGAAGCACCCGTTGTTTGCGAATTGAAAATAATTTCTTCGGCAACACGTCCTCCCATGAGCCCAGCTAATTGTTCTTTCATATCTTCTTTAGAAAGTAACATTTGATCTTCTTTAGGAAGGGCAATCATGTAACCGCCTGCACGACCACGTGGAACAATCGTAACTTTATGAACTACACGAGCATTTGATAAGACCAGACCAACGATTGTATGACCAGCTTCGTGATAAGCAACCATTTCACGTTCTTTTTGTGAAATCGTCCGATCTTTCTTAGATGGACCTGCAATAACACGATCTTCTGCTTCATCGATATCAGCAGCATCAATTACTTTTTTATTTCGACGAGCTGCAACCAAGGCTGCTTCGTTCAAAACATTTTCGAGATCAGCACCGACAAATCCCGGTGTTTGTTGAGCAACCAATTTCAAGTCCACATCTGGAGCGAGTGGTTTGTTCTTAGCATGAACACGAAGAATTGCCTCACGACCTTTCACATCTGGACGTCCAACTAATACTTTACGGTCAAAACGGCCAGGACGAAGAAGGGCAGGGTCAAGGACATCAGAACGGTTAGTTGCTGCGATAACAATGATTCCTTCGTTACCTTCAAAACCATCCATCTCAATCAAGAGCTGGTTAAGGGTTTGTTCACGTTCATCATTTCCGCCACCAAGACCTACACCACGTTGGCGCCCAACAGCATCAATTTCATCGATAAAGATGATGGCTGGGGCTGCTTTTTTAGCATCTTCAAAAAGTGAACGAACCCGGCTTGCGCCAACTCCGACAAACATTTCAACGAAGTCAGAACCAGAGATACTAAAGAATGGTACTCCAGCTTCACCAGCTACTGCTTTTGCTAAAAGGGTTTTACCAGTTCCGGGAGGGCCTTCAAGAAGCACACCTGCTGGGATTCTTGCACCCAATTTAGTAAAGCGTTTTGGATCTTTTAAAAATTCAACAACTTCAACAAGTTCTTGTTTTTCTTCTTCAGCTCCTGCTACATCTGAAAAACGAACTTTAATATCTTCTTTATTAGCAGCGCGGGCTTTATTACGACCAAAGTTCATTGCACCTCTGGCACCTCCGCCACCGCCTTGGTTCATCATTGAGAAGAAGAAGAACATGACGATAACAAATGGAACAATTGAAGTGAGAATTGTTATCCACATGCCACTTGAGCTCTCACGCTTGATGGTGATTTCTGCTTTGTGGTCAGCTGCTAATTTTTGTAATTCATTGACGGTGATATCAGATGGAAGGATGACACTAGTAAAGCGAGATACTTTTTGAACACTTGGGGTAAAAAATTGAATTCCTGTATCATCTTTTGATTCTTTAGCTTTATTATAGGTCCCTGCAATTTCAATCACACTACCATTTGGTTGGTAACTGATCGTTTTTACATTGTCATTTTTAATTTCTTTGACCAATTCTGTGTAGTTGATTTGCTGACTTTGACCAACTCCATTACCCGCAAAAAAGTACTGGAATCCTGTCACAGCCGCTACAATAATCAACAGATACAGAAATGGATTTCGAACAAAACCGTTATTTTTTCTGTTATTCATCTAGTCTCCTCTATTTTGAGTACACTTCCTCTTTTAATACACCAACATAGGGTAGGTTACGATAATTTTCATCATAGTCTAAACCATATCCGACAACAAACTCATTTGGAATCGTAAAGCAGGTGTAATCTGCTTCGATCTCAACCAAACGTCCTTCAGGTTTATCCAGTAAGGTAGCAATCTTCACAGATGCTGCATTTCGTTCTTCAAAGAGTTCTTTTAGACTCTTGAGGGTTTTACCTGTATCGATAATATCTTCTACAAATAAAATATCTCTACCAGTAATATCTTGGTCGATATCCTTGATAATATTAATAATACCTGAGCTTGCTGTACCACCATGATAACTTGAAACCAGCATAAAATCCAATTCAATATGTGTATCCACGTGGTTGATCAACTCTGCCATAAATGGAACAGAGCCTTTCAAAATTCCAACAAAAATTGGATTTTTTCCTTGGTACTCTTTTGTTAGGGTTTCACCCAATTTCTTTGCTGCTTCTACAATTTCATCATGTGAAACCAATACTTTTTTTATATCTTTTTCTAACATGTTTTTACCTATCTATTTTTTGAATATAAAGACTATCTTTCATTATACCACTTTTTGAGAGCTTACTCAAATCACTCGTTACCAATCCCACTACAGAAAGAATATTATGATTTTGTTCTATAATGAGAGCCTTTTGCCGAAGAGAAATTGAAATTTTATGGTTGATAAACCACCGTCTTAATTTTTGATGGTGGCCATTAACAAGCAGCTGATCTCCTTCCTTTCTCCTTCTAATTAAGATGGGAGTTTCGCGTGAAACAGAAAGAATTTCTACATTTCCTCCTACTAATGGTTGTCCAAAAGATAGTTTATAATTTGCAATTTCAAAGATATTCCCAAATTCTAACAAAAAAGGAAGGGGTTGGTCATCCGACTTTTGACTGATTTTTCGTATTTCAAAGAAATCATATTCTTGATGTAGTTCATAATTCGACTTTAAATAATGAATGCAATTTCTTTTTTTTCGCAGTAAATCTAATAATTCTTGAAACTGGGCCCTACCAAGTTGCAAATCTGGAAATTGTGCCAAATACTCTTCTAATAAGAATGATTGTACAGAATGAGAATACTTTCTAAAAGAAGCTAAATCTTGAATGCTTAACTTGCTAGTCAATTCTTTTAGTGTTTGGTGCCAACGATTCACTTCCTCTGCTAAATAGCGAAGACTTGCTTGCATTTGGGGATTTTCTTTTTCAAATTCTGGAAGGTATTGATGGCGTACACGATTTCGAAAATAGTCCTGTGAGTCATTGCTACTGTCTTCAAAGTGAGGGATTTTCATCAACTCATCTTTGGTAAAAGTTAACAAAGGACGGATTAACTCACCCTTACCAAATGGTTGGCGTACAGGAATACCACTTAAATGGCGTAATTTTGTTCCTCGTATTAAGCGCATGAAAGTTGTTTCGGCTTGATCGTTTGCATGATGACCTGTTACTAAAGCGGTGCAATCCTCTTTCTCCATAATCTGTTTAAAAAAATCATAACGAAAGGTACGAGCTTTTGCTTCTGTAAAATCACCCGAATAGTGAGCCACATGGATACGTGTCTCTCGCCTATCAGCTAGCGTTCGAAGTTCACTTTCTTCTAAATCCGATTCTGGTCTTTGTCCATGATTGACATGAGCGAGTACCAGATGGATTTTCAATCGTTCTTTATTCTTATATAAAAGTTCATACAGATTCATTGAATCCAATCCACCAGATAAGGCAACTAAAACACGGCGATGGGGAGTAAATAGATCTTGTTTTTCACAAAACTCTAAAAATCGCTTTTCCATTATTTCAATACCTCATAGATATCTTTTGAAATGTTGGAAATCGTATCATAATTCGAATGATCTGTAAAAATGGCTATTACATAGGGTGAATTTGTGTATACAATCGCAACATCATGTCTGAAATCATAGGCATCTCCAATTTTATGAGCAACTTTTACTGGAAGGTCACGCGCAATCCGTTGATCATCATATTTTGTAGAGGAGAGCGCATCAATAATAGAGCCATTTTGTTGATAGACAGCCTCCATGACATTGCCAGCCATTTCAGCGGATGCTTCTCTTTTTTCAACATCCCAATGTTTCTTTGCAATCCTATCCAAAGTTTTTTGGAAGTCTTGATCTGATTGATGAGTGACATAATAATTCAAGATATTATGTCCAACATTATCTGATTCTTTTGCAATCTTATCTACCAACTCTTGAACACTGTATTCTTTTCCATCTGGTGTTTTTGAAAGGCTACCACTTCCTTCTGGTTCATAGCCTCCTTTGAAATCATTTACTTCTGGAATATATTTGTAGGTTGTAGTTGGGGAAATGGCTTTTTTATTGAGCTGTTCTTGGACGTAGTACAAGTATGGTAATTTCGTTACACTGGCAGAATACATTTCTTTTTGCGGATTGATTCCAGCAGTATTTCCAGTCTCTAATTGTTTTACATAGATTCCATACGAAGGAGAATTGTATTTACTATTTAACAAGTCCTGAACTTTTTCCATTCGATTATCTTTTTCAGTAACGAATGCTTTGTTCACCCAGCCCTGACCTTCAATCTCCACAAACTCATCTCGTAAAGTCTTAGCTGTACGTAAGACTGTCACTTTTGTATAAGGAGAAAGAGGTGTACTTTTTTCTTTTGCACCATTTATTAAGGGTCGGTCGTACACTTTAAAACCAGGTTTTAGCCACATTTCTTGTTTTTTTTCTTGTGTTTCTTGCACAACATCAGAAAAAATGACAGAAGAATCTGCTAATACATATCCTTTATCTGCTATTTTAAATACAGCTTTCCCTTCATCATTTACAAAGAGTTGTTCGATTGTAAACGGTGTGTTGGGAAGAATTTCTCCTTTTGCTTTTTTCAACTGAGGATCAGAAAAAACAGAAATTTTGCGATAGACATTAGGATTCGCTGGAATTGAAGAAAAATAAAGTTCTGATGGATGAGCCATTGTCTGAGAAGACTCAGACTGCTCGATACTCGCTGCTTGAGACCCAATAAATAAAATTGGAACTAACAATAGGAGCAGAAATCGTTTAGACACCTGTATTCCTTTCCTTTTCATCCTTTTGAAGTTTGATCATTTGGTTTTTCTTTTTTAATTCCTCTAATTTTTCATCTGAAAATTCAAGAAATTGTTTAACTGTTTGTAAGATATTTTCCATCGGTTATTGGGGGAGTAAATCTGGGATGGTATAAACATATTCACCATCTTTTGAAAAAGAATACTTTGCGCGTGCATATTTTGTTGCATAATCATCGTCTTTTAATTTTTTAGCGATGTCTTGTTGGTATTCTTTTTGTTCACTTGTTTCTTTATACTCTTTTTCCAACTGTTTGTATTGTTCTTTCTTATCTTGTAGCGATTGATAGCTCTGGGCTAAATTATAAGTTGGAAGAATAAATAATAACATGACCAATATCAAGACAAGCCCCAGAAAACGATTACGTTTTTTTCTTTCTTCTTCTAAAAAACGTTTTCGCTGACTTTCGTCTTTGATATATTTATTGTTCATTTGAACGATATTTTTAGGCATCTTCTTCTATCCTTGTTTCACTAATTATTTTGTACATTTTGGATGCATCTTCTTTTTTTGTACTATCCAACATTTCCAAGACTTTAACCGTCAATACTTTATTTCCAAAACGAACTTCAATTTGATCATTCACTTTCAAATCCGTTGAACTTTTGGCTAATACTCCATTGACTTTGATTCGCCCTTTATCTGCAACTTCCTTTGCAACAGGACGACGCTTAATAATGCGAGAAACTTTTAAATATTTATCTAATCTCATACTGTCACCTCTAACATAGTATTGTATCATTTTTTATACATAAAATGCGAAAAATGAGCTAAGAACTGCTAGTACTTTTCTTTTTCCTGTTTAATTTCCAATAAGGTTTGACCAAATTGCTTCAGAGCTTCCAAAATTTCAAAATCTTTCTTATTTCGAATATCGAAGATCACTTCAATCAATCCCTTTTCTTCTGCAATCTGTGCCTTTAACTGTGTCATTGACAGAGCTTTGAAATAATCCTGTGTTAAAAACAGTTGTTTGGCAATAGGTTCAAATTTCACTGTCACTTTTTGTTGTTTTCTCTCAACAAGACGGACAAAGACTTGATCCAAGTAAGCTTTCACTAAACCAATTTCAAGTAGGTAGGCGACAACATCTGGGTATTCTCCAAAACGATCGATCAATTCATCTTGCAAGTATTCATAGTCCGTCGCAGAATTCATTTCACGAATTTGTTTGTAAATTTCAATTTTTTGACGTTGATCTGAAATATATTCATTAGGTAAATACGCATCTATTTGCAGGTTCAACTCTGCATTGCTCTTTTGTCTACGATGCTCTTGGCCTTGTTTCTTAGCAATAGCTTCTTCTAACAATTGAGAATACATTTCAAAACCAACTGAATCGATGAAACCAGATTGAGAAGCTCCAAGGATATTCCCTGCTCCACGGATTGATAAATCTCGCATAGCAATTTTAAATCCAGACCCCAACTCAGTAAAACCTTTAATAGCTTCTAAACGTTTTTCAGACACTTCTGTAAGAGATTTGTCTGGGCGGTACATCAAATAGGCATAAGCAATTCGATTGCTTCGTCCCACACGACCTCTTAGTTGATAAAGCGTTGAAAGCCCCATATGATCCGCATTTTCAATAAAGAGTGTATTGGCATTTGGAATATCCACACCTGTCTCAATAATGGTTGTCGTCACTAAGACATCGTATTCGCCATTAATGAAATCCAACAGGGTATTTTCCAGGCGAACTTCACTCATCTGGCCATGAACAAAGCCAATCGAAGCCTCTGGAATCAACTCTTTTAATTCAGACACCTTTTGTTCAATTGTATCTACCTTATTGTAAAGATAATAGGCCTGTCCTCCACGATCCATCTCCCGCAACACAGCATCTCGAATAATAGTTGGATTGGTCTCTAGTACAAAAGTTTGCACAGGATATCGATTGGTAGGAGGTGTTTCAATGACAGACAAATCTCGAATTCCTAGCATAGACATATGAAGAGTTCGAGGTATAGGGGTAGCTGTCAAGGTAAGCACATCCACCTTTTTTTTCAATTCTTTCAAGGTTTCTTTGTGCTTCACTCCAAAACGTTGTTCTTCATCTATCACGATTAAGCCTAAGTCTGAAAAAACAACATCTTTGGACAAGAGCCGGTGAGTTCCAATAATAATATCCACTCGTCCTTTTTTCAACTTTTCAAGCGTTTCTTTCTGCTCTGCCTTACTCTGGAAACGACTTAAAACAGCAACTTCTACTGCAAAAGATTCAAAACGCTCCTTAAAATTGGCATAATGTTGTTGGGCAAGAACAGTGGTAGGAACCAGCACTGCTACTTGTTTATGATCATTTACTGCCTTAAAGGCTGCTCGCATAGCGACCTCTGTTTTCCCAAAACCGACGTCTCCAACCAGCAATCGGTCCATCGGACGATTCGATTCCATATCTTTTTTAATTTCTTCAATGGAACGTAATTGGTCATCTGTTTCAATATATGGAAAATCTTGTTCAAAAGCCTCTTGGTTTTCATCATCTTGGGAATAGGCAAAGCCTTCTAATTGACTACGCTCCGCATAAAGTTTTATCAAATCATCCGCAATGTCCTCCACCTGGGTCTGAACCTTTTGCTTCGTTCTTTGGAAACGCCCATCATTTAACTTGTTAATTTTTGGCGTTTTTCCATCACTTGCAACGTATTTGGACAACATCTGAATCTGATCGACAGGAATCGAGATGCGATCTCCATTTTGATATTGAATTGAAACATAATCACGATGGACACCCGAAATTTCAATCGTTTCAATTCCCAAATATTGACCAATACCATGAACTTGGTGAACAACATAGTCCCCTTTTTCCAGTTCATTATAATTTTTTAGGCGTTCTGCATTGGAAATATTTTGCCTGCGAATCTTTCGTTTGATCTTTTTCTGATAAATCTCTGATTCTGTAATGTAGACAATTTTTTCATCAACAAATTGAAAACCGTGAGCTAGTCCTCCAACAACTAATTGACTAGCTTGAGGAATGATCGTATCCCCATCAATATAATCTAATCGAATCCCATACTCTTCTAAATTTTTATGGAGCTGTTGAAGATTGTGATGAGAAGTTGCTTGGACAATAACAGTATAGTTTGATTTTCGATACCGTTCAATTTCCTCTTTTAGCAAATCAAATTGTCCAAAAAACTCCTGCATGGGATATTGATTGAATTGATACAAATGATCAAACTTCAGATTTCCCAATCCCTTTTGAAAGTTTGAAAAATAAGTTGCAGGCGTATATTTTCGTAATGTTGTACTGGTGTCTGCAAAATACACTTGGCGAGAAGAAGCTCTATTTTTATGTAAATCTTCCGTCAAGAGATTAGCTGTATCTAGTTCAAATCTCGCTATTTGATCTGCTATTTTTTGATAATCATCCAGAAAAACAGTAGTGTGTTTAGGGAGATAATCGAATAGGGTATATTGCTTCTCGTAAAAGAAACTAATAAATTTTCTAAGATCCGGATGAAGTTTCCTTTGAGAAATATCTCCTAAAATTTCTGCTAGATAAGATTTAAATTCTTCATTCGCGCTCTGTTCTTGCAATTGTTCGATTTGCTGCTGACCACGTATAAAATCTTCCTCTTGCAACAATAGATCACTCACTGCCTTCAGTTGAACTTCTTCAACATTTTCAACAGAACGCTGACTTTCTGGGTCAAAGATTCGGATTCCATCAATCTCATCTCCGAAAAATTCAATCCGATAGGGTTGGAGTTGGTCGATCTCAAAGATATCTAAAATATCTCCTCGTAGACTAAACTCTCCCTGTTGCAAAACTTGGCTCACCTTTTGGTAGCCAATCTTCTGTAATGTTTCACTCAGAGTAGTTAAGTCTATTTCTTGATCGACCTTCAATTGAAAAATGCTAGATGCAAAAACTTTAGGAGAAGGTAATAGTAGTTTTATACCACTCACATTGGTCACAAGGATGCCTTGACGATCCTCTTGACATAAAAAGTTCAAAGCCTCTAATCGTGAAAATTGCCTTTCTTGTGAAGCAAAAACAAATTCTGCTAAAGGGTTATCATCTCCCAAAAATGTATGGACTTTCTCTTCTCCAAGTAAAGCAATAAAATCACTAGCCAATCGTTCTGCTTCGTTATAACTGGAAGTAATGAGGACTGCTTTTTCAATAGAATCAAAGGCTGAAGCCATTACAATAGCCTTTGTGGTCGCAGACAATCCTAAGATCAATTCCCTATTATTTTTTTGCAAACCTTGTTGCCAGGATAGAAGGTTGGAGTTTTGACTCACTAAATCAATTACATTCATCTACTTACCCGTTGTATTTCTGCATGCTTCTTTCAAAATTTTCTTCTACCAAGTAATCGTTAACCGCTTCTTCTACTCGATCGATTGTTTGTAGAATAGTGATGTAATCGTCTTTATCAAATTTTCCTAATACATGATGAACAACTGACATGCCCTGCTTAGGTCTTCCAATTCCAATCTTAATTCGATAAAAAGTCTGAGTTCCAATATGATTGATAATCGATTTGATTCCGTTATGACCTCCAGCTGATCCTTTCGCTCGAAGACGAATCTTACCAACTTCCATATCTAAATCATCGTAAATAACCAAAAGATCTTCAATATCCAGACCATAATAAGTCAGAAGGGCATGGACCGCTTTTCCACTCTCATTCATGAAAGTGGTTGGCTTTACAAAATAGACCTTTTCGCCATTCAAAAATGTTGAGGCAATATCAGCTTGAAAAATTTTATCATGGGAGAAAGTAAGATTTAAAGACTTTGCCATTTGATCAACTAACATAAAGCCTACATTGTGTTTCGTTTCAAAATACTTATCACCTGGATTTCCCAATCCAACAATTAATTTCGTCATCTTTTTCCTTTCAAAACACTAAAAGGGTTGGAAATATCTTTTCCAACCTTTACATTTTTTAACTCTCTTATACATTAAAACGGAATTCCATGATGTCCCCGTCTTGGACAACATATTCTTTTCCTTCTTCGCGCAAGCGTCCTGCTTCTTTTACAGCCTTTTCAGAACCGTATTTAACCAAATCATCATAGGACATGGTCACGGCACGAATAAATCCTTTTTCAAAATCAGAGTGGATGATTCCAGCAGCTTGAGGAGCTTTCATGCCACGTTTGAAGGTCCAAGCACGCACTTCTTTTTCACCAGCTGTGAAATAAGTGCCAAGTCCCAACAAGTGATAAGCTGCACGCGTGAGTTTATCAACTCCAGACTCTGTTAGGCCAATCGCCTCTAAAAATTCTTGTTTATCTGCATCATCTAGCTCAGAAATTTCTTCCTCAGCACGCGCAGAAATCACCACGACTTCCGCATTCTCTGTTGCCGCAAAGTCACGAATTTGCTTCACATAGTCAATAGAATCTGGATCTGCAACAACATCTTCATCCACATTGGCTACATAAAGAACTGGTTTGGTAGTCAAAAGGAAAAGTCCTTTCACCACTTTTTGTTCTTCCTCCGTGAATTCAATGGTCCGAGCTGATTTACCATCTTCAAGAACTGGTTTGATTTTTTGTAGAACATTAAATTCTGCAACAGAATCCTTATCTTTTTGTGTACGAGCGATTTTTTCTACACGCGCATAGCGTTTATTGACAGACTCTAAGTCAGCTAAAATTAATTCTAAATTGATGGTATCAATATCTGCTAGTGGATCAACAAAGGCATCTTCACGACCTTGCTCCCGCATGACATTTTCATCATCAAAAGCACGCACTACATGGACAATGGCATCTACTTCACGGATGTTGGCCAAGAATTTATTACCAAGTCCTTCCCCTTTAGAAGCTCCTTTCACAATCCCAGCAATATCTGTAAATTCAAAAGTAGTCGGAACTGTCTTCTTAGGAGTAATCATTTCCGTCAATTTTTGGAGGCGTTCATCTGGAACTTCTACCATCCCGACGTTTGGATCAATGGTCGCAAAGGGATAGTTTGCGGCCTCTGCTCCTGCTTTTGTAATTGCGTTAAATAGGGTTGATTTACCAACGTTTGGTAAGCCAACGATACCTGCTGTTAATGCCATTTTTCTTTTTCTCCGTTCAAATTTCAATCTCTTTTATTATAACATAATTCAAAAGACAAGTGATGAAAAATGAAATATTTCATCACCTTTGAAACTAGATTTTTTCATCAAACTGTAACGTTCTAAAAAGATAAAAATGGTATACTATATTTAACAATGAACAAAGGAGTTTTTCAGATGAAAAAACAAACATGGAAATCTATTTTTCTTTCTTTAATCGCTATCTTCACTCTCTTTCTTCTTGGAGCTTGTGGACAACAATCTGTTCAAAAATCCTATCTTCAGGCAATCAACCAAGAAAAGAAAACAGATGTTCGTATTACACTAGAACATAAAGGTGATAAAGCGATCAGTAACCAAACCACCACTACTATTTATTACAAAGAGGCGGGAGTTACGAAAGATCAATTAAAGGAAATGATCGATAAATATGATGAAGAATACAAAGATGTCAAAGGATTCACACATTCTGCTGAATATAAAGATGATTATATGGTTGAAAAAACAACACTAAATTATGAAAAGGCAGACTTAGATCAGCTAATTGAAAAGAAATTAGTAACGACACAAAAAGATAAAAAAGTCGACTATATCAGCTTCAAATCAACTTTTGATATGATGAAACAGGGTGGTTTCAAAGAAGTTAAAAATGGAAAATTTGAAGAATTAAAATAATCGAAAAGGTTCGGTCACATAAGTGACTGAACCTTTTATAGTACTTTCTTCATTTTCTGTTCAAAATCATGGCGACTCATCATGACCACATGATCACAATTGCTACACTTAATTTTTATGTCTGCACCAAGTCGCGTAATTTCCCAACGATTTGCCTTCTTGCCTGTTTCTTTAATCACACAAGCGTGAGGCTTTTTCATTTCTACAAAATCACCTAACGTATACATGATTCACCTTTGTTAATTTGTGCGAACTGGCGTAATCAATTGAATGAACCCTTGTTCATTTCCTTCTGGAACCAATGTAAACGGTCTAACAGAAGAAATAAAACGAATAACAACTTGTTCACTGTCAATAGCTTTGAGCGCTTCAATCAAATAAGTTGGATTAAAGCTAATAGACAAATCCTCTCCTGAAACGGCGCTCGTATCGATCTCTTCATTTACTCGCCCAACTTCTGGTGAATGAACGTGAGAAGAAACCACTCCATTTTTGAACTCTAATTTAACCGTTCCGTTTTGAGTCGCATTTGAAAGAAGACGAGCACGCTCCATTGCAAATCGAAGGTTGGCCACATTGAAGGTTGCCTCTGTATTGAATTCTGTTGGAATGAGACGGTCTGTATCAGGATAATTTCCTTCTAGCAAACGGGTATAAAAACTAATGTGTTCACTTCTAAATAGGATTTGATTGTTAGCAAAGAAAACTTCAACTGTTTCAATATCATCAGAAAAGACAGAGGTGAATTCACGAAGAGAGCGACTTGGGATGACAACATCAAAGTTGTCTCCATTTTTCTCCAGTGTAATCACTTTTTGACTCATACGGTGAGAGTCTGTTGCTACTGTTTTTAGCTCTTTATTATCCGATAAAACAAAGTGAACACCTGTCAAAATTGGACGACTTTCTTGTACACTTGCTGCAAATGCCGTTTCGTTAATCAATTGTTTTAATAATTTTGTTTCCAAAACTAATGGATTACTTGCAGCAATTTCTTGAATACGTGGATATTGATCTGCATCTTTTCCTTTAAGTGTAATTTCTGATTTTCCACTTGTTAAAAGAACCTGTTTTTGTTCAATCTCTTTAAAATCTAAAGTAACATCTGGTAAACTTGAAACCACATTAATAAAGAAAGTTGCTTCCAATAAAATAGAACCTGGGGAGGTCACTAGTAAACCAGCATTTTCGTCTTTGATAGAAATAAAGTTTTCGATTGAAATTTGGCCATTCGATCCTGATAAGGCAACTCCTTCTGGAGTGACATCAATTTTAATCGTGGAAAGGATTGGAATAGCATTTTTTGAACTGATCGCTCTTTTGGTAGTATTTAGTGCTTGTAAAAATAAAGTTTTGTTAATAGAAAAATTTATCATGGTCATTCCTTTTATTTATTTTATGATTAGTAAGTTAATAGTAATAGTAGGTTGTGTGGAAGTTGTGGAAAAGTCTCAGAATCCTATCTATGACTTAAAAAGTTACTTGTTTAAAAATTGTGCATAACCCTTAGAAGTTTAGAGGAAGTTATCCACAGATTAATTTAACTTTTTCTTGATACTTTGAATTTCGAGTCGTAGATTATCATCTGTGTCGACCATACTTTTAATTTTTTCATAAGCATGAATGACAGTCGTGTGGTCTTTTCCACCGAATTCTTTTCCGATTCGAGGAAGTGAGTTGTCCGTCATCTCTCTTGAAAGATACATGGCCACTTGTCGTGCTAGGACAATATTCTGAACTCTTCGAGAACCTTTGATTTCTTTTACACTGACTCCATAAAAGGCTCCAACTGCTTCCTGAATTTTTTCAATGGGGATGACAAGCGTCTTGCTATTATCGTTTTTACGAGCTCGAATAGCTTCAGCTGCAACATCGATCGTAATTTCTTTTAGTTTTTTCACCTTCGCCATTAAAGAAATATCATTTAAGGCACCTTCTAAGTCTCGGACATTTGAATCAAACTGACCTGCTAGATATTCCAGTGTGTCATTAGGAAAAATATAGTCTAGATCTTCAATTTTATTCCGTAAGATGGCAATCCGAGTTTCAAAATCAGGTGGTGTTATATTTTGCGTTAGTCCCCATTTGAAACGAGTAACCAGCCGCTCTTCAAGACTATCTAAATGATCCGGACTTCGATCGCTTGTTAGAACAATCTGTTTGTTGTCGCTATGGAGGGCATTAAAGGTATTAAAGAATTCCTCTTGAGTCGTGACTTTTTTCCCGCCGAGTGACTGGATATCATCGATCAGTAAGAGATCAAGACTTCGATAGGTATTCTTGAACGTCTTCATTTCTCCTAATCGAAGGTGTTCTAAAAATTCATTAATAAAGGTTTCTGCTGGAACATACTTAACCCGTGCATTTGGAATATTTTCTAGGATTTGATTTCCAATTGCGTTCAATAGGTGAGTCTTTCCAAGCCCTGGTCCACCATAGATAAAGAGAGGGTTGTAAGTTGTTGCAAGATTTTCAGAAACTGCAAGCGCTGCTGCTTTCGCCCAAATATTTCCATCCCCTTGCACAAAATTATCAAAGGTGTACTTTGATTTCAGACCTGTATCAATTTTAGGCAACGGTTCGGTTGTTAAGCTACCTGAAGATAATCTCCTATTCTCACCGCTATGACTACTAGGAATTTCTTCGGTATCTTCAAAAACGAAATGAAACTTCAAATCTGTATTGTAGACTTCAAAGCTGGCTGTGATCAAAGCATTTTTTAGATTTGTTTCCCAAAATAATTCTTTATAATTTCCATCAAGATAAATGGTTGCCGTCTCTCCATCGATTTTGACTAATTTTGAATCGGCGACAAAAAAATCATAGGCACTATCTTTTAGTTGTAATTGGGCTAATTCTAAAAAACGAGACCAAAATTGCTCTTCTTGTGACACTATCAGACTTCCCTCCTTTTCTTGAATTGTATCAAATCATACGTACTCCTATTCTACCACAAACAAAAATAGTTTTCCACAGGCTAAATTTCATGAAATTAAATTATAATTTTAAACTTTTCCACAAGTTGTGGATTTAAATTCACATTGTTTTTAAAAGTTATCCACAAAGTGGGGATAACTAGAGAATATCCTTATTTTTCTGCTATTTACAAAAGATTTTTATGGTGGAAAAGCTTGTCAATACAAAAAATAAAAATAACAGCCTTATTTGAGGCTGTTGATAATTCGTTGGTATTCATCAAGACTGGAAAAAGAAATTTGGATAGTTCCTTTATTTTGAGAAGAGGAGTGTATCGTCACATCTGTTCCTAATATTTTTTTCAATCGTTGTTCCTCTTCTGGTAGGAAGCTCTCTTTTGCTTTTTTATTTTTCTGTTTTCTTTTTGAACTGATCTTATTTTCTAATGTTCGAACATTTAAATGATCCTGTTTGATTCGCTCCAACCAAAAGCGCTGCTCTTCTTCATCAAGAGGAACAAGAACACGCGCGTGAGCCGAAGAAATATCATTTTGAATGACTGCTTCTTGAACAGAGGGGGCTAGATGTAACAAGCGAAGCATATTGCTGATATAGGGTCTAGATTTCCCCATAAATTGAGCGATTTGGTCGTGCTTATAGCCATGATCAACGAGCTTCTGGTAGGAGATAGCTTCTTCAATTGGATTGAGATCTTCTCGTTGAAGATTTTCAATAATGGCTTGTCGCATCATTTCTTGATCCGTTAACTCTTTAATAATCGCAGGAACAAGATCTAATCCAGCAATTTTTGAAGCTCTAAAACGTCTTTCACCTGCAAGCAATTCAAAACCAATTATTGGAGATTTTCTGACAATAATGGGTTGAATTAAGCCATTTTCTTTGATTGACTGAGCCAGTTCTTCTAATTTTTCTTGATCAAATACTTTTCTTGGTTGGAAAGGATTGGTTCGAATGTCCTTTACCGCTATTTTTTCTAATTTTTCCATCTTATGAATAGAATAACACACCTTTACAAATTCGTAAAGGTGTGTTTACAAGTATGTCAAGAAAGTGAAAGTTAATCGCTCAGATCCTCAGTTGATTTTGTCAACTTGATAGAAGTTGTTTGTTGTTTTCCATCACGATAGAATGTGACCTTGATCGTATCATTGATTTGGTGAGAATAGAGGGTGGATTGTAAATCTGCTGTTGACTCGATATCTGTATCATCGATCTTTGTGATGACATCATAACGTTGCAATTTATCTGAAGCAGGCATATTTTCAAGTGTTGAACGAACCAGTACTCCTCCAGAGATTTTTTCAGGAAGTTTTAATTGGCTTAAATCAGAAGTTGAAAGGTTGGATAAATCCATCATTTGGATTCCAAGAGCTGGTCGAACTACTTTTCCTTTTTCTTCTAGCTGCTTGATAATATTGACAACATCATTTGCAGGAATTGCAAATCCCATTCCTTCTACTGAAGTTTGTCCGTTATTTGAAATTTTACTTGAGGTAATCCCGATGACTTGTCCTTGAATATTGATTAATGGACCTCCAGAGTTTCCTGGGTTGATGGCTGCGTCTGTTTGTAAGGCGCGTGTAGAGATATTTTGTCCATTATCGGCTTTCAATTTCACATTGCGGCCTTGGCTGGAAATAATCCCTTGGGTAACAGAATTAGCATAATCTGTTCCAAGAGGGCTACCAATTGCAATTGCAGTCTCACCGACCGTTAATTGGTTTGAATCTCCGAATTCAGCTACTGCCTTTGCTTTATCTGCACTAATGCGAACGACTGCAATATCAGAATAGACATCTGACCCAACTACTTCTCCGGGGACTTTATTCCCATCTGCTAAAAGAATATCTACTTTTTTAGCACCATTGATCACATGGGTATTGGTAACAAGGTAGGCATATTTTCCTTCTTTTTTATAAATGACCCCAGAACCTTCACTAGAAATTTGTGAGTCAGAGTTTTCTTCTTTTTCAAATAACCCTTGATTCGAAGAATCAGAATAAGTAATCACAGAAACCACAGCATTTTTCACCTTGTCTACGGCCTCACTAGTTGAGGTTGTATTTTTATAAGCTGTTTTAACAGTGGTTGAGTGTACTTGCTTACTTTCAGTATTTGAAGTAGAAGAATGAGAGGTTTGTAAGGTTAAAAAGGTTCCAAGAATCCCACCTAGAAAACCTACAACGAAAATGAGGGTTATGTTTCCAAGTTTTTTCAGTAAATTAGATGAAGATTTCATATTTTCCTCCTAAGGATATCAAATTGTCTAAAGTATAGAAAAACTTTCTTAATTATATCTTAAATAACTAAACTTATCCACAAATTGTGGATAAGTTGTAGAATTTAGTTGAGAAATGGCTTTAAAAAGGAGTTTATAGAATAGATTTCCTTTCTATAGCTGTGGATTATTTGTGGAATTGAAGAATTATGCTACAATAGGGGAATGAAAATTAAATTGATAACCGTTGGAAAATTAAAAGAAAAATACTTAAAAGATGGGATCGCGGAGTATATTAAAAGGCTTGGTCGATTTGCAAAAGTAGAACAGGTTGAGTTAGTTGATGAAAAAACTCCAGATCGTGCCAGTCAACTCGAAAATCAACAAATCCTTGAAAAAGAGGGGGAACGAATTCTCTCTAAGATTTCAGATAAGGAATATGTGATTGTATTAGCCATCGAAGGAAAACAATTTCCTTCAGAGAAATTTAGTCAAACGATTGACCAGATTATGACATCTGGTTATTCAAACCTTACTTTTGTTATTGGAGGCAGTCTTGGTCTGTCTCCTGAAGTGAAAAAAAGAGGAAATCTATTAATGAGCTTTGGTCAATTAACTCTTCCTCATCAGTTGATGAAATTAGTGTTGGTGGAACAAATCTATCGTGCTTTCATGATTCAACAGGGGAGTCCTTACCATAAATAACCTTGACGCTCCTTCCTTTTTCTGCTAAAATGAAGTAAGTTCGGTCTCATAGCTCAGCTGGATAGAGCATTCGCCTTCTAAGCGAACGGTCGCAGGTTCGAATCCTGCTGGGATCAAATGAAAGATGCAGCTTTTGCTGCATTTTTTTATGTAAGAATGTATAAATTTTCATTATCTATTAATTTTTGTATACTTCACTATAGACAAATAGTAATGAAATGATTTATTAGGAATATTTTTAAAAAAGAACTAATAATCCCTATATAGTGCAAAATGTAGATTATATAAATTGTGTA
>ERZ1674236.156-NODE-156-length-17867-cov-6.889400_pt1 | contig 17867 bp, 23 predicted proteins | sample MGYA00581210_ERZ1674236 | MGnify/ENA primary metagenome ERZ1674236 (study PRJEB41354, sample SAMEA4873328) | human saliva metagenome | biome: human-associated habitat [ENVO:00009003]; feature: mouth environment [ENVO:08000002]; material: saliva material...
GCGTTATTTGCCGGACCCTCCCTATATTAGGTCATCCTTAGATGTCATGTGCCTGTCGGCCGTTGACCCGTCACGCGCCGTAGACCTCGTACAGGACGCGGAACGCGAGGGCGTTGAGCACGAGCATGCCGGCGATCATGCCGAGTGCGACGACCGCTTCGCGCCGGTTCTGGTGCACCTGCGTGACGCCCGGACGTGGGCGGGCCATGTGCACCAGGACCCACGTGGCGCCCACGCCGGCGATCGCCCCGCCGATGTGGCTCTGCCAGGAGATGCCGCTGACCATAAAGCCGTAGACGAGGTTGATGCCGAGCAGCGTCAGGATTGCGGTCGTGTCTGAGCCGCCCAGGCGCTGGAGGACGAACACAGCGCCGAACAGGCCGAAGACTGCGCCCGACGCGCCCACGGTGCTCACGAAGATCTCCGAGGGCTGGATGAGGCACCAGACGAGAATGAAGGCCGAGCCGCCCAGCGCGCTCACCAGGTAGAGGGTGAGGAAGCGCCACCGGCCCAGGACCGGTTCGATCGCGCGCCCCACCCAGTACAGGGAGAGCATGTTGAACAGGATGTGCATGATACCCCCGTGCAGGAACGCGCCGGTGAGGACCGTCCACGGGTGCGCCATCAGCCACGCGGGCACGAGCGCCAGGCTGAGCTTCGTGGTGGGCGCCAGCAGGGTCACGACGTACATGAGGACGCAGATCGCCATCATCGCGTAGGTGACGACCGGCGTGCCGGTCGCGGCCACACGCGAGGCGGAGCCCATCCACCGCTTCTTCGAGGACGTGCAGTCCACGCAGATCGAGCGGACCTCGGTGGGGATCGCGCAGTCCACGCACATGGGCCGGTTGCAGCGCTTGCAGTAGTCGACGCTGCGCACACCCGGGTGGCGCGGGCAGTCGGGGGCGGCGTGCGGGTCAGAGCGCTGGCCGTAGCTCGGCATGCTCATAGCTTCCCTTTCAGCAGGCGGGTAAGGGACGAGGCCGGGGCGTACCATCCCGGTCACTGCACGCAGCAGCGGGGGCGGCCCCGGCCTCGTCGATGATGAGGGGAGAGGGTCAGTCGACGATCTCGATGGAGTTGATGACCTGCTCCGTCACGGGGCGGTCCTGGGCGCCCGTGGGGGTGGTGGCGATGGTGTCAACGACACGCTTGGATTCCTCGTCGGCGACCTTACCGAAGATGGTGTGGTTGCCGAGCAGCCACGGGGTGGGGGCCACGGTGATGAAGAACTGGGAGCCGTTGGTGCCCTTGCCCATGCGCTTGCCGGCGTTGGCCATGGCGAGCAGGTAGGGGTCGTTGAAGTTCAGCTCGGGGTGGATCTCGTCGTTGAACTGGTAGCCGGGGCCGCCGGTGCCGGTGCCGAGGGGGTCGCCGCCCTGGATCATGAAGCCGGGGATGACGCGGTGGAAGATGGTGCCGTCATAGAGGGGACGGGAGGTCTTCTGGCCGGTCGTGGGGTCGACCCATTCGCGCTCGCCCTTGGCCAGGGTCACGAAGTTGTTGACCGTGTTGGGGGCGTGGTTGGGGAACAGTTCGACGGTGATGTCGCCGGCGGAGGTGTGAAGAATAGCTTTCATGACTGTAATGGTCGCATCTTTTCCTGGGTGTTTCCTGTCCGTCACGCACCTCACGCGAGCCGGTGGGCTGCAGATCACAGCCCGTTGTTGCACAATAGGAGTGAGTGGCGCGTCCGCGCCCCTGTTTATTGTGGACAGAATCGGAGACATCATGGTTACTTCGCCGACTTTCGATGCAGATAAGCTGCGCGCATCGTCTCAGCAGCTTCGCGACGCCGCTGCCATTTACGCCGGCAAGGTTGCCGTGCGGGCTGCCGATCTGGCTGGCCAGGGCGTCGACTGGGCCGCGCCTCGCGCCCAGGCCGCGCTGAATTCCGCGATCGAGCACGCGACCCCCGCGATCGAGAACGCCGCCGCTCGTGCGCAGGCTGCCGCTGCGCAAGCCGGCCCGGCGATCGAGAACGCTCGCGAGCACCTCGTGGACGACTACCTGCCGCGCGCTTCCCTCGCCGTCAACCAGGCGGGCGCCGCGCTGTCAGCTCGCGGTTCGCTGTCGGAGCGCGCTCGCCGCGCTTCCGAGGCTTCGGCTATCGCCCTCACCACCCCCACGCGTAAGCGCCGTAAGTGCCGCGCGCTGCGCGCCTTCGGCCTGACGGCCCTGGTGGGTGCCGTCGCCGGCGCGGGCTACATCCTGTGGAAGCGTTCGCAGCCGATCGAGGATCCGTGGGCCGAGGAGTACTGGGCGGACCTGGACACGGATTCTTTCGTGCCGAACACCGAGGCTGAGAAGGCCACCTTCGAGGCGGGCGAGTGAATTTAACCTTCTGAGAGGTTTTTGCTTCGGGGGCCGCGGCGCAGTGCGTCGCGGCCCCGCCCGTTCGCGCAGACGCCTTCACGCTTCTCTTATTACAAGGGTTACTTTCTTCCGGAACGCAGCTCGCAGTTACCGAGCATTTTTGCGAGCCTTGCCGGTTGGTCATATGATGAGCATCATCTCATTAATGTCTGCGGGCCGCGCCTGCACTTGTTTCGCCTGGAGGTTTTCGTGAGCGACGTCAGCTTCGACTCAGATAAGCACGATCAGACGCGTCAGGACGCGGAGAGAGGCGGGGAGTCTCTCATAACTGCCGCCGACAGCATCGGCACCTTGGCCGACGCCCAGGTTGAATCCGTGTGGGGCGAGGAGGCCGGCGTCGACGCTGCACGCCGCGCACTGCAGGACTCATACTCCACACTCCGCGATGGCTTCAAGGGCGAGCAAGAACACTTCCTCGACTTCGGCACGAAGGTTGACCAGTCCGAGGAAGCCTTCCGACAGATGGAAGAGCAGAACGCAGGTTATTTCTCGCAGACGAACGCGGCCATGGCCCAGGACCCTGCCGTCGCCGCCGCGGCCGCCGGATCCGGAGCGGGCGCCGGGTCAGGTTCATCAGCTTCGACATCCCAGACCTCACCGTCGGAGTCGCAGGATAACACCAACCCGAACGCAGCCGGTAGCTCCGAGTTCTGAACCCACGAAAGGATATTCCAGTGGTTCACAGCCCCATGTACAAGCGCCTCATGCGTTTCGTGGAGGACGCGAAGGCGAATGAGACCCTGTCCGACTACGACAGCAAGCACAGCTCCACCTTGGACGCCATTCGCGAGGCCGAAGAGCGCATCCAGCATTTCCGGGAGTATCAGGGATTCCAGGGCCAAACCGGCGACGCCATCAACAAGTGGCTTGAGGACGCGGAACGACGCGTCAGGCTCTGGAAGGCTTCGTATCTCGCAACATCGCAGGTCGAGGTCGAGATGCGCCGCGTCATGCAGCACGCGCGCGAGGAGGCGGAGATGCTCTCTCCCGTCCTCGTTGACGCCAGGTTGGACAAACTGCGCGACGTGGCTGAGGTGACGATCCCGGTCATGGAGCAGTACGGCCTCGTTGGCATGGCATATAACGCGGTTGCATCGACCGGCGCGGCCGTCTACGACGCGATCGCGGCCCAGGCCAACAACCAGCGAGAAGCCAGCTCGACGGACATCCTCCAGCGGCTCAACGACTCGATGCAGGGACTCGCGAACAACGCGGCGCGCATCAAGGAGATGCAGGAAGAGTTGAAGGCTTATAGTGGAATCTACTGGGATCCGAATGATCTTCCGCACCCCTCCGACACATCCGTCGCGCAGCAGCTTGAGGACGGCTACAAGGGAGTATCCCCGCATGATCCCGGCGTGTATCCAGGCAACAGGGACACCGACTACGGTCGCTCGGACCTGCGCGGCCCCAATTCCGGACTCTACCCGAATGGCTTCGATGACCCGACCGCACAGGAAACGGACGCCGAGAAGCTACGCAGGCTCCAGTCCCAGCGCATCCCCGACAAGTTCATCAAGGACGGCGAGCTGGGGAGCCGCAGCAACCCCATCACCGACCCCGAGGACCTGAAGGACATCGACCTGCTGCATTCACGCATCGGTGGCGAGCGCTACGCTAACGGCACCGTCGGCGGATACACCCCCGCTCCCCCGAACGATCGCCACCATCCTCTGTGGAACATTAACGGAGGGCCCTCCACTCGCTTCGACGCCTCCGGCCGTCCGAGCCTGGCGGGTGTGGGTGCCCTCGGTGCGGGCGTCCTCGGTGCGGGCGCCCTCGGCGCCGCAGCCCTGGGCGCGCGCGGCGCGTCGGGCCTGGGTGCCGCTTCACTCAGCGGGCTGGGTCGCGGCGGCGCGGGTGGCCTGGGCGCGGGCGGCCTCGGCGGGCTGCGCGGGGGCTCAGCTGCCGGCGGCGGTTTTGGCTCCGGCGGTCTGCCCGGTAGCGCGAGCGCGTCGGGCGGGACAACCGGCCTGACGGGTACGAACGGCGCCGGAGCGGCTGGAGCCGCTGGAAAGACGGGCGCCGGCAGCGCCTCTGGCGGTTCGGGCGCGGCCGGGCGGCCCGGCATGGGCGGCTTCATGGGCGCCGGTGCCGGTGCGGGCGCCGGTGGCGGCAAGGACGACAAGAAAGGGCGCCGGCGCAAGTACGAGGCTTTCAAGTTCGAGGACGACGAGGACGATGCGCTGCCCCCGGGCTACGTCAATCCGATGTCACAGACCTACGGCTCGGACAAGGACCTGAAGCCCGCCTCCCAGAAGGACGACGGATGGGATCCCCGCCAATGGTGACCACAAGCCACACGTCTGGTCACCGTCGGCGGCTGCGCTTTGCGGGTGTATGCGCGATGACCCTGGCCCTGGCGGCTGGGGCTATCGCCCTGCCCGCCGCTCCCGCGCACGCCGCCGACCCCATCACGGCGGCCGACCAGCCTCACTTCGCCTACTACCACCTCGATCAGGCGCGGGCCAAGGGCTACACCGGAAAGGGCGTCACCATCGCACTCCTTGACGGCGAGGTCGACACCAGCGTCCCCGAGCTGGCCGGCGCCACAATCATCGACAAAACACCGTGCACCATCACCTCCGGCACACAATCCAAGAGCCACGGCACGGCCATGGCATCGCTCCTGGTCTCCAAAGAGTACGGCGTCGCCCCCGATGCAGCACTCCTGTCCTATCGTACGAACTACATCAAGCAAGGAGATAAGGCGGAGTCCGATTGCCGCGGTCACCACGGCAACAACCTCGACGAGCCCGAATGGCTGATCAACCAGGCGATCACCGACGGCGCACAAATCATCAGCATCTCCGCGACAAATGGACAGGTAAGCGACTCGGTGAAGTGGGCGATCGCCCGCGCCAACGCCCTGGGCGTCATTGTGGTGAGCGGCGCCGGAAACGACAACGAGGAAAATACTATTGATAGCTATGGCAAGTGGTCCGGGGTGGTCAGTGTCAGCGCCATCGACACCTCCGGCAAACGCGCCGAATACTCCTCGTGGGGAAAAGGCGTGACCGTGGCCGCCGTGGGAGGCCCCATGGTCGCTCACGACTTCGAGACCGGCACCAACATCAACGCGTACGGTACCTCCAACGCCACACCCTTGGTCGCAGGCTTCCTGGCCCTGGCCAAGCAGAAGTGGCCCAACGCCACCAGCAACCAACTCCTCCAACTCCTCACGCACACAGCTCGCACTGACCAAGGCGGGTGGAACAAGTACATCGGATACGGCGGAGCAGACCCCGGAGCCATGGTCAACACCGATCCCTCCCAGTACCCCGACGAGAACCCGCTCATGGACAAGGGCTACAGCGACCTGGGCCCCACAAATGAAGAGTCCCAGCAGTACCTCGCCGGCCTCGTCGACCCCCGACGCATCGCCGGAGACCCCACCTACACCTACCGTGGCATCGACGAAAGCATCCTGAAAGACACAGACATCCCCACACCAATTCACCTGGGCACCAGCCCCCGCTACCACACCAAGTAGGACAGAAAAGACCCCGCGTCACCGCCGTTTGGTGGTTCGACGCGGGGTCTGTCGTCTCTCGGGATCAGCTCTTTGAGGATGAGTTCATCAGAGCAACCACGATTGCCACGATTCCAGAGACCAGGATAAGGATGATGCCGAGCGGCGTGAGGTAGAACAACATGATGACTGCGAGCCATAACAAGCCGTCTCCACCATCGCCATGATTGCCGGGAACGAGCCCGATGAGCCCCTCGGCAAGGAAGGGCGAAACCGCAAATAACAAGCCAACTGCGAGCAAAATGACCGCTACCTTGTATGACGTGCGACGGCGAGCAGGCACCGTAGGTCCGTAGACCCCAGGCCCTGGCTGCGGGAAGCCTGCTTGCATCTCGGCCCCCACGGGCATCTGCCCCCAACTCTGCTGCATGTCGGGTTGCATGGCTTCCACCGGCGCATACTCCACCTGAGGGGGAGCCGGAACCTGCTGGGGGTTGTACCCCGCCACAGCGTTTGGGTCGGGGACCTGGGGATTCGGTGTTGTCACAGGAGTTCCTTGGGGGTCGATGGTGTAGGAGCAGAGGCCGTCGGATTAGACGATTCTAGAACAGCGAGATGAGGTAGAAGAACCCGTAGATTAAGAGGATCAGAAGAACGACGAGGCCGACAACCGTGAGCGGTGCAGCGTTCATGAGCAGGCCGCGGGCGACGTAGCCGCGTTCGGTGGGATTCTTCGTCTTGTGGAGCGCAATGATGCCGAGGACCAGACCGATAATGTTCACCACGACGACGGGGATAGAGAAGAATCCGGCTATGAAGATGAAGGCAATCGGAGCCAGGTCCAGCCCGTGCTCACCCCTGGGAATCAGCACGTACACCAGCGTCCCGAAGATAACCAATGCGAAGACAACAAGTCCGGTGATCCCGAATCCGCGGCACGCCGCACCAAGGGCCTGTCCTCGGCTGCGTCCCGGCACGGCGAGCTGCTGGGGATCCTGCCCCGGAAACACATGTGGGCCAGGACCATTCGAATATGGGGCTGTCACAGTAAATTTCTCCAATCGTTGGCGGCTATCAAACAGCGGCATTCCGGATGGATTAGTACACCATCGCAAAGAGGATGGTGAGCACAACAGCAGCCAGGAACAGGATCATCGGGATGACATTCATCCAAATCCCAACCTTGTAGACCTTCCAGCCACGCGGATCCCGCACCCGCTTGCGCCCAGTCGCGCCAAGGATGAGACCAACGATGTTCATGATCGCGCCCGGGATGTAGATTATTACGGCGCCAAATATGAAGGCGAGCGGAGCCATAGCCCTCTCAAACGAGTCATCCGCGTCGAACGAGATATAGGCTCCAAAGAACAGCCCGCCAACGCAGAGGACGATCCCAACAACACCAAGGCATATGGAGGTTATGCCGAGGGCTTTGCAGGGCGGAGCAGCAAACTCCGGCGCCGGCTGCATGTCGGCGTAGGGGTTTCCTGGCACGGTACCGGGGTAGGCAGGCACCGTGCCCAGATTACCCGGCACTCTGCCGGAGTAGTCGGGCATCCCCGAACCAACAGGATTGGGCATCGTCATCGTTGATCCTTCATAGGTTGACCGTCGTGCCCATTCGGGCGACCACGACAATCCTAAACGAGAGGGAGTCGGAACCTCCCATGGCGGTAACAGGCCCTCGATGACGAGGCCGATGAGGCTCGAGGCCTCCTCACGTCACGAGACTACCAACCACGCCCAGGCACCGATGACGTTGATGACGAAGACCAGGAGAAGCATGAGGACGATGGCATAGCCGAAACCGTATTCTCGCAGCACAGCGTCATGTTCGTTCGCGGCCGTGAGGCTGTTGTAAACGCCCAAGACGATCGTACCAGCGATTACAAGCCAGCCGCCGACGCCGCGCACCATGGAAAGGGTCCACGTGCTTCGCGTGCGCACGGGCAGCGAGGCAACGGACGCGCTGCCGGCGGACGCTGCCGCGCGCGTACCGTCATCGGCAACGGTGGGCACCGAAGGGGTGCTCGGCGCGGGAATATCGTTGGAGTCGCTCATTCATCTGTCCTTTCAAGCATGCATATGTGCATCTTCACCTGCGACCTGATAACTACCCTTTGATCCAGTCGATGACCCCCGCGTCCACCAGGTAGATGAAGAGGGCGATGGCGGCGAGCAGGCTCAGACACAGGAGGACTCCCCAGAAGCTGGCATACCTCTGTTTTTTGAAAGCCCCGCGTTGGGTGACCCCTGACAGGCCGACGACGACACCAGAAAAACCAATGCATGTCGCGACGAAGCCGCCGATCACCGCAATCACAAAGTACTAGATGAGATCCCAGGAGTGATCGACGTTCATAAACGACAGGATGCCGTCATAGATGAGGTAGAGGGCGAAAAAGGTGATCGCAACGATCACCCATGTGGAGATGCCGCACATCAGGGACAAACGATTGACACCCGGCGGCTCGTGGGCGGACGCACCGTTCTCACGCGTGCTGTCGGGAGCTTCCATGAACCCCCTCACTCCGAAACATATTTCAAGAATTGAAATTAATGGAGAGAGGGTGTTAACGCGAGGAGGAATGAGCTGGGATGAGCGCTCTACGAGATTGAGGTAAGAATCACCAGGGGAAGGAACAGAACGCAACAGCACAGGGGCACATTCAGGACTATTCCCCACGTAGCGAGCACCCGCTCGGCCGCGCTGTCGGCGTTCCGACGCGCCCGTATTCCCTTGATCAAGCCCGTCAGCTGGGCGATGCCCACCGGGACGCCCGTGTAGAGGCAGACAATGATGACAGTGAGGCCAGGCAAGAACGGATCCTCCGATGTCGTAGCGAAATCCTTGAGGACCGCAAACAGACCGATGAGCAACGCTTGACCCATTGTCAGCAAGCCTGCGACCCCCAGCCCCACCGATGTCGCACCCGCACTGCTGAAGAAGCGCTCAAACAGGGAAACACACATGGACAGGACCGCAGCACCACACAGAACGAGGAGGGGAACAAGATCACCCGGATCACTCACGATACCCGCGGCAGGGATGATACCGGCGCAGCCAAGGAAGAATGCATTCACACCCACTCCAAGCGCACAGTGCCCGAGCTCCGCGCGATCCTCGGCGTGCTTTCTCCCCACGAACCCGGCGATGACACCCGCCAGGTGAATGATCCCCGCCGCGCTGGCTACGGGCAGGACAGAACGGATAAACGCGTCGTCTCTCATCGCCCCAGAGTCGCCGGGAACGACGAGGTTAGCGCCGGCGCTCATCTCGTCAAAAACCGAGGTCGACAGGACGATGAAACCCCCGATGATCACGGCAAGTCCCACGAGTGCGCAGGCCAAGGACAACCTGCACATCGTTCGCAACACTCGCTTGTTGGGCACAGGTGCGGGACCGGTGTGGTCATTCATCACTATCTCCATCCGACGCTTCAGTGACCTACATGAACAACATCAGAATGATCATGAAGGCGGTGAAGACGACGTATGGGCTCGCGTTCAGGAGGATTCCCAGCCAGTTGAGCTTTCGCGTCTTCGGCTTCCCCACTGCCCCAACAATCCCGATAACACCACCGGCGAGGTTCACCGGGCCAATAAACATCAGCGCAAAAAGCGGCAAGAATCCGATCGCTTCCTTGCCACTCGGGTCGGGATCGGATGCGCTGGCTCGGATAGAAAGCCACATGGCCAATACCGTCAGGCCGATGAGGGCACACCCGACAACACCCAAGATGATCGACACTCGATTCACCTCCTGAGTCACGGGTCCCTGAGTCACGGGAACAGGACCCGGAGCGAATCCCTGCGGAGCCACCAGGTAGCCCTCGGACGCGGAGTGCGCAGGCGCGTATGGTCCCGAAGACTGTTGCTCAGGATGCTGAGGGTGAGGCGCACTCGTCTCACTACTCCTGTGTGTCACGCGACGCGCTCACCCGAGGAGGGTGCGCAGCACCTGGGTAACCCCGGCCTCGTTGTTGGAGGGAGCAATGAAGCGCGCGGCCTCGACGACGTCTTGCGAGGCGTTGGCCATCGCGAAGGACAGGTCCCCCTCGCTCATCATGGACAGGTCGTTCCCGGCGTCGCCGAAGACGGCGGTCTGGGAACGTTCCACCCCGAGGAAACGCTGCAGGTCGCGTACGGCGCTGCCCTTGTCGACGCCTCGGATCTGCAGGTCCGCCCAGTTCGCGCCGGAAATCGCGTACTGGTGAGTATCGGCAAAGTTGGCCAGGGTGGCCTCCGCGAGCGCCTCAACCGGGCCGAGGACGAAGACAGCGAGCTTGACGATCGCGTCGTCAATCTCGCCGGCCTCGATGGCGTCGATGATGGCGATCTGATCATCCACACGCTTGGTGCGGTGGTAGTAGGGCAGAACACCGTCGACGAAGCGGTCGGCGGTGCGCTCGACGTACGCGAATTGCTTGCCGCACATGACCAGGCCGCCGTCGATCCCATCCGGCCCCGAGGTGGCCTCACGGACGAGGCGGATGACCTCGCGCACCGTGGGGGTGTCCACCGGGTGGGAGGAGACCTCGACACCGTCGCGCATGACGATCCCACCGTTCTCCCCGATGACGGTCATGCCGGGGCGCCCGGGGAACATGTCGATGAGTGTCCACACCTGTCGCCCGGACGCGGGCGCGAAGGTGACGCCGCGCGCGTCCATCTGGTCGAGCAGCTCGTCCATGCCGGGCGGGAAGTTCTTGTCGTCGTCCAGGAGGGTGCCATCCATGTCGACGGCGGCCAGGCGCAGGTCGGCGCCCGCGTAACGCGCAGGGTCAGTGGGGGTCATCATGGGTCCATTGTGCCCGACGGGAGGCACGGGTGCTCGCACCGGTGACGAGGCTGGGGCGACCTCACGCTGCCAGGCTCAGCCAGGCGACGAACCTTAGTTGTCGCTGCTCGGTTTGTTGGATATCTTCTCCGCGAACGCCATGAACAGGGCGATAACGAGAACAATGACGCCGGCCGGAGTGAAGCGATAGAAGGCCCACACGAAGGCCCAACCCGCCGAAACATCATCGGGACCACCCCGACCGACGGTTGCATCGACATACGCCGAATAGAAGAACGGGCTGATCATCAGCAAAAGCCCAATAGCACCAAGAATGAGCGGAATCTTGTAGTTTCCACTCTTCTTCGTCGAAGGGGACGCTCCGCTCTTACTCTCATTCATGCCTGATCCTTTCACTGCCCGACGCTGGGGTGATGACTACCATCACCATAGCGTAACGGCCGCGGCGAGCAGCACGGCAGCCACGAAGGCCCCGAGCCTCGTAGAGCGCCGCGCGCCCATGGACAGTGAGCATCGGGTCGAGGCGGATAGCGAGAAGATCTCCTCGTCGAGGTCGGCTCGCGCACGAACGCTCGGGCGCACGGCGGGCGGATACGAGGGCGGCGCGGGGCGCCGGCGACGCGCGGCTGGCCTGGTGACCTGCGCTCCTCGCGCGGCCCCACCGCCGACCTCTGCCCGCGAGTACTGGGAAGGCGAGCGGTACACGATGTCTCCATCGACTATTGCGGTGTGAATGGCGCAATCGTAGCACCCATGAGGCGTGCATCACATGCATTTGATTTCTTTGATTCCAAACAATTTGATCGGAGCCGCGAACCAGCAAACAACTTGCACCCCCTTGCAAAATGAGCCGCCCGTCACACTATGTGTTAGGCTGGCCATGTTCGCTCAAAGCATCGAACGACCCTACGTTGAGGAGAGAATCATGAGCCTGGAAGATCTGGCCAAGAAGGCTGAAGAAGGCTTCGAGAAGGTCGTTGACGCGGCCAAGGAGAAGGCTGAAGAAGCCAAGGACAAGCTCGCCGAGCTCGCTGGCGACGCCAAGGACAAGGCAGAAGACGCCAAGGACAAGGTCGAAGAGGCCGCCGAGGACACCAAGGACAAGGTCGAAGAGGCCGCCGAGGACGCCAAGGACAAGGCAGAGGAGATCGCCGAGGACACCAAGGACAAGGCAGAGGACATCAAGGACAAGCTCGAGAAGTGAGCTACCAGAAGGGGGGGCGAACCAAGAGGTTCGCCCCCCCTTCTCCATGCACTCGCGCGCCCGACGGTTTTACATTCCCCCGTAGCTCGGACCACGCGACTGGCGACGAGCGCTCTACTCCCGCCCCTCGCGCACGCTCGCGAGGATTCGGCGGCGCAGAGGGACCGTCGCCTCGGAGGCGAGCACGATCAGGAGGACACCGACGAGAGCTGCGGCGGCCGTCGCAATGAAACCGCTGGCCGCTCCAGAGGGAATTAACGGGGACATGAACACCAGCCCCATCAGCACCGATCCCCCCACCATCACGAAGGCGGGCAGGGCAACCTCTAGGCGGCGGCTGCGATCCATGAAGCCCCGCGGGGACCCCATGTAGGACAGCGCACGCATCTGCTCGGCCGAGTCGATGACTCGGATGGACTGGTTGACGGCCGTGGACACCGCTCCGAGCGCCAGGGTGATCGCGAAGGTCAGCATCATGCCGCGCAGGATGTCGCCGTTGACGATTCGCTGGACCTCATCCATAGCCGTGCCTCCCTCCTTGGAGATTGCGGAACCCATCGGGAACATCACGCCCACGATGAATCCAACCAGGGCCACGGCTCCGAAGGAACGCCACACGCTGCGCGGGTCATCGGCCAGGCGCCTGCCCGCCACCATCATCTGCGGGCTGCGAGCCCAGCGCGCCATGATGCGGCCCATGAGGCTGATCGACCAGACGCCGAGCAGGTTCACGACCAGGAAGATCGCCCCCAGGAAACCCATGAGGATGGCCATGCCGATCGCGGCTCCAAAGTTCATGGCGAATCCGCCCACGACCAGCCACCCAACGAGGAGAACCACCGCCAGGATCGGGCCGAAGGGACTGACCCGACCGGCATGGGAGCGTCGCGCAACGCCAAGGGGGGTAATCGCCACCTTGCGCATGGCCAGCCACGAGGAAAGGGCAGCCAGCAGAATCATGGCGACGGCCTCGGCGAGGAGAACCAACACTCCCACCCACATTTCGCCGACCCCCATCGGGCGGCCCTGGAAGGATAGCGCACCCCACGCGGGAAGCGTCACCGCGTACAAGACCGAGCCGATGAGAACACCGACGGACGCGAAGACGCAGGTTTCGACGATACACGCCAGCTTCGTTTTGCCGGGCGCTAGGCCCACGAGGCGTAGCACCGCGAGGTCGCGCTCGCGCCGGCTCATGCCTAGGCGGGCAGCGGCCGCGCCCATCGAAATGATCGGGACGATCAGGAGGGTCGCGGCGAAGAAAGCCAGGGGGACGTACATGACCATCGCACCCTCGATGGTGGTCGGGTCGTCGGCCAGACCGGTAGCCCTCGCAGCGTCAGAACGCGACATGAAGGACATGACGCCGCCGGTGACCGCCAGAAGGACGGCGTGCGGCAACGCGAAGGCGGCGACCGTCAGGGCGGAGGTCGCCCGGTCGCGCGAGCGCAGCAGCGCCTCAGCCGCGGTGCGTACGGAACTCATCGCTGTCCCCCCTCGCTCGCCGTGCCCGCCGCGGGCGCACTTGGGACAGTCTGCTGCGAGGCCGGTGTACTGCTGGGGACACCGCCTCGTTCGGACAGGGAGACGCGTCCGTCGCGCACGTGAATCGTGTGCGGGAGTCGGCTCGCGACGGCGGGGTCGTGGGTGACCAGAACGAGGGACGCGCCCGTTGTCGCGCACGCGCTGGTCAGCAGGGACATAACCTCTCCGCCGGTCGCCTGGTCGAGGGCACCCGTGGGTTCATCGGCGAAGATCACCGACGGGTTGGTCACCAGCGCGCGCCCGATCGCGACGCGCTGAGCCTGTCCGCCCGAAAGCTGTCCGGGCCGATACGGACCGGCGCCATCGAGGCCGAGGTTGCGCAGGATCTCGCGAGCTCTGGCTACCGCCTCGGATTTGGCTGTACCCGCGAGCATGAGGGGCATCGCGATGTTCTCCTCCGTGGGCAACTCCGGGAGCAGCTGCCCGTCCTGGAAGACGAAACCGAAACGCCTCAGACGCAGGTCCGACAGGTCCTTCTCCGACATGGCCGTCATCTCCTGGCCGTCAAGGCAGATGGATCCGGAGCTGGGGCGCAGGACGCCGGCCAGGCAATGCAAGAGCGTCGTCTTGCCCGAACCGGATGGCCCCATAATCGCGACCTGCGTGCCCTGCGGGAGGGTCAGGTCGACGCCCGCCAGCGCGTGGACGGGCGTGTGCCCGCGCATGTATGTCTTCGTCAGTGCTCGGGTCACCAGACCCGCCGTGTCGTGTGTCATGTTTGAACGATAGGCCCGCAGCCCCGCGTATTTCTATGAGGGGCCGCCCTGGTCATCCCCTGACCCATCCCCGACATTGACGCCGCAGTTGCTACGTTTAACGCATGAACCGCGCCCTGGATCCCCTCGCCACCCAGCTGCTGCTACGCGCCTATGCGCGGGCCACGAACATGCTCATCGCAGGGCGTTCCTTCGCGACGGACGACCCGACGCTGGCCGCCCTGCTGCGCGCCTTCGGCGCCCACGTGCACCCGATTGCCGAGCCCGAGGGAACCCCGGCCTCGCCCCCGGTCGTGTTCGCGCTCGAGGAGGACGCGGCCCCCACGCCCGGAGCGATCACGGTCCTGGCGCCCGGAGGCACGTTCCGCGCCGTCATTGCCCCCGACGGGCGCACCATCACGGGCCCCGGCGACGAGGGACGCATCGAGTGGGCGCGCGCCCACATGCCCGTCACCGAGGCGGCGGCACACGCCCTGGCTCCCCTGGTGGCGGGCCGACGCGTGGGGCTCTCCCTCGTCCTGGAGCCAAAAACGGCGGCCCTGGCTCTCATGCTCTCCGAGGCCGGGGCCCGCGTGAGCGTCTTCGGCTGGGCATCCGAGACCCGCGAGGACGTCGCTGCCCACCTGCGCGACGCCGGCATCCCCGTCTTCGCGGACTCGCGCGCCTCCCGCGAGCGCGAGTGGGAGCTCGCACGCGAGTTTTTGGCCCAGCGCAGCGAATTCCTGCTGGATGACGGCTCCCACCTGATCCGCCTGGCGCACGATACGGAACGCTGCCCGGGTGTCCTGGACGCGCTGGTCGGTGCTGCGGAGGAGACCACCTCGGGGCTGCGCCCCCTGCGTTCTTTCGATCTGCGCATTCCGGTCCTGGCCTCGAACGATGCGCGTTCGAAGACCCTGTTCGACAACGCCTACGGGACGGGCCAGTCGTGCTGGACGACGATCCTCGACCTGATCGACCCGCGCGGCGTCGGCGGGCCCGTGGCAGGGATGAGCGTCGTCGTCATCGGCTACGGCGACGTGGGCCGCGGCTGCGCGCGCTTCGGCGCGGCGATCGGCGCGCGCGTGACCGTCGTCGAGCTCGACCCCGTGCGCGCCCTGCAGGCGTCGATGGACGGGTTCGCCGTGGCCTCGCTGCAGGAGGCCGCTGCGAGCGCCGGCATGCTGATCTCCGCGACGGGCGAGCGGGCGACGATCCCGCTAAGCGCACTGGAGGCGGCGCCCGAGGGCGCGATCGTCACGGTCGCCGGCGGCGTCGACGGGGAAGTATCCATCGACGAGGCCGTAGCCGCCTCCTGGGTCATGGCCGAGTCGGGCGATCCCCACGTGCAGACCCTGACCAGCCCCTCCGGCAAGACGCTACGCATCCTCGAGCGCGGGGAGGGCATCAACTACACGGCGGGGGAAGGAAACCCCATCGAAATTATGGACATGAGCTTCGGCGTGCAGCTGGCGTCCCTGCGCGAGCTCCTCACCCGCGAAGGCGAGCTGGCCCCCGGCCTGCACGACCTGCCGCGCGAGGCCGACGACGCGGTGGCCGCAGCAGCGCTCGGCGCCCTGTCCCTGTCATAGTCGCAGCTCACGTCCACCGGCGGGCCGGTGCGCCCGCCCCGCTTCTACACTGTTAGTCAGCGTCCCCCACTGAAAGGTCCCCCATGAGCGACGTGGTCGTCTGGTCCGCCGGCATGGTCATCCCAATCACCGCCCCCTCGATCCTCGACGGCGCTGTTGCCGTGCGCGACGGGCGCATCGAGCACGTGGGCGCGCGCGACTGGGTCGTCGAAACGCTCACGCAGCGCGGCCTGTCCTTCACCGAACGCCACTTTGACGGCGTGCTGCTCCCCGGCCTCGTCAATGCGCACACGCACCTGCAGTACACGGGCATGGCGTCCGTGGGCGCGGGGCAGTACCGCGGTTTCGACGATTGGGCGCGCGCCTTCGACGAGGTCTACGACGCGGGCGGCCTGGACTGGGGAGGCGACGCGGCCGCCGGCGCCCGGCTGCTCCTGGAAAGCGGCACAACCGCCGCCGCCGACGTGGTGACGGACGCGGCCGCGGCCTCGGCCCTGCACGACGCCGGACTGCACGGCGTCGCCTACTGGGAGGTCATGAGCTGGTCGAACGAGGAGTGGCGAGCCCGAGGAGAACGCGAGGTCTCCGCATCCCTCGACGCCATGCCGACCCCTCCGGCCGTGGGTATCTCCCCGCACGCCCCCTACTCCCTTGACGCCGAGCCGCTGCTGGATCTGCCGGACATGGCCAGGCGTCGCGGCATGCGCATCCACATCCACCTGGGCGAGTCCCACTCCGAGGCCGAATGGTCCGAAACGCGCACGACCGCCCTGGCGGACCTGTGGAAGAGCGAGCACTCCTCGTCATTCACGGCGATGCGCTCGCGCGGGGGTGGCTTCTCGTCAACGCAGTTCGTCGACCAGCTGGGCGTCCTCGGACCCGACTGCCACGTCGCCCACGGCGTGTACATGCGGGCCGACGACCGCCGGCGACTGCGCGCCCGCCAGACGGCCGTGGCGCTGTGCCCGCGCTCGAACCGGGTGATTGGCCTGGACGCGCCGCCCGTCGGCGCCTACCTCACCGAGGGCAACATGATCGCGGTGGGCACGGACTCTCTGTCCTCCTCCCCGTCCCTCGACCTGCTCGAGGACGTCGCCCTCCTCTTCGACCTGGCGCAAGCGCAGGGTTATGAGGATCAGGACCTGGCGCGCCGCCTCCTGCAGGCCGCAACCCTGGGCGGTGCCACCGCGATGGGCCTGGCGACCGGACCTGATCGCCTCGGTCAGCTCCAGTCGGGCGCGGTCGCCGACATGTGCGTCATCGACGTGCCCGTCACCTCGATCGTGGAGACCATCGATACCGTTGCCCGCCACGGTGCCGGTCGCGTCGTCGAGACCGTCGTGTCCGGGCGCGTGCGCTACTCGGCCTCGCGCTAACCCTGTCGTTTCCCTTTCGCTCAGCCTCCCTTTCCCTTCGTTTGGAGCTTCGCATGACCGATGTGTCCCCGCTGATTGATGCCATGGGCCTCGCGCCCCACCCCGAGGGCGGCCACTACCGCCGTACGTGGACCGCGCCCGCGCAGGTGGACACGCCGCGCGGGAGCCGCCACAGCGCCTCCGCGATCATCTTCCTCCTCGACCGCGACAAGGAGGCCCGCTGGCACCTCGTTCACTCCGACGAACTGTGGATCTGGTCGGGGCCCGGTGCCCTCGAGGTGCACCTGGGAGGCAGCGGGGACGCCCCCGAGGCCGACCCGCGCATCGTGACGTTGGGTTCTCCGGCCGGAACGCAGGCCTCCGATGCGAGCAACCCCGTGCAGATCCTCGTGCCCGCCGGCACCTGGCAGCGCACCTTCGCCCGCAGCGACTACGCGCTGGCCACCTGCGTCGTCTCCCCCGAGTTCACCTTCGACGACTGGAAGCTCGCCGAGGGGGCCTAAGCCCGACGGCACACTGTCCCACGCCTCGAACGCACAGGGAACGAACGCGCCGCGGAACGCCTTGAACGCGCGAGCACCACGTGTCGGGCATAGGGTGAGACCATCCGCTCGACCAATACGAGCGGCTCGTTCCAAGGAGGAAACATGGGTCTGGAAGATCTGAAGAAGCAGGCTGAAGAGGGTCTCGAGAAGGCCAAGGAAACCTTCGGCGAAGAAAACGTCGAGAAGGCCGTAGAGGCTGCCAAGGACAAGGCGACCGAGGTCGTCTCCGATCTGAAAGACAAGTTCCAGAAGTGATCTGAC
>ERZ1674236.157-NODE-157-length-17306-cov-7.125558_pt1 | contig 17306 bp, 25 predicted proteins | sample MGYA00581210_ERZ1674236 | MGnify/ENA primary metagenome ERZ1674236 (study PRJEB41354, sample SAMEA4873328) | human saliva metagenome | biome: human-associated habitat [ENVO:00009003]; feature: mouth environment [ENVO:08000002]; material: saliva material...
AAGAAGTACTCGGAGCTAGTAAATTGATAACGGTCAACGGCAAAAAATACGACATGAAAATTTCCGAGTGGGGAAGAAGGTCAAAAAATGGAATATGTGAAATATGATCCAAAACAGCGCGAGGAGTTGAAAAAGAACCTTAGGCGCTTGATGGACGAAAAAGGAGTCACGAAAGCCCAACTAGCAAGAAAGCTGGGCTGGTCCTATAACACGATTGATTACTGGCTTCGTGGCGATCGCGTACCCGATCGAACAGGAATTGAGGCTATATGCGATTATTTCGGAATCTCGGACGTGGAGCTTTTGGGATCTGAAATGAAAGTCCGCACGTTTGCGTATTATAAAGACGATACGCTGCTCGCGTTTGGCACAATGGAAGAGATCGCGGAGCAAACTGGCCGGAAGATCGAGTCGTTGCGGAGCTTGCTTTGCAACTCGAAACGTTTTAACAAGACAACGAAAACATACATGATCGAGCTCGATGATAATCGACGGTATAAGCTGACGTTTAAACAATCGTTCACGATTGACGAGTTGAATCTAAAAGGGATTGGGTGGCTTTTAGATAGCCCACTCGTCCATGTGGAGGAAGTAGAAGAATGAATAAGCAGGAATTGAAAAAGTACAAAAAAATCACAATTGTTTTTTCTAACTCACAAAAATTTGAATTTTTTGTGAAAGATTTAGATCAAGATGAGCTAACGGAAATCCTCACTTGTTTTTATAATGGAGCTTTGATGATTCGAAATTTTTATGGCAATCCAATAAACGTTAATTATTTTACTATTGATGATGTTGACGATTTGGAAGAAAGTGAGGAGGAATAAAGAAATGGAAGATTGGACTAGAGTTGTATTGTACGGAACGTATGACGGGTTTACTCGCTCGACAGATGGTTTGCACCGAATCGTGGTGATTCTTGAAGGCGGGGAAAGAATAGAAGTACCGAAAGAGTTCGTTTTAAGCGCAGATCAAATGGTTAATAAAAATAAAATTAAACTAAAAGACGTTATCGCACGAATTAAAAGCTTTGATGTCGACGCTCGAGAGGCATGGCTCAATGAAATTTTGAATGGGCTGGGAAGTGATTTTGGCTCAAAAAAATATCGTGACGGTTATGAACAAGGGAAGTTAGAAGGCTTAATCGAACGTGAGAAAGTAGAAGTACCGCAGTTTGTGGCGGATTTTATCACAGAACAGAAAAAGCTAGGTCATACACTATCCTACTCAATAGATGCATGCATGTCTGATAGAGTTGCAGAATGGTATTGGGATAACTCTGAGTTATTTGCCAGTGCATGGATTGATGGATATGAGGTTGAGAAAAAGCGGTATTTAGTGAAGATTAAAGGAGTCGGAGATGTGTCTTTCCTTAATCACGATTTACAAAGTGATTCGTGGTTAATCAATAACGGAGATAATGGCAAATTTTTTAAAACACACCACACCCGCAAAGAATTGGAAAAAGCCGGATTCGGTTGGGTGTTTGAATGTCCGGGTGTTGAGATTGAGGAGGTGGAAAATGAGTAGATTTGAAATATATTTATCAAAAAACGACCTTGAGCATATCGCTAACGGTCATGATATAAAAATAAAAGTCAATGGCAGTAATTTTTTGAAAACAAATGAAATCATTTTGAGGCCTGCATTGAGGAATGATCTCATGAATCCATTGCTAAATTATAGATATAAATTAATTGACACAGAGTTACAAAATATTGCTAACAATTTTGTAGGAGGAGCAAGATGATACCAAAGTATAGAGTTTGGAACAAAGAAACAAAAGAGATCGAAGTATATGAAACTTATGAAGAATTAAGTGAATTATTTATGGCTTTAAGCTTAGATGATGGATTTTATTCACTCATGCAATCTACAGGGCTATTTGACAAGAATGGCAAGGAGGTCTTTGTCGGAGATATTATTAAATGTACAAGAGGTTGTCTTCATGAAGTATATATAGAAAAAGAATATGGTGGTACATATGTAGGCGGAATGCCTGCTATATATCTAAAAGGTATAAGAGAGGGTTATGCTTGGACTGGTGATGAGAAAATTATAGGGAATGTATATCAAAATCCCGAATTGTTGGAGGTAACGGAATGAGCGATAGTGTGTTTATATACGCGTTCACGAGATATGGTTGGACTGAAGAATGTATAGATATTGACGAAGTAGCTTATGTGGACTTCGAAAAAGGCCAGATATGTCTTAAAGCGCATGACGCGCAGATTCCACGTATGATTCAGACTACTTCAGTGGACTTGTATAACGTCGAAAAGGCTTTGTTAAGAAATCGGAGGTAACAGAATGGTAAGAATCAAAAAATACATTGAGAATCATCGCGACCAAATTCTTGTGAGTTTATTGTTAAGTTTGGCTTATTTATTAGTCGTTGGGCTTACTTATGCGATTTTAGATTATAGCTTGGGAGATAGTGTCATTTCGTTTTTATTCTCGCTGTCTGTTTATGTATTGGAAACATTGATCTATTTAACAATGTTAAATTATGTATTTACGAGGTGGTAAAAATGGATCTATTAACACTTATCTTCGGAGGCTTATCGCTTGCGTGGCTAGGTGGCCTCGCGGTGATCGGCTGGGCTATGTGGAAAGAGGGACGAGAAAATGACGAATAATGATAAACTGATACGCGCTAATTTTGCATTTATCCTTTTTGTCATAATCGCTGTATGCGTCAATCTAAACGCACGAGTCCGGGTGCTTGAAACGAGCAACAGCGAGCTACAGCGGACAATCCAAACGCAAAAGGACGAGCTCGAGAAAGCAAAAGAAAAAAACACAATGCAAGACGTGATAATTAACAAATTGAACAATGATTATAATTCGCGTATGGCACAGGAATTACAAGAGGTTGCCGATATTAACGGCGTAGGGGGATAGTATGAAAGTTTATGTCGTTAGAAAATATAAAAAACGTACACGCTGGGACGTGAATCATTCGACCAAGTTTGAAGAGATCGAATTTCAGACTAAAGAAGAGGCGCTGGCCTATCGTGACAGTCAGAAAGTCGGAGTCTTCGACGTGTACAAAAGAGAAGTATAGAGCCCACTTGGGGCTAGAAAGGAGGAGCGCTTGAGAATTGAGACAAGATACGGATATCTAATCGACGCGCTTCGAAGATATCCGTTTGATAAAGAGATCAAAGAACGAATCGAAGAGATCACGTTTCCTTATCAAAATTTTGATGAGAACTGGTTCATAAAGAGCAAGGCAGCAAGTAACACGCCAGAGGCTTTGAAAAATGTTATTCTCAAAGAAAATGATCCGGAATTAATTCGACTCTATACGCTCGCAGAAGCGATCACAGAATACACGAGCGAGTGTGCTCCCTCAAATTGGGAGGCGATTAAGGCGCTATATGTGACGAGGTCAAAAAACGTCGAAGGCGTGGCCCTCGAGCTCTTTATGTCAAAGAATTCGGTCTATCGGCATATCATAAAACCGTTCTTCGAAGGGCTGGAAAAGAAATATACAAGTATTTTTTTAAAAAGTCGCTGAAAGTTGGGAAAAGTGCACGAAAAAAGGTGATAAAATTGTATTATCGGAAGATTGAAGGAAACGACGATCTTCATTGCGGACGACAGGACAAGCCAACAGTTACAGCAGCACGTTTTACTTTTCATAAAAAAACTTCCCCAGTTTGTGGGTCTCCTTATATTTTTTAAAAATTTTTTCGTTTCGGCGGTTCGATTCCGCCCGTCCGCTTAGCAAGGTTTTCTAATTCTTCCCTTGCAAAACATTTCTAATACTCTATACTTTTCTTTTCCAGCCCTCCTATTTCCTTTCTGGGGGCTGGTTTTTTGGTGGTTTAAAAGAGAGAAAAAAAGAAAGTTGACTGGTACAAGTACGAGTAAGAAAAATCAAAAGTAAGGAAGTGAGGCGATGGCGAATGAGGAAAACTTGATCCCGACGAATAAGCGAAGCAAGAGTGAAGTAAGAGAAATCGGGCGAAAAGGCGGTATCGCCTCCGGTAAAGCTCGAAGGGAAAGAGCAGACTTAAAAAAGAAAATCGATGAAGTTTTGTCGATGGAAGTTTTCAGTCCGCAACTCAAAGAAACGCTTGAGAGAATGGGTTTGACAACGACAAACCAATCAGCGATCGCAGTTCAACTCTTGCAACAAGCATTGAAAGGGAATATGCGAGCTATTGAGCTATTCGCGAAATTAAATAGCAACGAAGGCACGAAAGATAAGCTCGACAAGAAAGAGCAGAAAGAGCGGATCAAGGCTATGCAACTCGAGAACAAGAAACGCGAGCAAGCCTTGGAAGGTAATGTCGTTTCAGAAGATATCATGTCCGATTACTTCGACAAGCTGGAAGGAGTGGTCAAAGATGGCTCTTAGTGATCTATACAGCCAAAAACAAATTGATATCTTACGGCGCTCGGTCGATCGTGACTGGTACATGATGATTAACCACGGCGCAGTACGGGCCGGAAAGACTAAGCTCGACAATGATCTTTTTTTGATGGAGCTGAAGCGGGTCAAAAAAAATGCTGCAAAAGTCGGGGTTCAAACTCCGATGTATATTCTGGGGGCGGTATCGTCTGGGACGTTGCAAACAAATATCTTACGCGAAATAACCGACGCTTACGGGCACGAATTCCAGTTTGACAGACACGGGAATTTCACACTCTTTGGCGTGTACGTCGTAACGACGTTTACGGGGTCGATAGCGGGCCTTAAAGCTATCCGTGGTATGACAGCCTTCGGGGCATACGTCAACGAGGCCACGCTCGCGAATAAAGAGGTTTTTGACGAAATTCTGAAGCGGTGCTCGGGGTACGGTGCGCGTATTATATGCGATACTAACCCGGACCACCCGAAACACTGGCTCAAGGTCGATTATATCGACAAGGCAGATGACGAGAAGATCATCGCGAATCATTTTACGATCTTTGATAATACGTTCTTAAATCAAAGATACGTTGATAATCTGATCGCGACAACGCCTTCCGGTATGTTTACCGAACGCGGTATATACGGACGCTGGGTGATCGGTGAGGGTGCAGTATATCGTGACTTTAAAGAGGATATGTACACAACGCAACCGCCCGAGCATTTCGCGAAGATATACGCTGGGGTGGACTGGGGGTATGAGCACTGGGGCTCTATTGTGGTCGTTGGCCAAACCGAGGCCGGCGATGTGTACATACTCGAGGAACACGCGCACCAGTACAAAGAGATTGACTTCTGGGTGGATATCGCAAAAGATATCAAGGCGCGTTACGGTGATATATTCTTCTGGGCTGACTCGGCACGTCCCGAGCACGTCGGACGGTTTAACCGTGAAAGGCTCAAATGCTTCAATGCTTACAAGTCGGTATTATCTGGGATTGAAGAGGTGGCTAAACTCATGAAGGGTGGCCGTTTTTTTGTCGTTTCAAATAAGGTCCGCAAGTTCAAAGACGAGATCTATCAATACGTCTGGAATGAACGATCGGGCGAGCCGGTAAAAGAGCATGACGACGTGCTAGACGCGGTAAGATACGCGATCTATTCACAGCACGTCTACGATACAAGCAGTACCGTAAAAGAGCGTATGACCAGCGCACAATACTATTTCTAGGAGGAATAAGAGAAATTGAAATTCTTAAAAGGACGGCGTTTCGATGAGAACGCGAATCGTCAGTTTATCATGACGGCCGAAGATTTTGAAACGATCGAATACGAAGGCCAGAAATGGATCGAACGTCTTAAAAACTATATCGGAACGCACAGGTCCGAGCAATTGGACCGGCTGAAAGAGCTGAAACGCTATTATCTCGCAGATAATAATATCAAGTATCGCGAAGCGAAAAGTGACCCATACAGCGCAGATAATCGAATTGCGAGCGACTGGGCGAAGTACATTGCTATTTTCGAACAAGGCTATATGCTGGGGAACCCGGTCGAGTACAAGAACGAAAACGTGGAGATCCAGAAACAGATTGACCAGTTTTCAAAGCAAAACAACGAAAAGGACCACAACGTCGCGATCAAGACAGATCTCGCGATCTATGGCCGGGCTTACGAGCTTTTGAGCACGTTCAAAGACGAAGACGGCTCGGTCTGGGTCAAACTCTATCGTATGGATCCAGAGCAAACTTTTGTCATTTATGACGACAGCTACGAGCAACGCTCTTTGATGGCTATCAACTATTACTCTATCAGTTATGGCAACGGACATAAACGCGATTTCGTTAAGGTTTATACCAGTAACGCTATTTACGAGTATGTGGACGATAACCAAGACACGGACACGCTTCATCTCAAAGATACGAGCGAGCATTTCTTTAATGGCGTACCGGTGAATGAGTTTAGCAATAACACGGACCGGACAGGCGCGTTTGAAGCTGTACTGGACTCAATCGACGCTTACGACTTATCACAGTCTGAGCTTGCGAACTTCCAGCAAGACAGTAACGAGGCTCTTTTGGTGATTTCGGGTAACCCGTTTACCGGGGTCGATGATAAGGACTTCTTAGACGATGGCCGAATCAATCCAAACGGGCGCCTTGGGGTATCTCAAGCGTTTAAGAAAGCTAAAATCTTAGTCCTCGATGATAACCCGATTCCTGGTGGATCGAGCCCGAGCGCGAACTATCTCGTTAAGTCATACGACACAGCCGGAGCTGAAGCGTATAAAGAGCGCTTGGTACAAGATATCATGCGGTTTACGTTCACGCCAGACACGACGGACAGCAATTTCGCGGGTACACAGTCGGGCGAAGCGATGAAATATAAACTTATGGCGTCTGACAACTATCGAGGCAAACAAGAGCTGCTTTTCGAAAAAGGCCTTATGCGTCGTTTGCGTTTAGCAGTCAATATCTGGAAGATCAAGGGCAACGATTCGGACAATTACAGTCTTATCAATGAGACAAGCGTTGTCTTTACGCCTAATATTCCGCAAAATGACGCTGAGATTGTGGCAATGGCGAAGAACTTATACGGTGTTGTCAGTGAGCAAACGATCTTCGAAATGTTAGAACAAGTGACAGGCGTCAACGCGGAAGCCGAGCTAAAACGTATGAAAGAGGAAACGGAAAAAGCGCTTGAAATGCTCCCACGAATCGAGCCACAAGGCGACGAGGTAGCGACAGATGAAGAAACAGAAGATAAGCGCCCATGAGGAATACTGGGAAGCACGCGCCCGTGAGATATTCGAGTACGTTGACCGAAAAGATATAGACTTCTTCGCTGAATTGGAAAAAACTTACCGCAACGAGGCGGTAAGGCTTCAAAAGTCGTTGTTTGACTTTTACGCAAAGTACGCTGAGGATCACGAGCTCACTTACCAAGACGCAACGAAGCGCCTTCGCGGTGAGGATCTTAGCGACTATGTGGACAATGCGACGCTATACCGCGAGCAGGCCGAAAAGGATCCAGAGCTATTGAAGCGATTGAATCAACAATACGCGTCAGCTCGAGCGATCAGAATCGAGGCTTTGCAGTTGGAAGCTATCCACAGGCTCGGAGTGCTCACAGGAGCGCTTCATAAGAGCTTCGAGAGGTATTTGTTCAACGTTGCCGAATACGCGTACAGAAAGGCTATGGGAGGCCGTACAGGCGCGGTCAATCGTCCAGCGTTTGAAGAGATTATCAAGACGCCGTTCAATGGCCGGAACTATTCAGAGCAACTTTGGGGCAATACCGACAGCCTCGCGCAAAAGCTGAAAGAAGTATTCAAACAAGGCTTCATACGTGGAGACAGCCCGCAAGATATGGCCCGCGAGATCCGGAAAGAATTCAACGTGGCACGGTCGCGAGCTGAAACGCTAGTCCGGACCGACGCGACAGCCGTCATAAATCGGGCCACTATCAAGCGCTATCAGAAAGCCGGGCTTGAATACTATCGTATCTTGGTCGTGCTAGACGATCGGACAACTCAAATATGCCGGCGAATCGCGCAGGAAGACAAGCTCTATAAACTCGAGGACGCGCAAGTCGGGGTGAATATGCCCCCGTTCCATTATAATTGCCGGTCCACGATCATGCCGGACACGGGAGAAATAGAAGAGGAGGGTACAAGTGATTAATATCTGGGATATGGTATCTTACACAGCGGGCCTTTTCTGCTTTGCCTTCTTAGTGGTGGCAGGTTGGGCCGTGATCGCTGGAATGATCGAAGGTATCATAAAAAGCATTAAACAGTCACGAGGTGACAAGGATCAGTGATCGGAGGTGATCCGGTATCTTGACAAGCGGGAATAGACCGCTTTTTTTATTGTCCAGACTATGCGGAGGACGTTAAAAGCTGCATTGTTTCGTCGCCGGACGTAAAACGAGAACAATCGAGTGACGGCGTAACCGTCGGAGGAAAATAATGTCAGAAAATACACAAGCAGTTGAGACTGAAGCACTTGAGCAAGACGTCACTCAAGAAGAACAAGTCGAGACCAAGCAGGAAAAGGCAGAGCGTACCTTTACACGCGCCGAGTTTGGGAAAGCAATCGCAGCCGAGATCGCCAAAGCCCGCGCAAGCTGGGAAGCAGAGCAAGCTGAAGCAATCGAAAAGGCGAAAAGCGAAGGCGAACGCCTCGCAAAGCTGACCAAAGACGAACGCGCGAAAGAAGAGGAAGCGAAACGGATCCAAGCGATCGAAGAACGCGAGCGAGCTCTTGCAATCAAAGAAATGCGCGTGGCCACTCAAACGCTATTGAGCGAAGAAGGACTTCCGGGCGAGTTTATTGATTTTGTGATCGATGAAACAGCGGAAGCCACAAAAGAGAAGATCGGCACTTTGCGACAAATCTTTGATAAGGCAGTAGAAGCGCGCGTCGACGAACGTTTGACACAGAAAGCGCCTCGCAAGGGTACGGGCCCAGTATCTATGACGAAAGCAGAGATCATGGATATTGAAAATGACGAAGAGCGTCAAGCAATGATCGCTGCAAACATTGGACTATTTAAAAATTAGAAAGGGCTATTAAAATATGGCTGAAAACAAACTCACAACCATGACAGATCTTGGCGAAATTAAGTCCATTGATTTTGTCAATAAATTTTCTAAAAACATTAACGACTTGCTCCGTCTTTTGGGAGTAACTCGCCGTCAAGAATTGACAAATGACCTCAAGATCCAAACTTACAAATGGACAGCGGACGTTGACACAACTAAAACCGCTGAAGGTGAAACAATTCCGCTTTCTAAAATGACACGCGCAAAGGACCAAGAATACACGGTAGAATGGTTCAAAAAACGTCGTGCAGTATCAGCGGAAGCGATCGCCCGTCACGGTGCGTCACGCGCTATCACAGAGGCAGATACACGCTTGCTTCGTGAGATCCAAAACGGAATCAAAGAAGATTTCTTGGCTTACCTTAAAAAGACTAAAACTAAAGTCAAAGGAAAAAGCCTTCAACAAGCTCTTGCGAATAGCTGGGGCAAATTGACCACTTTCAACGAGTTCGAAGGATCTCCACTTGTATCATTCGTTAACCCGCTCGATGTGGCTGAATACCTTGGAAACACAGCGGTAGCGTCTGACGCTTCAAACGTGTTCGGGTTCACACTTCTCCAAAACTTCCTCGGTATGCAAAATGTTATTGTTATGCCGTCATGCCCACAAGGCAAGATCTATACAACAGCGGTTGAAAACCTTGTTTTCGCTTATCTAAACGTCGCTGGTGGTGATCTTGGTGGATTGTTTGCGGACTTTACCGACGAAACAGGTTTGATCGGTGTGGCGCGTGATCGTCACTTGAATAACTTGACTTTCGAGTCTGTATTCTTTGGCGCTAACGTTCTCTTTGCTGAAATTCCGGACGGTGTGGTAGAAGCTACAATCGAAGCGCCAACGGTAGCAGCCTAGTTTTAGGAGGTTTGAGCGATGACAGCAATCAATATCGATCAAGTAACGGAAGAGCTTCGCTTGCTGAAAGGTATTCCCAAGGCTGACCAAGAACAAGACGATCTTTTGGCCCTAATAGTACGGGATAGCTTCGAGCGTATGATCGCTTACGTCAACCAGTTCTCAGAAACAGCACTCGAGGAATTACCCGAGAGCGTGGCTTATATCCTTCGAGACGTTGCCGTCAGTCGCTTTAATCGACTAAACTCGGAAGGCGCGACAGCGGACAGCGAGGAAGGCCGGAGATTCACTTGGGAGTCTAGCTATCTAACAGATGAACACAAGGCCGTATTACAAGGCCTTGCGATCAAACACAGAGCCCGCGGAATCGCTCGATTCATTTAAAGGGGGCGCGTGTATGATCTATAACGAACGCGTAACCTTGATCTTTGAGGAAGAGCCGGAAGATGAATTGCTCGAGAGCACGGAAACAAAGAAGAGTTTCCCGGTCCCTTGTATGCGAAATTCATTGTCTAGTTATGAGATGATGGGTCTCTTTGGTAAGTATGACTTTGATTCGTTCAAATTGCACTTACAAGGTACATATAAGGGCTTCTCGGAAGTGATTTACAATGGCCACAAACTCAAGATCAAGGGCAAGAGATATCATCATAATAGCACGGTGATCTACCTATGAGTTTTTCATATTCAGTAAAAGGCTTGGACAAGTTCATTCGAAAGGTCCAAAACAAACCACGGGAAGCGCGTCGGGCCGTATCGGCAGAATTAAACAGATCGGCCTTGCGTGTGGAACGAAAAGCCAAAATGAAAGCGGCAGTCGATACCGGATTTATGCGAAACGGGATCTTTGTCGCACGGGTTGGAATGTTACGGTACAAAGTAACGTCGCCCGCTGGTTATTCGGTCTATGTGGAGCTTGGAACTCGTAAGATGAAGGCCCAGCCGTTTCTTGGTCCAGCCGTTAAGGAAGAAAGCGAAGCGTTATTTAAAAACCTTCGTAAAATGTTTAGGAGGTGATTCATGGCAAACGAAACGCCTTCAGTCAAAATGCTCGCAGATTTACGCGAAAAATTAAAACCGCTCAATATTCCGATCAAATTTAAGCTACCAAAACAAGACACACTCGAGCCGTTTTTGGTGATCGGGCAATCTAGCTCGGACACGTCAAAAACAGCTCAAACGGGGCTTATTATCGATGATATGAGCGTACAAATTGACATTTTCTTACCGGGCACGGAAAGCCGGGCCGGGGTCGAGAAGATCAAATCTGAGGCCCTCCGAAGGATCGGCCACAATCGCAACGTAAACGCGAGCGTACTCTTAGACGATACGGTAGGCCGTGAAGTCTATCATATTGTCATTGCATTAACAGATACAATCTTTTAAAAGGAGAAATTAATAAATGGGTGAAGCTGAAGAAAAAGCAAAAATCAAAATTACGATCGCGAAACCGATCGTAGGTAAAAAAGTATTTTATTTCATTCAATCAATCCACGCTGAAAAAGGCAACGGGGCAATGCTTCCAGCCTATCGTACAGACGGTACGACAACTATGGGTGGTGAATACATTGACGAACAAACTCAACAAGGGCGCTTGCTTGAGAAATCAACAGATGAGCACTCAATCGAGTTGACTCAATATCTCGCGCCTAAAGATCCGTCAGTTCAAGTCATTCTCGACGCACAAAAAACAGGGGAATCCGTAAAAATTTGGCGCGTTATCGTTGACGAGTCAGTCAAAGATTCTTCAACTGGTAAAGACACTTATCCAGCACAATTTGGATATGGTAAGATCACAGACGACGTCGAATTTACTGACGCGATCGATGGATTCGTTGAATTGAACTATACAGTCGGAATTGTTGGACGTTTGCGCGATGGTAAGTTCCCACTTTCAGCGGACGAAATCGCAATGTTGAACGACGTTTACGAGTACCAAAACCCGGGCGAAACAACAGGCGATTATAACAATATCACACGCTAATTTTTCAAGCAAAGGGGCTTCGATCGCCCTTTTGCTTTTATTTTTTTGACAAAAAAGGAGTTATTCAATGGAATTTTCAGTCGGAAGCCGTGCAATCGAGATCAAATTTGATTATATGACAATGTACAAGGTCAATCGTGACTTGGGATCTCAAGGCCCAGACGGTTCACGCAATGAAGATGGTGTCGGTGCTCTATTCCTTCGTGTCGTTGATCGCAACGATTCAGCTCTTGTGGACCTTATCAAGCTATGCGCGAGCAAAAAAGCGAAAGCTGTAAGCGACGAAGAAGCGATCAAAGCAATCGCGGACAAGATGGAAGATCTCGGAGCAGAAAGCACAGAGCCACTTTTTGAAGCATTAGAAGAAGAGATGGTTGATTCTGGTTTTTTCAAAGAGAAAGTTTCGAAATACTTAGAAAATCTCGAGCTGGGATTGAAGTACCTCAAAGCCAAAGCAGAAACAGCGGAAGACAAGGCACAAGCGGAACTTCAGATCGAACAGACGGAGGCGCAAATTGGGCGCTTGAGAAACGCAATCTCTTAATAGAGTGCGCTCGCTTGGGTCTAACTGACCCGAATATTATTTTTTCATGTACAAAGAACGAGCTCGACGCGATTCGCGAGGGCCTTTATTATCGAGCGATCGAAGAGAGGGAAAACCTCGTCGAGCTTGCTTTTAATCTTCGCTATACGTTAAACGCTAAAAAAGCGGACTTCGGCAAGTTGAGCAAGAAAAAGGATCGCGAGAAAGTGCGTCGTCTATTCAGACAGCGCGAAGAGCGCGAAAGCTCTCAAGGTATGCTCGAGAAGATCGAGCGTCTTAATGAACATTTCAGAAATAGATAGATAGGAGGTGGGGCGATGGCGTTTGACGGATCAATAGAAGCGATTATCGGCGCGGACTTAACCGGGTATGAAAAAGCAATGAGCGACGTTGTAAGCTCAACGCGTAAAGCATTTCAAAACGCGGCACAGGAAGCGTCAAAAAGCGCGAATCAAATGATTCGTGAAGTCGGGGAATTGATGAACCGGCTCGCGAACAGTAACCAGAATATCGGATCCAAGATCGGCCAAGGATTGACTGGCGGATTCAAAATCGCCCTCGGAGAGCTACAACGTATCTCTTCAAACATCGGCGCAAAATTACCGGACCCCATACGAAAGGCATTTACTCGTGTTTCGGCTGATATTAAGTCAGTCTTAAGCACGATGAAAAATGACGTCTCAACTATTGGGGCCAGCATTAATTCCAAAATCAAAAAAGCGTTTGATTTTGATATTTCAAACGCGATCAAATCGCCAAAGAGTGCTTTTGCTGAAATGGCAAACAGCGTCGACTCTATGGCAAGCCGGATCAGCTCCAAAGTCCATAGTATAGGATCGGTTTTTACTAATTCGGCAAACAATATGTCCGGATCGTATAAGACGGCCTTTGGTGCGATTGGGGACTCTATGGCACGGCTCGAAGCTCGGATTCAGTCAACGGCTGGAAACATTACGAGCGCGCTTGGTCAAAAGGTATTGAACCCGATCAACTCTTCATGGTCCAGTATGTTTTCAAACTTGACCAGCAAGGCGAACAGCTTCGCGGATCGAGTTCAAAACTCTTTCGGTGGTAAGATCCTTTCTTCCGTCAACAATCTCGCGAGCAACGTAAGCGGACGACTCGGGAACGCGTTTCAGACGACAGGTCAAAAGGCAGTAGGAGCCTTGACTGGGATTGTAAACCATACCAACCAAGCAGCGAGCGCGTCAACTAACCTAGTGAAGCAGGTTTTAGGTGTGGCTGCTGCTTATAAACTCTTTGATCTTGGTAAACAAGCAATCAAGAGCACTGTTTCAAAGGCTGCTGAGTTTGAAGCCAAGATGAGCAATATCAAGGCCGTGACTGGTGAGAGCGCGGAGACGATGAAGAAATTCAACGACGCTGCAATCAAAGCCGGGGCAGATACAGCCTTCAGCGCAGCGGACGCCGCAGATGCGATCGGTGAACTCGCCAAAGCCGGGGTATCAACAAAAGATATCCTAAACGGTGGGCTTACCGCGTCTCTTAACTTGGCCACGGCTGGGGAATTGGACTTGAAAGAAGCGGCTGAGATCACGTCAACGGCCTTAAACGCCTTCCATCGTGATGGAATGACGGCCACACAAGCAGCAAACCAACTCGCGGGAGCTGCTAACGCGTCAGCGACAGACGTCCACGAGCTGAAATATGGTCTTTCAATGGTCGCTCCGGTAGCGTCTGGGCTTGGTTTATCGTTCCGCGATACCACAAACGCCCTCGCAGTATTCGCTCAAAACGGACTTAAAGGCTCCGACGCCGGAACGTCTCTTAAAACTATGCTTATGAATCTGCAACCACAGACGAAAGCACAAACGAACATGATGAAAGAACTCGGTATCATTACGGCCGACGGCTCGAACCAGTTCTTTACGGCCGAAGGTAAGATCAAGTCATTCGCTGAGATCTCTCAAGTTTTGAAAGATCGACTCGGTGGACTTACCGACGCAGAAAAACAAATGGCCTTGAAAACCATGTTCGGTACCGACGCAGTGCGTGCTGCAACAATCGCGATGAACGAGGGAGCAGATGGCGCTAACAATATGCAAGCTGCTATCGACAAGGTATCAGCGGCGCAAGTTGCAGCCGAAAAGCTCAACAACTTAAAAGGGGCCGTCGAGGCTTTGAGCGGATCTTGGGAAACACTTCAAATCCAAGTCGGAACGGCAGTCCTTCCAGTCCTTACGACGCTCGTCAAATGGATTGACAAGCTAGTTGATAAAATATCCAACTCGCAAGGGCTACAAAAATTTCTCGACGCTTTAAACTCGTTAAACCCGGCATTAGATCAGTTTTTAAACGGAACTAAAATGTCAGACGAGCAAGCGAATAAGTTTAAAAATACTATGCAAGCTGTCCAACCAGCCGTGACAGCCCTCATTGGTGCGTTTGCGTTTGGTCCAGCGGTGCGCGGACTAACTTCGCTTACTGGGGTTATGGGCATGGTCGCAAGTAAGACGCTGGCCCTTGGATCAGTCGCGTCAAGTGCATTTAGCACGGCCGGAGGCTTCATTTCGAGCTTCGCTGGTAAGGTCGCAGGTATTCCAGGCGCTCTTGGTGGAGCTGCTTCACAAGGCTTATCTGTCCTTAGTATGATGACAAGCGGGATCGCGTCCGTGATGGGAATCGCCCTCGCGTCAATCGGTCCGGCTGCTATTTTGGGGCTTGTCCTCGCTGGTCTTGGTCTGATTAACCAACAATTCGGGCAACAGATCGATCAGTTGATTACTTTAGTAACAACTAAAGGGCCGATGATTATTCAAAACCTTGTAAACGGGATCACTAGTCAATTACCGAGTCTTATTGCTTCGGGTGCTGATCTGGTGGCCAAGCTCGCGCAAGGATTCGCGACAATGTTCCCAGTGATCGTTGACGCTGGTATTCAATTAATCGGTAGCCTCGTTCAAGGTGTGGGCCAAAATGCAGGATCATTGATCTCGTCCGCGGTAACGATTATCGGGACTTTGGTCAATAGCTTACTTTCAGCATTGCCACAGTTGCTCTCTATTGGTATGCAATTGTTAGTTAGTATCACGCAAGGGATCTTGCAAAACTTGCCACAGATCCTTACGACGGCACAACAGATTGTAACTAACTTTATTACTAATATGCAAGCGCAATTCCCGCAGATTCTCGAACAAGGTATTCAAATCTTGATGAATATCGTAAACGGTATTGTCCAAGCATTACCGACAATTATCGAGATCGCGACGCAAGTCATTGTCGGGTTTATGCAAACGATCTTGTCGAACTTACCAACGATCTTACAAGGTGGTATTCAATTAATTGTAACCCTCGTCCAAGGTATCATTAGTTCATTGCCACAGATCGCACAAAGCGCGGTACAGATCATCGGTCAGATGATTCGTGGGTTTGCTCAAGCCTTGCCACAACTTCTTATGGCAGGGGTTCAATTAGTTGTACAGCTCGCACTTGCGATCGTTAAAGGCTTGCCGAATATCGTTTCGGCTGCTTGGGAGATCATTAAAGGCTTCGGTGAAGCCTTACTTAATTTCATTCCGAACGCTTTGAAAGCCGTCGCGGACGCGATCGGTAACTTCTTCGGTGGTATCTGGGACTGGATCACTGGTAAGTCGGACGAAGGCGGTAAGAAAACCGAAGAATCGATCAATAATACCGCCGAACATATCAAGACGAAGAGCTCGGAAACGACAACACAGTTAAGTACTGACGCTTCAACCGCTAGCACCAACGTTTCGACGTCATACGATCAGATGAGCGCGAACACGATCGCGTCAACGTCTAACATGAGCCTTGGCGTTACGGCTAATATGTCTCAAATGTCCACAAATGCTATGGACAGCACAACTCAGTTGCAACAGACCGCCTCGACTAACTTCGGACAGTTGAACACTAACGGGACTATGAATATGCAACAGCTTGCGGCAAACGCGGACGCGTCATTTAACCAGATGAACGTGAACGCACTCGCACAAACTGGACAGATGAACACAGGCGTAACGACTAATATCGGCCAGTTGAACGCGAACGCAAGTAACGAGTTGAACCAGTTGATGAATAACGCGAACGCGAGCACGACGGGAGTCAATACGGCTGCAACCACAAACGCGCAACAAGCAAGCGCGAACGTTGTAAGCAACTTCCAACAAATGCAAACGGGAGCGACGAGCGCTACAAATGCAATGGCTATTAGTGCTCAAACAGATTTTGATAAGATGGCCCAACAAGCCGAGCAATCAAGCTCTAAAATGTCGCAGTCTATCACGACGAATTATCAAAATATGCAAAAAACCGTCACAAGCGCGATGAACGCGACAGCCCAAGCAGTCCAAGCTGGCCTTAACAAGATCTCACAAGTGAGCTCTTTGGCTGGTAAACAGTTGGAAAGCGCGTTTAAGTCAACGTTCCAAAACGTAACAAATAGCGCTAAAAGCGGTATGCACGCGTTTACTAGCACCATGCAATCAAGCATGACGCAAGCGGTATCTCTTGCTAGTTCTGCTTGTGCTCAGATTTCGGCTTCGTTTGGCTTGCTTCCGGCAATGCTTCAAATGGTCGGATTTAACGCTGGCATGGGTCTATACAACGGACTTGCTTCGATGGCTGGTTCGCTTTATGATCTCGCCTATAGTATCGCTTCAAATATCGCTTCGATCATGAGTTCGGCTCTTGATATTCACTCGCCGTCTCGAGTTACGAAAAAGATTGGTAGCTTCACGGGTGAAGGTATGTATCTCGGTATGCGTGACTGGGTATCAGATATCAATGATATGGCTCGTCAGTACGCACAAGCGATCACAGATCAAGACTATCAGACTAATAGCGTATTGACCACAAGCGCGAGTGTGACAAGTTCGGGCGTCCGCTCGTCTCTTGAGGACTTGAGCGACGAAGTCAAAAACTCGCAACTTTCGAAACAAAAATTCGAAGTACACAATGAAATTGTGGGAGACAAGA
>ERZ1674236.164-NODE-164-length-16341-cov-14.062262_pt1 | contig 16341 bp, 18 predicted proteins | sample MGYA00581210_ERZ1674236 | MGnify/ENA primary metagenome ERZ1674236 (study PRJEB41354, sample SAMEA4873328) | human saliva metagenome | biome: human-associated habitat [ENVO:00009003]; feature: mouth environment [ENVO:08000002]; material: saliva material...
CTACGGCATGGGCACAAGCAGCGCGAGCGCGACCCCCGCAGCAATCGAGGTAGCAAACCGACTGACGAACATCTGCCAGCTTTCCTGCACGAAGAAGGTGCGCACGCCGATCACCAGAGCGAAGAGAATGCCCGTAAGCATCATGCTCCACGCCAGCAGCGAGCACAGCTCGCTATAGCTCACGGTGCCCGACGTCGAGGCCGTCACGACAGCGGCCAGCCCGAACGGGACAAAGCCGACGACAGCGACGCGCGCAGTCTGACGGAGCGTGAGGCGCAGAAACCTCGACAAGCCAGCAGCCCGCACGCGAGCGGGCGAAATGGTTGCATTCATTGATCCGATTTCCTTCCTTGGGTAACGAACCTGTCAAACTCGATTGTACGGACGCCATGCACATTTGCGTCCCGGCCTCGGGGTGTCAGAACCGACCGTTTCTGACACCTCACCAGCGCGCGCGGCGATCACCGCGACACGCCGTACCAAAACCCCCCGCCAAAACCCCTAGTACGCCAAAACGTAGCGCGTAGGATTTTGGCATGAGCTATACGGGATACGCCCGCGTCAGTACCGACGATCAAGACCCCGCCGCGCAGATCGACGCGCTCAAGGCCGAAGGATGCGACCCTATTTTCGTGGAGCGCGCCAGCGGCGCGACCATGCAGCGCCCCGAATGGCACGCCTGCAACCGCGGACTAGGGAGGGGGGATACCCTCATGGTTGTTCGCATCGACCGCCTCGGACGCTCTCTCGCGGACCTCGTGAGTACCCTCGACGACCTCGCAGCAAGAGGCGTGCGCTTTTGCAGCCTCACGGAGGGGATCGACACCTCAACCCCGATAGGTCGCATGGTTTACCAGCTCGCAGCATCGTTCGCGGAGTATGAGCGCGCCCTCATCAGGGAGCGCACGTGCGCCGGCATCGACGCCGCCCGCGCGGCCGGCCGGCGGATCGGCCGGCCGCCGGCACTCACGGACGAACAGCGCGATTTCGCGCGCCGGCTGCGCTCGCAGGGCGAGGGTGTGGCCACAATCGCCCGAGTGCTAGAGGTGTCCCCATCGACAATTAGGCGCACTCTCACGGCACTGTAGTCATCGAGGACCACGCGGGATTTCCCCAGCATCGACCGGGGAGAACGGCTGTCCGCCGTTGTGTTCGACTTCGTAGCGGCGCAGCTGCGCTTCTAGCGCATTAATCACCCACGCACTCATCGTGCGTGTCCCGGTTGTGGCCGCTGTGTACCACCAGGCCGCGCGAATTTGCCCGAGCAATTCCTCATCAATACGGATCGACAGGCGCGACAATGCAGCAGCAGGCGGCGGCGTCGGAGCAGCCGCGCGAGTAGGAGGCGCAGCAGGCGCGACCGAGGGAGGGGCGATTACGGCGGCAGGCCCCGCGCTCAGGGCCGACTTTTTACGAGCGGGACGCGCAGTCACAGGAGATCACCGCCAGCCGCGAGAATCGCGGAGAGGTGCGCATCGTAGATACCCGCGAGCGTCGAGCCGCCCGGCCACTCATCGAGGCCCAGCCCAGACTCCGCACAGTCCGAGATCGCTACCGCATCAGGGATTGCCGGATCAAAGAGACGCAGGCCGCGCTCACGGCACGCGGCCGCGAGTTCTTCGCCCCAATGCGCGCCCTGGCGAGTACGGGCACGATGCTGATTAATCAACACACCAACCACGGCCACGGCCGGGTTGTAGTACGCGCGAACAGCCTCGACGGTGTTCAGCAAGTGAGCAAGGCCCGTCGCTGAATACAGGCGCGATTGGCTGACAATGAGGATGCCGTCCGACGCTGAAAATGCGTTGACCGTGAGCGTGTCGAGCGACGGCGCACAGTCGATAAGGCAGAGATCAAAAGACTCAGAGACCGTTGCAAGAGCCTCACGCAGGCGCATTTCACGCCCCGGACCACCCGTAACAAGCTCGTTGCGAACCAGGGCGAGCGCATCAGCACCAGACGGCGCGAGATGCACCCCCTCCCAGGACGTGGAGGTCACAACCTCATCGAGCGTCAAGGGCGACAACGCAGACAGGACATCAGCCATGCCCGCATCATCGTCAGTACCATCGACCAGCGAGTCGGTGAGATTCCCTTGAGGATCAAGGTCAACAACAAGGACACGCAGCCCGCGCAGGCTTGCAGCCCGCGCAAGGTGATACGTGGTCGTTGTCTTGCCTACCCCGCCCTTCTGGTTCGTGATTGAAATAGTCAGCATGAGGACTCTCCCTTCAAGTCATCAAAACGACGCCATTTATAGCATATCCACCGTTTGCAGCATATACAGCATATACAGCAACAAGGGCAGCTAAAACATGCCATCGACTAGGCATGCAACAAGTGTTACAGATGCAAACGACGCGCGCAACTGCAACATCTTGATAGATAGCGACATATGCGCTATTATCTAGATATGGAAGGTTTTACTTCGCGCGACACAAGGGCTCTCACCGCTAAGGAGGTGACCGCCCTGCTACCTGGCATGACCTACGCACGCTTGATGCGCCTCGCCAAGCAGGGCGACATTCCCTCGATTCAATACGGCGCGGGGTCACGGCGATTCTTCCTACTCTCAGACCTCATGGAATATGCGCGCGCATCAGGTGTGGAGATGGGCGACCATTCTGCACACCTTCATGACGTGCCAATTCCTGGCTTAGGCAGGGCCGGACGATGAGTAGCGAAGCGATGGCATGGGCTAAGCAATGCAGCGAGGCAGGACCAGTACCTCAGCTAGTTCTCATCCTCATGGCCGATTGGGCCGACCATGAAAATAAGGCGTGGCCTGGCATCAAAAAGCTTGCCAACCTCACAGGACGCAGTGAGCGCACAATCATTCGCGCGATCAAGCGGCTTGAGGATTTCGGACTCATCACGAAGTCCGCGCGGACTGCATGGTGCGCACTCGATAACCCTGCCTGTCTTGCTAAAGGCCCGCACAAGCATCGCACGTCGAACATGTACCACCTCAACGTTGGTGCCGTCATTGTCGCTGCTACTGACAAACCTAACGACCTTACGCCCAGCGTCATTAGTGACAAAATGTCACTAATGACAGAAACCGCAGAATCATGCGACATTTCCATTAGTGACAAAATGTCACATATGGGTTCCATTAGTGACATTTCTGGTCGTTCAATAGTGACACCGGTGTCACCTGTTTGTAACAGTGACACACCAGATAACTACTCCCCAGACCCAACCCCACCAGCCCTAAATGCCGATCCGGTCAGGTCCGAGAATCAGGATTTTCTCTCAGAGCACGGCGCGGCTAACGCCGACGCCGCAAAATCTCGTGGACAGTTGGCAGCTGAAATGCTTGCGGCCGGGGAAAATCCAGCATGCATGGTCGCTAACGGACTTTGGGATACTCACCAGCTTGCCGATGCCCTCACATGGGCAGCGTCTCACATTGACGTGCCGCAGGTAGCGAAACTGCATTCGAAGTCGAGCGGCAACGGCGCAGGGCACACGGAAAACGGACTCGATAACGATTTGAACGCCCTCATTGGGGCATGCTTGCCACAGTGGATGCAATCGATGGACACGACCGGAGCGCGGAAGGTTGCCGCCATGCTTAACGAGCGCATCGAGGCGGGATGGACACCTGCACAGATTCGCAGCGTCATGGGCGAAATGCCGCCCAACGGCACCAAGCGCATGAGCGGTCTGGTGGCCTACCGGCTGACTAACAACGCAGCCCCTTCCGACGCACCGGCCGCGCGCCAATCGGCCGCGCAACAGGCACGCGAGGCGACTATCGAGGCGGCCCGGACGGCGCAGGCAGCAGCAATCGCCGCGCAACAGGAGGCCATCAAAACACCCGAGGAGCGCGAGCGTGAGCGCGCGGCCGCCCGCATGTGGGAACGCATGAGGGCCGCACACCCGGAGGCTAGCAACGGTGAGTTAGCGCTCCTCATACAAGAAGCTATGTCCGAACAACGATCAATGAAGGTAGGGTGATAACACATTCGGTTTCGATGATCTAGACTTACCCAAAATCTACACAGAAAGATAGAACTGTCATGATGCACACATTTATCGGCAATCTTACCGCCGACCCTACGACGCACAACACCCCCGATGGGCGCACGAGCATCCATCTGCGCATTGCTGTCTCTGAGCGCTATCGCGATTCACGCACCGGCGAATGGAAATCGAAGGAGCCGACGTTCTGGGATGCGTATGCCTGGAATGCGAAGGCTGAGGCCATTGCTGCACAGCAATGGCGCAAGGGTACGCCCGTCATCATTGTTGGCGAGCTGGTTGCCAATGTATGGACTGACCAGGAAACGGGACAACAGCGGCGTAAAACCAACATCGCCATTGAAGCCGCTGGAAAGAATGACTCGATTCCGCTCCGAAAGCGCGACACCGCACCGGCCGCCCCCCCGGCCCCGGAATGGAGTGCACCGCAGCCCGAACCGCAGCAGCCCCAGGCTGCAAGCTTGCCGGGCGTTGGCGTTGTTGACGCAGCGTCGGAGGCTGGGCTGTGAGCGTTCCTCAAAAGCCGCCGACAGGCAGGAGGATCGAGGGCATTCCCTCGCCTCAGTCTCGGGATGCATCATCTCAGAGTCAGCTCTCACCTGACCTGACCGGATCGGTCCATCCCGAGACCGAGGACGCCAACGAAGCGGATACGAGCGCAACAGGAGCGGCGCAGTTGTGGGAGGCCGCAGCCCCCTCGCGTGCGTCACGCATTATGCGAGCCGTCTTTGTTGTGGCGATCGGCATTCTTGCAGCAATGAGCATCGTGCGTGTCTTTGCGCCGCGATCGACACCAGTCGCAGCATCCGTCGATTTGCCTCAGTCATGGGCGGCGGACCGAGCCGCCGCCGCCAGCGTTGCGGAAAACGCCGCGCGAGCATATCTGACGCTCAACAACCGCGACGGTTACCAGTCCGGAATTAGTCAGACATGGGCTAACCCGCCCGCCAATGGGGCAGGATGGGACGGAAGCGGCGCGCTGACGGTGCTTGACTCATACGTCGTGCGCACCACGGCATTGGATGCGCAGCACGTGGATGTTCTCGTTGCCGTTCACGTGACGAACAAGGGGGATGAGAAAGCTCAAACCACGGTCTCCGGTTGGATCGGCGTCATGGTGCCAGTTGTTGTGTCGGCTGAGCGTGCGAGCGTGGCCGGAGAACCCGCTCTGGCGGGCATCCCTACCCCCACGCAAACCGCGCGCACAGAACGCCTCGACATCGACCGAGACATCACAGATGCCACGAGGGCCGACGCCGCAGCATTCGTGCGAGCCTGGGCAGCAGGCGACGCAACCGCACTCTCTGCACCAGGAGCAGAGATCGACTCACCCCCTACAGGACTTGCGAACGCAACTCTCGACGACTGGCGCGTCGGAGTTGGCGAGGGCTCAGAGCGCGAAGCGCAAGCCACAATCACATGGACGATCGGCACCTCAAAAATCACGTGCCACTACCGGTTGACCCTCACTCAGGTTGCCTCTGGACAGGGCAGCCGTTGGCAAGTCCAACACCTCACGACAGATACCAATACCAAGGAGTAACAGACATGCAGTTCACCGGACGATCGATTCAGGATTGGGTTCTCTCCCTCGTGGGAGTCGCTTTCACCATCCTTCTTGTCTCCAACATGACGGCAATTTTCGCCAAGAAGGATTGGGGACAGATGATCGGCTTTATCGCGGCCGCAATCGTGTGCGGGTGGGTGATCTTGTCCCCTGACACGTTCATCACATTCATTAAATTTGTTGCGCAGAAGATCACCGAAAACTAACGTCATGGCACAGGGACACATCCTGACGCGCTCATTCGAGTTCGAGACGCGCCAGTACAAGTTCGGCCCCCTCGACGTCGTTGACGGGGTGCCACGAAGCGCTCTTACCATCGGCGTGCCACTTGTGGTTGTGTGGTGTGCGCTGTTATGGCTGATTTTCGGGCCGCCCGGCCGTTTGAGCATCCTCATTTACATCACACTCCCTGTCGCTCTCGTCGTCAAGGGATTTGAGGATGACCCTAAACGCGAGCGCCGCAAACGCATCACCACGTGGATGCACTGGCTCAGATACGCATTCGTTGGGCATCGACCAATCATTGCGGGCCAGCGATCAAAAGCCTGGCGCGAAACACTGCCACTCACAACGCGATTTCAGCTCGACCGCATCCGCCATTACGTCGGTAACGATGCAGAAACAGCCGTGTGGGCAACAGAAAGCCATGCGCCAGCTAATGACCGAGAGCCCGAGCCTGGGGTCAGCATCGACCTTGCTCAGACGGTCACCCTCATTGGCTTTGACGCCATGAACGAACTACGAACATCAACAAAGCAGAAGAGGAGGAGGAAGCATGTTCGAGAAAGCTAAGCGCATCGTAGACATCACCCCTGCCTTGCGCGCGCCGCTGCCCGTCTACAAGATTCTCGCGGATGGACTCACCGTCACCGATGAGCGCGCGACAGCATGGTTTCGCATTCAGCCAGCATCAACACAGATGGCAACCGCTCAAGAACTGGACGACCAGCTCTACAAGGCGATTTCCGTTGCGCAAAAGGTGCTCGGGGACCGAAAGTGTCACCTCAAGATCATCTGGGGACGCATCACGGGTGACGAATACGCCGAAAGCGCGGCTGAATTCACCGCCCCCGAAGGGCGTGTATGGAGTCTCGCTCGCGCCCGCGCGATCGACACGTGGAATCTTCCGCAACGACACGTTTTCCTGGGAATCGACATCGAGGACCGCCACGACCCCAAATTTTTGCGCGCAATCAACAGCGCGATCGACTGGGTTCGAGGCGACCTCACGGCAATTCCACGCCAAGAACTCGCCTGGCTCGACAAAGCCATGCGCAAATTAGGTGGACGCCTCAGCAAAGAACCGTGGTACGCCACCCCGGTTGACGTTGAAACACTCGCATGGATGCTCGGCCGCGAGTCTTTCAGGGCAGCCAACGCAGCGCCCGTCGAAGGAACCGTATCCGGTGCGCATCTTGCACGGCTCATGCGCGGCCGTGCGGTTCCATACCGCGACCACATGCGTTTCTATGACGCAGCCGGGAACGAGAGCGCCTACACCGCGCAGCTCATCATTACGCAGTTCTCAGCTGATGCACTCGACACTAATGACGGTGGCCAATGGCTCACACTCCTATCGAATATCTCGCGCCCGTCACTCGACGGCGAAGGCGACGTTAACGTGCATGCTGAAGCGTCAATCCGCTTTGAGTTCATGAGCCAAAAGGGCGCCCGCAGCGTCGTGAAAAAAACGAAAGACAGCGCAGCTGAACAGCGCCGAGAAGCCGAAAAATCAGACGCAGGCGAACCGAGCGCAGACGTGCAGTACTCAGAAGCCGAAATGAAAATCCTCGAAGGCGACATTAACCGTGGCCGGGTACGCCTCGTGCAATTTTGGCCGACGCTGAGCGTTAGCGAAAGCAACCTCGACGACCTACGCGCAAGCGTTGACGCCGTTATCGAGGCATACAGTAATGATGGGATCACCGTCGAAATCGCCGCCGACGAACAGGCCGAAACGTGGATGTCAAGCCTTCCCGGGGATCACGTTCGCCTCGAATCCATGCACCACATCAGCGACGCCGAAGCCTTTTTCGGCTCATGGTTTTGGGCAGGGAGCGTCGTCGGAGATCACAGCGGACCCGCGATCGGCTACACGACAGGGACAACTGCCGGAATCGTGCACTTTCGCCCGACCGAAGCGCCACTGAGGGGAGACACATCAACTGTCGCAGTACTCGGTCGCTCAGGACGCGGTAAAACGACCCTTTTGCAGCTCCTTGCACTCGACGCCGCCGCCGAACGCGCCTGGGTTCCCGTGTTCGACCTGAAAGGCGACCTCAACAACGCTGAGGGCGGCATCGTCGGAGCCGCCCGCACTCTTGGCATTGAAGCGCGCCGCGTGGACATGAGCGCCACCTACGCGGGCACATGTGACCTGCTCGCAACCATGGACGCCGACGACGCACTCATTCACGCGCACAGCCAGCTAATGTTGCTCATTTCCGACGCCCTGCGACTTGCCGCGCACCCCGTTCTCATGCGCCATATCGCCGCGATCATCGGAGAGGGGAGCGAACGCTCAACTGCCGCGCTCATCGAGCGGATGCGTCAAGACGAGGACGAAACCGCCCGTATGGTCGCCGCCGAGCTCGAAGCATTCCAGGGAGACGCGATCGGCCGCATGATTGTTGGGGCACGACAGGTTGGCACCCTTGAAGCTCGCCCCGGCATCGTTCTGCTTCAATTCCCCAAGCTCGATTTGCCGCCCGCAGGGACACCCGCGTCAGAATGGACGGTCATGCAGCGAGTGAGCGCCGCCGTTGTGCGTGGCGCGCTCTCATGGGTCACGACCAGCGCGAAAAACCCCGACCTGCGTCCCCTGCGCAAACTCATCGTGGTACCGGAAGCGCACCTGTTTACAGCCACGCAGGAAGGCGCAGCGTTCCTTGACCAGACGGCACGTCTAGGCCGTGCGCTGGGGGCCTCCTTGGCCATCGACAGTCAAGACCCGACCAGTATCGCTGAGCGCGACGGCATCATGGAGCAGATTGTTTCCGTGTTTGCTTTCTCGCAAAAGACGCGCAAGCAGCAGGATGCCGTCGCCGAAATCTTAGGGCTGACACCGAGTGACCAAGTGCGCACGATGTTGTCCTCGATCAACACCGCGCCGAAGGGCGGCGTCTGGCACGGACACTGCCTGATGCGCGATGCATACGACCGCGTAGCAACTGTGCAGGTAGCAATCCCGAACGCAACCGTTGCGCGCGCACTCGACACAACACCAAGGAGGACAGCATGAATACGAACCCAACGCGCACCAGGTGGAGCACCCTCGCGCTTGTAGCAGCAGCACTTGCAACGTTCGCGCTAGGTCTTGGAGCAGGGTTCCTCATCGGTCGCACGACAGGCGCACATGCAGCTCATCCGACCGCGACGCCCGCACAAGACGTGCCAGCAGGTATGAGCAAGGACGCCGCGGGCATCGAAGTAACGATTAGGGACGAGTTCCGCACCCTCTACCAGGGCAACATCACCAAAGAGCAGTGGCAGCACTACTGCGACGACCTCATCACCGCAGAATCCCGCGCCCACGTCAACGGCTGCGAAGCTCCAAAAGATGACTACATGGGGCACAAGGACGAGATTCGACGGATCGAAAACATCGTCATTGACGGTGACAAGGCAACCGCGACTGTTGACTATTACACCGACCTGTACGGCGGGCAAAGCACTACGATTACCGAAACACTATATTGGGAGGGGGGACGATGGAAACTCGATTCACGCATGCGCAACGACCGCTAGTCATTCTTGCAGCCGCACTCCTAGCGGTACTTGGAGTATTTGCCGCAGGCGGGCCCGCGCGAGCTGACGACCCCCAGTCAGGCGATCAGTCTCAGTCCGGGGACTACACGCCCGTTGGCATCGGCGAGCTTTTTCAGGCACCCGACGCGACGCAGGGGCAAGACCCGACCCTGTACGAGAAATACCCGGACGGAGCATACTCTTTCGACTACGAAGATCTCGGTACCCTTCACGTCGTACAAAACGGCGTCGATACCACGTTCAACGGCCTGAGCGAACTCGCGTTCGCCGGTACCCGCGCCGTCACAAACGGCGCTATCGCACTGACCTGGCAAGCAACCGACCTCACAGCGTTTAAGACGCTCGGAGATACCGTCGAAAAGGGAGTGAGCGGCGTCGCCAGCTTCTTTAGCGGGTGGCTACTCCTCTCGATGCTCGTTCTGGGAGCCGGGGCAGCGATTTCGCGAGCACGATCGCAAACGGGACAAGTCATCAACGATGTCGGAGTCATGGTTTTTGCAGGAATCGCCGTCGTCCTGCTCAGCACACATTCAGGGCCACTTCTTAAAGCTGTTGTCGGAGTGCATGACGTTAGCGCGCAGGCATCGACCAAAATTGTTGAATCGACATCAACCGATTTGGCCATGCCATTCAAGGGGCCAGAGCCGACATACGGGCAAAACGAGGTTGATAACTCGATGCGTCGAATGGCTGACGCGACCTGGCGCACGTACGTTGTTACCCCGTGGTGCTACGCGGAGTTCGGCTCGCTGTCCGCATGCGAACGATGGGGTGAGCAAGTGCTCTCGCGAGACACCAGCCCACTCGCACAAGACTCTCGTTTGTCGTACATCACGACACAAATCAAAGGCAAGATCGGAGATGACAAGTCCGACGCATACCAAACCCTCACCGGGCACCGAGGAGCCTACAGACTTGGAATCTCTGTTATCTCACTCATTTGTGCGATCGCTTTTGCGGGGCTGACGTTCGTCATTGCATTGACCAGTCTCATTTCCATGATGGTTGTGTTCCTGCTTCTCATCCTCGCAGGACTTTTCGTGTGCTTCGCAGCAGTACCCGGACGGCCGCGCCGATGGGCACAGGGCTGGCTCGGGGCGGTCCTCGGGGTCTATCTCCTGTCGATTGCAGCTCTCCTGGCACTTGCAGGCGCACTCGCCATCATGAGTGCCACAATCGCACTGACTAGCTCGCTGGGATGGGGAGCGACCGTCATTTTCACGATCGCCGCAATTGTTGCCGGAGCCCGCGCTCTAGGTATCCTCAAAAATGTTTTTGAGGCCAACAACGCTGGTAACGGCGGCCTCGGGGGATTCCTTGCTGGAGCCGCTAACGTGCGACGACTACTGCCTCGCAGACTCCCGCACCTGCCAAAGGTACCCGACAAGCTCAAAAAGCCGCTGGACTATAAGTCGCCGATTACGCGCGAGCCGCGCGACGCCGGAACTCCGCACTCGTTGCCGAGGTATTCGCAGTACGTTCGACGCGAGCCGATGCAGCCGCATCAGTTCTCATCCGACGTGGCGCGGCCGCGACATGCAGGCATGACGCGCAGCCCCTACACGCGAGCCTGGCGCTACAACGATTCGCAGATCGGCCAGCGCCGCCCCGCAGGTGCGCTACCTCGCGGTAGCAACCGGCCCCCGGCAGCACCGACCCGACCCGACCCCGCGCCGCGATCGCCAGCGCCGCCCCCGCCGCCGCAGCCGGTGTCGCCAACGCCCCCGCCGCGAACCTTTCCGCAGTCCGCAGCGCCACGACGCGGTGCAGGAGAACCGCGTCTGAGAGATAACCCGCCGACGCGGCGCACACAGCCGCGACGCGGACCGATCATCGACATTAATCCGAACAACGTAAGGGAAAAGCGAGATGCGCCAGGCGAGTAAATGGGATGGGCTGCTCGACATCGACGAGCCCGACACGCCAGCCCCGAGCCGATCGCACAGGCACGCGGCCGCTGTGAGTGCCCTCATTGTGGCCGCGTGCCTCCTCGCAAGCGTCTCATGGTGGATATGGACGCAGATCGCCCCTGCTACGACGGCGCAGACGCCGGAACCGGCACCCACAACGCCCGCCCTCGTATCGACGACGGCGCAGACGCCGGAACCGGCACCCACAACCTCGACGATGCCCACGCCGACACCGACCGCTGATGTGTTCGCGCCCGCGCGCGACACTGCACGTACATGGATTGAGCGTTTCTATGTCGAGAGGACAGAAGCGACAACATGGGTGCAGATCGCCCAGCGCCTCGCGCCCTACCAGACATGGGCAATGGGCGTCTATCTTGCAGAGAGGCCAGAAGTACAGGCAGCGCCGCTCAATGTGCATCGAGTCGAAGTCGCCTATAGCGACGAAACGGCCGACGTCGAGCACCCCACAGCGTGGAGCGCGACCGCCACAATCACGCTCGACGACGGCGAGCACGTGCGAGCCCGCATCACCGTAATTCCCGACCCCGATACCGTTGACGGCGGTTGGAAGGTCGACGAATGGAAGGTGCTACGGTGAAATTCTTTTTCGCGTGGAAACTAAAGCTCGCAGCCGCACTCATTGCAGCAGTTGCTTTCCTGATGGTTATTGCCATGAGTTCGATTGTCGGCAGCTCTTATCAGCAGGCTAACGCCGCAACCAGCGGCCCGGGAGGCGGTGTTTCCGACTCGGTACCTGAAAAATACCGATCGGACGTTATCCGAGCGGGCAGCATTTGCGCCGGGATTACACCAGCACTTATCGCAGCGCAAATCGCCGCAGAATCAAACTGGGACGAAAACGCCGGTTCGCACGCGGGCGCGCAGGGAATATCCCAATTCATGCCCGCCACGTGGGACGGAGGCGCAGGAAAAGACGGCGACGGCGACGGAAAAGCAGATATTCACAACCCGCACGACGCCATTATCAGCCAAGGACATTACATGTGTTCCATGCTGGCAACCGTCAAAAGTTACATTGAATCCGGAACTTCAAGCGGAGCACCCGTCGAGCTTGCACTCGCTGCATACAACGCCGGAGCAGGAGCAGTGCAATCAGCAGGTGGAATACCCACCAACGGAGAAACAGAAAAATATGTCCCCAAGATCATTAATGCAATGCCCACCTATCAGGGCGCAACAACACTGACGACAAATACAACAGCAGTCAGTGCAACAACCGCGCAAGCTATCGAATGGGCTAAAGGAATTGCTAACGACGATTCGCACACCTATGTTTGGGGAGGCGAAGGGCCTCATTATGATTGCTCGGGACTCACCCAAGCATTCATGCGCCAACTCGGAATTGAACTACCGCACCAAGCATCACAGCAAGCAACATACGGGCAACAAGTCACAGAAGCAGAAGCGGTACCCGGAGACCTTATTTTCTGGAGCATGGGAGGCGGCGAAATCGATCACGTCGCAATCTACATAGGCGACGGACAAATGGTCTCAGCAGACAGTCCTGACATGGGAATCAATGTCGAAGCTATCTACGGTCGAAACAAGAGCATGCAATTTCGACACTACCAATGAAAGGTCATCATGGAGTCCAAACGAGAATATAAGCCGTCACGCGGAGTGACACGGGCATTTAATGCCGACATCAGCGAACGAACATACGACATCCTTCAATGGATCAAATGGAAAGAAAAAACACCCCTATACAAGCTTGTTGAAGAAGCCGTCGAAAAGGCATGGGGGAGCGAATACGACAAAGCAGTCAACGGACAGAACGACGACTAGCAGACCGCCTCAACGACGCGCACCTGTCAGAACGCATACGAGATGACCACCTCGCCACCACCACTACAAATAAGGATACAAAGCAGAGTGCACATGTAGTACAATCTGCTTTGTACACACACCCACTGGGGAACCTGGGGAAACCTGCCCTGCCCACGCTCGACCCCCCTCCCCCAACGACTGCGTGTTGTGAGAGGGGGGTCGAGCGTGGGCAGGGCAGGCAGGGGTAGTGGTGGGTGTGAAGTGGGTGAGGAAGAAAGGAATTTGTAGTGGTGGTGGCGAGGTGGAATGAGTGGCGAGGCGGTCGGAGTGGTTCGCTAAGTCGTTTTCGTTGGGCATGTTCAGGTTCATCTTGTGGGCAGTGGTGCTTACAGGTTGAATACGTTTGTTTTGCTTAGTGATTCATGGAGGGTCTGTTATGGCTATTAGTGACGCTGATATTCGTATTTTGACATTGCTTGCTAAGTTTCGATTTGTTCCCGTCGAGACAATTAGACGCGAGGTCTTTGCAAATCAGAGCCGATCTACTGCGGTTGCATATACGTCACGGCGGTTAAGCAAATTGCGTGATAGTGGACTTGTTCAGTCGCAAGCAATTCTCGGAAAATCGCACGTCCATTTTCTGACAGATGACGGCGCAAAATTCATGGGTGTTGAAGGTGGCGCAGGAGTTGGAATTAAACTAGCTGAATTTGCGCACGATTGCGCATGCGTTGACGCCTATTTATCCCTCTTTCGTCGAGGTGATAGGCCAGGTCTTATTACGGAGCGAGAAGCACGTGCACTGAGCTTCGACCCCGAGACCAATTCCTACGCAATTCCCATCACGCGAGCAAACGGAGCGAAAGGCTACGCATGGCCGGATATGGTAAGCGGCGAGGACGGGCAGTTCATCGGCTATGAAGTCGAGTGGACGAAAAAGAGCAAACGACGGCTAATTCACCTCATGCATGGGTACGGATATTCGGACCACTATCGCATGGGCATTTATCTCACGACGCCGGATTCGCACTCCGTAGTATCAAGCGCATGCGAAGAAGCAAACGACACCATGCAGGCGCGAGGTTTAGGGAGGCCAATTGCGGTATTCCCCCTCAACAACATCATTGCAAATGATAAAGGCGGTAATCATGAGTAACGAACAGCGCCCGCAGCTGCGTTTTGGACGTGGGGGACCAGTTGACGATTCCACAGCGGCACTTCGAATCGCTTTCATCGTTGTTTGTCTCCTTAACCCAATCACGGCATGTCTCACAATGGCGCTTGTTATCATTGGGCGCACATCATTTGTTCGCCGCATCCCAGCTCCATTGATTCCGCTAATAGGTGCAGTTGCGTGCATCGGTGGCTGGGCTTTCGGATGGACCGCAATGTATCTGGGAACGTACCGTGACGCTGGATTGAGCTTGCTCGATGCACTCATCAACGCGCTACGCATTAATGGCCCCGATAATGCAGCATCAACGCCCGGCGAGGTATTTTCTGCTCACTGGCAAGAATGGGCACTCGCACAAATACCGTTCGCTGTATGTCTCGCACTGCTCGCCTCGGGCATCTACCTTGCCTACCGTAGCCGGTTCGAGGCGACCTGGCGTGACACCGAGGACGCCACAGGGCCGCGAGCCCGCGCTAAGCGCCCCGCCAGCGCAAAGCGCGTCGGGCGCGCCAAAGCCCGCCAGCGAGCGGCCACCGCGCAGGCCCCGGCCGCAGCGACCGTGAGTGACCTCGACGTGCCGATCGGCGTTGACGAGGCCGCACGCCCCGTGAGTCTCGACGCAGCCGCCCTGCGCACGCACGGCGTCGTCATCGGTCCGACCGGCGTCGGTAAAACCCAGGCTCTCGAAAGAGTCATTTACGGGTTCACTGGCGCACCGGCCGCGCGAGACCTACACCTGCCAGCCGTCGTTATCGATATGAAGGCCGACCCCGGCCTCGCGGACACCCTCGCAGCGATCGCCAAGCAAACCGGCCGCCGCTTTCACCACGTCACGGTGGACGCGGCCGGGAGTACGTACAACCCGATTGCGGGACTCACGGCCGACGAAGCGGCCGACGCGCTCTACGAAACGCTTTTCGCGTCCGACAAATCGCTCAATATGCACTACGCAACACTGTCACGTCGCCTGTTGCAGCAGGCGTGCCGAGTGTGCATCGACCTAGCCGACGCCCGCGTCGCTCACGTCGGGGGCGGCACATGGACGATCGGCCTTGCCGACGTGGCAGACCTCCTCAGCATCAAGACACTGCGATCAGTGAAACCGTTCGTGTCCCCAGCCGTGGCCGCGTCCCTAACTCGATACCTCGACGACCTCGACGCCTCGAAAAACGAGGGCGACGTAGGCGACGTAAGGGACCGCGTTGCCGTCATCGTCGATACCGCCGCAGGCGACATCCTCGACGCCACCGGGTTCACGATGGAACAGGCGATTCGCGCCGGAGACATCGTGTGTCTTTCCCTCGACGCCGCAGGCGCACCCCAAACAGCACGCACCATCGGCACCCTCGCAGTACAGGACTTGTGCGCCACGTTCGGACGCCTCGCACGCAACGGATGGGGCAAGAACCACATGTGCCCCGTCATCCTCGACGAATTCAGCGCCCTGGGCACACCCAGGGTCGCTGATCTGTACGCCCGCGCCCGCAGCGCAGGCGGAGCCGTACTACTCGCTACGCAAGACCTCGACGCCGACCTCGAAGCCGTTAGCCCTCAGTTCGCGGCCAGCGTGCGCACCAACGCGAATGTGTGGCTAGTCCTACGGCAAACCAGGGGCGAAGCCGCAGACGCGATCGCCCGCGACATCGGCAGTCGCCTCGCATGGAAAGAAACGCTGCAAATCGAGGACGACTGGGATGCCCTCGGAGGCATGCACGCCGCAAGCGGCGTCGGCTCATTGCGCGAGGTGGACGAATTCATTCTGCACCCCAACGACATCAAGAGCTTGCCGCAGGGCGGCGCATACCTCGTGGTGAAGGTGCCTAGCGGCACGATCAACGCCGCCGAAGCTGAGACCCGCATCGAAAGGGTGCACATTAACGCAATCACCGACGAAGAAGTCACAGCACTACCAGCAACACGCGCAAATACAGCAATGCCAGCAAAACAGGCAAATACAGCGAATATAGCACCCCAGCCCTTGCGCACCACGCCCGCGCCAGAGCCACAGCCCGCCACGACACCAGCGACAGACGCGCCCGAAGCATGGCCCGACGCACCCGACTGGGCATGAGCATGCATCAGGAGGTGGCTTGCAGGTACCCGACAGGGCACCTGCAAGCCACACGCGCAACCAATCAACACGA
>ERZ1674236.165-NODE-165-length-16280-cov-8.186934_pt1 | contig 16280 bp, 13 predicted proteins | sample MGYA00581210_ERZ1674236 | MGnify/ENA primary metagenome ERZ1674236 (study PRJEB41354, sample SAMEA4873328) | human saliva metagenome | biome: human-associated habitat [ENVO:00009003]; feature: mouth environment [ENVO:08000002]; material: saliva material...
CGTATCCTGAAGCCATGAGCATTCTCGTTTGTGGCGGCGCCGGCTACATCGGCGCACACGTTGTCCGCCTCCTGCGTCAGCGCGGGGATCGCGTCGTCGTCGTCGACGACCTGTCCACCTCCAACGCGGCCAGGATCGGGGACACACCCCTGGTTCGCCTCGATGTCGCTACCGATGAAGCCCGTTCCGTTCTCTCCAACCTCATGGTGGACGAGGACGTCACGGCCGTCATCCACTTCTCCGCACGCAAGCAGGTCGGCGAGTCCGTCGCACGCCCCACCTGGTACTACCAGCAGAACATCGGTGGCATGGCCAACGTGCTGGCCGCCATGGAGGACGCGGGCGTCGACCAGATGATCTTCTCCTCCTCGGCCGCCGTCTATGGCATCCCCACCGCAGAGGTTGTCACCGAAGACATGGCCGGACACCCCATCAACCCCTACGGCGAAACCAAGCTGATCGGCGAGTGGATGATGGCGGACTGCGAGCGTGCCTGGGACCTGAAGTGGATCGGCCTGCGCTACTTCAACGTCGCGGGCGCCGGCTGGCCCGACCTGGCCGACCCGGCGATAATGAACCTGATCCCCATGGTCCTTGACCGCATTGAGCGCGGCGAGAGCGCCAAGATCTTCGGCACCGACTACGACACCCCGGACGGCACCTGCGTGCGCGACTACATCCACGTCCTGGACCTGGCCGAGGCCCACATCGCCGCCCTGGATGTGCTCGCCGAGGGCCGCCAGCCTGACCACCACACCTACAACGTGGGCACCGGCCTGGGTACCTCCGTGCGCGAGATCATCGACGGTCTGCGCCGCGTCATCGGCTGGGACTTCCCGGTCGAGGAGCTGGACCGCCGCGCGGGCGACCCGCCCAAGCTGATCGGCGATCCGCTGTCCATCGGCGTGGACCTGGGCTGGAAGGCCAACAACGGCCTCGACGAGATCCTCACCTCCGCCTGGGAGGGCTGGCAGGCGGGGCCGCGCCCGATCACCGTTCCCAGCTCCTGAGGGTGCCTGTAGGGCCTGAAGAACTCCGGCCTCATTCCCTTTAGAGGGAACGAGGCCGGAGTTCTTTGTCTGGTTGGTCGCGCGAGGTTTCGGGGTGAGGGCTACACGTTGTCGACCTGGTTGAGGTCCGAGGTCGTAAGGCTGCCCGCACGGAGTTTGGCGAAGAAGTCGTCTGCGGTCGTATCGCGCAGCAGGACAGCGGAGGCTCCGGCGTTCGTCGTGAAGTTCAGCGACGCGATCGGGGGGACGCCCATCATCTGATTCGACGAGGCACCGCGCAGCGCCCACACGAGCGACGCGACCGTCACAACAGAGGAATCCTCGTCAATTGTGAAGGACTTCGAACCGGCGCGCTCCACGCGCAGGGTCTTCGCGGGATTAACGAGGGTCGAGGGCGAGGCTGCCGAGGAAATGACCTTCGAAATCACCTGGCGCTGACGCTTTGTGCGGCCGATGTCGCCCTCAGGGTCCTGGTAGCGCATGCGCGAGAACTGCAGGGCGGTCGTGCCGTCCACCGTGCGGCAGCCGGCGCTCCACTTCAGGCCGGAGTACTGGTCGTCCGCGTCGTTGTCGTAGCACAGCTCGACGCCGCCGACGGCGTCCACCATGTCCGGCACCGCACCCATGCCGATCTGGACGAAGTGATCGATGGTGAGTCCCGTCAGCTTTTCGACGGTCTCCACGAGCAGCTGCGGGCCGCCGTAAGCGTAGGAGGCGTTGATCTTATCCCAGCCGACGCCCGGGATCTCCGCGTAGGTGTCACGCGGAATTGACAGCGCGACCTTCTGCCCGTTTGGAGCGACGTTGACGAGCATGATCGAGTCGGCGCGTTCGGATTCGTTGAAGCCGTCCTGGACGGCACCGTCGGCGCGCGAGTCGGAACCCGCCAGCAGGTAGGTCGTGCCCGGAGTGTCGGTGGCCCCCGACAGGGCGCTCACGCGTCCCATGTTGGTGTTGGCGTCCCACATGAGGAATCCGCCCCACGCGAGGACGAGGACCAGGAACAGGCACAGGGTCTTGAGAATCGGATGACGGCGCTTGCGTCGCCTCGGCTTTGTAGCCGGGGCTGCGGGAGCGGCCGGCGCGGGGGCCGGCGCGGGTGCACTCTGGGAGCGATTGATCGTCACCTGTCGGGGTCCGATGCCCGACGGCGCGTACGTGCCTGAGCCGGACGAGCGGCCGGAACCCGGCGCGTAGGACGGCGGGTTGGCCGCCGAGGCCGGCTGGAACGACGGCGGCTGCTGGGCTGGCGTACGGCGCGGGAAAAACGACTGAGAGTCCCTCTGCGGCTGATCCAGCGTGCGGGGCATCAGCGGGCGGGCCGCCGAGGCCTCGTCGTCCGAGATTCTCCACATCTGCGGGGCCAGAGCCTCCGGCGGGGGAGTGGGCGCGCCACCGCGCACCTCCTCACCGACGACGTGAGCGTCGTCGGATCCGGGGCGGCGTCGCTTCGGGTCAGGCGTAAACGAAGGAGGATTGCTCATTGGTTCTTCGGCGGGCAGGTGGCGGCTGTCTGCTTGGCGGCTTCCTCGTTCGCTGCGTTATTCGCGACGGAGGCGGACTGTGCGGTGTTATCCGTGGTGGTCTCCTCCGAGCTGGGGTCGGTGGTCGGCGCCTGCGTCGAAGGAGCCGTCGTTGCGGTCGGATCGGGAACAACAAGCTGTGCGCCGTTGCCGTCCGTGTAGGTCGTGCCCACGGGCAGGGCTTGGTCGTTCTTCAGGGCGTTCCACACGTTGTGGGCCATCGGCTCAGAGGGGATGCGGCGGTTCGGATCCCAGGAGGGCTCCTCGACCGGCATCGTCACGAACTGAATGTTGGAGCGATCGATGTTCTGCAGGACGTTGATGAGCAGGGATGCGTCCGAGCTGGCGTTGCCCAGGTTGGGGGACACGTTCACGGAGGAAATCGCAGCCTGCAGGAAGTTGATGAGCGAGCCGGGATCCGTCACGTAGTTCTTGTCCTGCAGCTCGCGCAGCATCGCGGAAATCAGCTGCTGCTGGCGGCCGATACGGGAAATGTCGGAGCCGTCGCCCTGGCCCTTACGCGAGCGCATGTAGGCTAGCGCGTGCGTTCCTGAGAGCTTCCAGCAACCCGCGTCGATGTAGAGCTGGGCCGAGTCATCGTCGATGTGCTCGGGGATGTTGAACCAGACGCCACCCAGGGAGTCGATCATGTTAACAAAGCCCGCGAAATCAACGACCATGAAGGCGTCGATGGACATGCCGGAGAGCTTTTCGACGGTCGATCGCACGCATGCGATACCGGGGCCGATGTCTTCCGGTTCGTCGCCACCGTCCGCGCCGTAGACCATCGCGTTGTTGAACATGTCGTCCGTGGTGGGCTCGCTGGTGGTGCCATCGCGGTGCTTACACGCCGGGATGTCCACGAGGGTGTCGCGGGGGATGGAGACGATCTGCACGCGGGAGCGGTCGGCGCTGACGTGAATCACCATCGTCGAGTCGTTACGCAGGCCAGGAACGTCATCTGCGTCGCCCGCGCCCAGCTCGCCGCTGGCGCCGTTACGCGAGTCGGTGCCGACCACGAGGATGTTGACGGCGCGTCCTTCGAACGAGTCCGGGGTGGCCTTATTCTGTTCGTCGCTCGCGTAGGCGTCGATGTTGACGACGCGGTTGGCGAACTGAGTGCTCAGCTTGGCGTAGACGAAGCCTGCGGAGGACACGACGAACAGGACGCCGGCCAGGAGCACGGCGAGTGCGCCACGCAGGAAGCCGAAGCGTCCGAAGTTGACGGCCGAGTGCTGGATCGGTCTCAGATTCACGTTACTCATCATTCGTAACCATATCGTTATCTGGTGTGTTTGTCGGGGAAGAAGGGCCGTTAGCGGCGCGTTCCACTCCGCTCGTATCGGCGTGTGAGCTGCTCGTCTCGGTGCTCGCGTCCCCCGGATCGTCGGGTGGGAGGACGTGCGCGAGGGCAAGGGACCGGGCCAGCGCGGCCATGCGTTCCTCAGCGCGGGCCTCGCGCCGATAGCCGGTCACCATCTGCGCGATCAACGCGATGACGAGGCCGTAGACGATCAGGTTGACGCCACGCTCAACGCCGATCGCGCGGGCGGCCGTGTTGGCCAGGGAGGGCACGAGGATGGCCACGATAGCCGCGGCGACGACCGCTCCGATGCCGATGCGGCGCATCGCGAGGGACGAGGCCGAGGACACCGGGCGCACCAGCCACCACGCGGTGAGCGCGAGGGCGAGGAGCAGGAGGATGCGGATGGCGAGGTATGCGCTCATCGTCCCCCCAACGCGAGGTCGACGACGATGTTGACGGAGTTGAGCAGAGGTTGGCCCTTCGCCTGCGAATAGTCCGTGTAGGAAATCGTCACCGGATGCTCGGCGCCGGGCAGGCCACAGGCGGCCAGCTGGGAGAGGATCTGCGAGGCGTGGGCCATGCGTGCGTGGGTGAGATGCACGTGGGCGAGGGCATCGGCGCGGATAACACGTAGCCCGTTGTGCGTGTCAGTGAGATCCAAGCCCGTGCGCAGCCTGGCCACCAAAGCTCCGAGGCGCAGCATGGCGCGTTTGACCCTACCCGCCGACGACGGAGACCCCGACAGGAAACGAGATCCGAGGACGAAAGCGAGGTCCTCCCGGTGTGCCCGCTCGACCATGGCTGCCGCCTCGGTGGGGTCGTGCTGGCCGTCGGCATCGAAAGTAACTACGTATCGCGCCCCGCGGGCGAGGGCTGCATCGAAGCCGGTTTGGAGGGCAGCGCCCTGCCCCAGATTGAGCGGGTGTCTCGCGGTGTAGGCTCCAGCGGCGCGCGCGATGGCAGCAGTGTTGTCACTCGAGGCGTCATCGACGACGAGGACACGTGGAAAAAAGGTGCGGACTCCCGCGACGACGCCCCCGATGACGGACGCCTCGTTGAACGCTGGGATCACCACCCACGTGTCGGAGCCGATTTGCATTTGATTAGTGTCGCACATCGGGATGGGCGCGCGCCTATAGTGTTGGGTATCCGAGAGGGCGCCGCGCGCCCCAATGCGCGCACCCACGTAAGCAGACAACGACAGGGAGACCCCGTGATCGAGCCTAGCGCCGACGTCGCCCCCAGCGCGATCGTCGCTCCCAGCGCGCGCGTCTGGCACCTCGCCCAGGTGCGCGAGAACGCGCGCATTGGGGAGGAGACGATCGTTGGACGTGGAGCCTACATCGGCGAAGGCGTGAGAGTCGGTGCGCGCTGCAAGATCCAGAACTACGCGCTCGTCTACGAGCCCGCATCCCTGGCTGACGGAGTGTTTGTCGGCCCCGCGGCCGTCTTCACGAATGATCACGCTCCTCGCGCGATCAACGCCGACGGCAGCCTGAAGAGCGCGAGCGATTGGGACCGTGTCGGCGTCACCGTCGAGCGCGGGGCCGCCATCGGCGCACGCGCCGTGTGCGTGGCCCCCGTGCGCATCGGGGAGTGGGCGTCGGTCGGTGCGGGCGCGGTCGTTACCCGTGACGTGGCCCCCTACGCGCTCGTCGTCGGCGTCCCCGCGCGCCGCGTCGGGTGGGTCGGCGAGGCCGGGCTGCCCCTTGAGGCTTCCAATGACGCCGGGAACGAGGCCGGGGAGCGCACGTGGGTGTGTCCGGCCTCGGGCCGCCGCTACGCCGAGCGAGACGGTGCCCTGTCGCCCGAGGAGGTCCAGGCCTCGTCCTCGAATGACGCCGAGACGCCTCACCAAACCAGCGAGGACCAGCAGTGACACAGCCGTTCATCCCACCCGCACGCCCGCTCATCGGCGAGGAGGAGATCGACGCGGTCGCAGCCGTCATGCGCACGGGTATGATCGCCCAGGGACCCCAGGTCGCCGCCTTCGAGGAGGAGTTCTGTGCCGCCCTGGTGCCCGGGGTGCAGGCGGTCGCGGTCAACTCGGGGACCTCGGCACTGCACCTGGGCCTGCTCGCCGCCCGGATCGGTCCGGGCGACGAGGTCATCGTCCCCTCCTTCACCTTCGCGGCCACCGCCAACTCGGTCGCCATCACGGGCGCGACCCCCGTGTTCGTCGACATCGACCCGCTCACGTTTACCCTGTCGCCTGCCGCCGTCGAGGCCGCGATCACGCCGCGTACGCGGGCCATCATGCCCGTCCATCTCTACGGCCACCCTGCCCCCATGGACGCCCTCCAGGCGATCGCCGACGCGCATGGGCTTATGGTCTTCGAAGACGCCGCCCAGGCCCACGGCGCGAGCCTGCACGGGCGCGCGGTCGGCTCTTTCGGCGCTTTCGCGGCCTTCTCCTTCTACCCGACGAAAAACATGACCAGCGGCGAGGGTGGCATGGTCACTTCGAGCGACCCCGAGATCATCCGCGGCGTCAAACTTGCGCGCAACCAGGGCATGGAGACGCGCTACGCCAACGAAATCGTGGGCCTCAACAACCGCATGACCGACATCCACGCCGCCATCGGACGCGTGCAGCTGACGAAGGTTGGCGAGTGGACGCGCGCACGTCAGGACAACGCCGCCTTCCTGGATGCCCACCTGCGCGGCGTCACCGTCCCGCACGTCGCGCCCGGCGCCACGCACGTCTACCACCAGTACACGATCCGCGTGGCCGAGGACCGCGACGGCTTTGCCGCAGCGCTGCGCGAGGAATACGGCGTCGGTTCGGGCGTCTACTACCCGATCCCGAACCACGAGCTGCCCTCCCTCGCCCGCTTCGCCCCCGGCCTGGGGCTTACGGCCACGCGCGAGGCAGCCGACCAGGTCCTCTCCCTGCCGATCTATCCGTCCCTGACGCCCGGCGAGCTGGAGCGCATCGTCGAGGCCGTGAATGCACTCGCGGAAGCGGGGGCCTGACATGAGTATTCGCCTCGGAATCCTCGGCATCGGCTCGATGGGCCGACACCACGTACGCAACGCCCGCGCCACCGCCGGCGTGGACCTGGTCGCCCTCGCTGACCCGGGCGGCGACCGATTCGGCGTCGCCGGCGACCTGCCCGTCCTGAGCGGTGTCGAGGAACTCATCGAGGTCGGCATCGACGCCGCGATCATCGCCGCGCCTACCGCACACCACGAGGCCGCAGCCCTGGCGCTGGCCGAGGCCGGGGTGCACACCCTCGTCGAAAAGCCCCTCGCCACGAGCGTGGAGGCGGGCCGCCGCATCCGCGACGCCTTCGCGGCCGCGGGCCTCGTCGGCGCTGTCGGCTACGTCGAGCGCTGCAACCCGGCGCTCATTGACATGCGCAGGCGGATCGCGGAGGGCCAGCTCGGAGCGATTGAGCAGATTGCGACGCGCCGCCAGTCGCCCTTCCCCGCCCGCATTAGCGACGTCGGCGTGGTGAAGGACTTGGCTACGCACGACGTGGACTTGGCCGCGTGGGTGGCCGGTGCCCCCTACGAGAGCATCTACGCGCGCACGTCCGTGCGCTCGGGGCGAGTGCACGAGGACATGATGGTCGCCTCGGGCGTGCTTGCAGGCGGTATCCTTGTCAACCACCTCGTCAACTGGCTGACCCCCTTCAAGGACCGCACGACGATTGTGACGGGGGAGCGGGGCGCGCTCGTCGCAGACACCGCGATGGGGGACCTGACCTTCTACGAGAACGGCCACGCGCCCCTGCAGTGGGACGCCATCGCCGCCTTCCGCGGGGTGAGCGAGGGGCAGGTTGTGCGCTACGCGCTCACCAAGCGCGAGCCCCTCGCCCTCGAACACGAGCGCTTCCGCGACGCGATCCTCGGTGCGGGAAGCGAGCACGTCACCATGGACGAGGCCCTGGATAACCTGCACGTCGTCGAGGCCATCCTGTCCTCGGCCGCCACCGGTCGCTCGGTCGACCTGTAGAGCGCGGCGCTACCGCGTTACGTCGGCGTAGATCGCGCGCAGCTGATCCGCAGATCCGCGCAGCGAGCGCTCATGTGTCACCCACGCCCGGCACGCCGCCCCGCGATCCGCGCGTTCGTCCTCGGACCAAGCCAATGCCTCGTCGATGGAGCGAGCGAGAGCATCCGGCGAGCGTTCAGTCGAGAGCATCGAGGCGCCGGGGGCGATCATCTCCGGCGTGCCGCCCGTGCGATATGCGATGACAGGAACGCCGCACGCCTGCGCTTCGAGCAGCACGAGTCCCGCAGCCTCCTGCCGCCCCCGCGTCGGCTTCGTGGGCAGGACGAGGACGCGGGTGCGGCGCATCCAGTCGCGCACCCCCTCACGATCCAGTCGGCCCGTGAACGTCACGTGGGCGGGTGCGTGCGCGCGCAGTGCGGGCGCCAGCGGCCCGTCGCCCACGAGGACGAGGCGATGCGGGCGGCGCCCCACGAGGGTGGCGGACGCCCGGGCCAGGTCGTCCACCCCCTTGAGACGACTGAGCGCGCCCACGAACAGGACGACGGGTTCCTCGCGCGACTCTGTTGTGTTCGAGGCAGACGTCCACCAGTGCGTGTCCACGCCCTGATAGTGCACGCTCAGGCGCTCCGGATCTGCTCCCGCGCCTAAGGCGACGTCCGCGAGGTAACGGGAGACAGCCAGCAGCCGACTCGCTCCCTCAAAGGCGGCCGTGCGGTTGCGTGCGTTCCACGCGGCGCCCGCGCCGCGCCCGAGCCTCGGGTAGGCGTCCCCGCCGTGGAGCGTCACCACGAGGGGCACCCCCGTCTCCCGCGCAGCTCCCACAGCCGGCAGGGACCAGGTCGCCTGGTGCTGGTGAATGACGTCCGGATTCCAGGCGGTGATCGCGCGGCGCATCTGTCCCATGCCTCGTGCCTGTGCGGTCACGCGAAGCGGGAGGGGACTGCCGAGCGCGCGCGGAGCGGCCTCGTCGATGGGGATCGTGACGGTCGGATCGGTGATGCGCGCCGCGAGTGTGAAAGCCCGCCAATCGAGGTCCGGCATCGCGAGGGCGTGCGAGAGTGCGAAGTAGGTCGGAGGAACCAGCAGGGTTCCCTTCGTCAGGGCGACCCTCATGAGTACCACCCGAGGGTGGGCGTGGATCGGTGAGCGGGCATGCCACCATCCTAGGGGCAAGCCGCGCGCCCCAGGTGATTAAATGAGTCCATGATGAACGCACCTGCCCGCCCCGCCCGCTCGGGCGTCCTCGCGCAGGTGCTCACCCTCCTTGGCGGCACCCTCCTCGCTCAGGTCATCGCCTTCGTCGCTCAGATCGGCATTGCCCGCCTCTACACGGACACGGACCTGGGCTACCTGGGAATCTTTACCTCCGCCGCCACGCTCGGCGCGGCCGTCGCGGGCGCCCGCTTCGACCTCAGCATCGTCTTGCCCGCCCCGGGGGACGAGGCCTCGGCCCGGTCCCTGGCCCGCCTCGCTTCGCGCTGCGTGCTGGTCGCCTCCGCACTGGCCACCCTGATTGCGGCCGCCGCATGGCCGTGGGTGAGCGCGCGCTACGGAAGCGAGCTCGCGGGGTGGATGCTCGCCGTTGGGGTCTCCATCCTGTTCCTGGCGCAGGGGCAGGTGTGCTCCTACTGGCTGACTCGCCACCGGCGGTTCCAGGCGATTGCGAGCTCATCCGTGGTGCGTGCGCTCGGGATCGCGGTCCTGCAGCTGGTGTGCGGGTTCGTGGCTGGTGGCGGCCTGGGTGCAGCGATTGGGGCGACGATCGCGGGCCAGGGTATCGCCGTCGCCTACCTGTCGTGGCGCGCCCGCGACGCCCGCGAACGTCAGGACACCGATCCGACCCTTCGCGAGGTTGCCTCGCGCTACCGCAAGATGGCCCTCGTGGGTGTGCCCAACGTCGTCGTCGACGCGCTGCGCACGAGCACTATCCCGATGCTTATCGCCACGTATTCAGTGGCTGCGCTTGGCCAATTCAACTTGGCGTGGCTGGCACTGCAGGCCCCGGTCGCCCTCATCGCGGGGGCGCTGTCGCAGGTGTACCTGCCGCGCCTGTCGGACACCCCTCCCGGTGAGATGACCCGCGTCGCCCTGCGCGTCGGTGGCATTGCGTTGGCCTGCTCGATCCCGGTGTTCGCCCTGCTCGCGTGGGTGAGCCCTGGGATCTTCCCCTTCGTGTTCGGGGCGCGCTGGGAGGCGGCCGGGTACTTCGCACGATCCTTGGCCCCCTGGCTGGCCCTCACGGTCGCGACCTCGCCGCTGTCGAACGTGTTCGTTGCGACTTACCACCAGCGCCGCATGCTGGCCTTTGCGTGCGTGTATTGCGCGGCACCGCTGGTGTGGCTCGCGTGTAGCCCCTACGGCGTGGAGACCACGGTTGCGGTGCTCGGAGCCCTCATGGCCGTTCTGCTGGTGGGGATGATCCTCATGGCGGTCGTGACTGCACGCGCTTACGACCGGGGTGACGTCACGCGCCCAGTGACCGCGTGAAACCCTTGTGAAACCTGTGTTTCACCGGCGGGCTCGCGCGGCGAGTGCCCGCTCGTAGGCCTCACGCAGGCGCGTGGCTCCCTCCTCCCAGGTGGGAATCGTGGGAGCGATGAAAGCCGCGATGTCCTTTCGCGTGATGCGCTCCAGGGCGCTGACGAGCTCGCGCTGTGGATCCTCCAGCACCCACGTGTCGGCCTGATCTCCCAGGTAGCGGCGGGCCTCGGACAGGGGAGAACACAGCGCAGGTACACCGGCCGCGAAGGCCTCCATCATCTTGTTGGGCGTGGACATGCGGTGCGACAGGCACCCGGACTCGATGAGACACAGTGCCACGTCAGCCCCGCGCGTCATAGCCAGAACCTGGTCCGGATCCACGGGAGGCAGGCGGTGGATGTTCGGGTGGGTCGCAGCCGCACGCTCAACCTCGGGCAGCAGGGCACCCGCGCCGACGAAGACGACGTGCGCGTTCTGAACCTGCTCAAACGCGCGCAGAATCAATGGAATGTTGCGCCCGAGCGCCAGGTATCCCGAATGGACGTACAGGAGAGCGTCCTGCGGGATCCCCAGCTGCCCGCGCAGGTCGATGACCCCATCCGAGCCCGTCGGAGCGTTCGTCACCACCACGGGTTCGACGCCAGGGTAGGCCTCGCGGTACCACTGCGCGATCGTCTCGTTGACCACGGACACCACGTCCGCGCGGTGGATATAGCGGCGCTCAATCACGCGCTGGAGGCGCTGGCGTATGCCCGCCGACCCTACCGTCTCCGTCTCCAGTTCGTGCGCGTTGTACGCAAACACCGCGCCCGTGCGCCGCGCCAACGCGTGCGCGAGGGGCAGCAGGAACAGGTTCTGCGCGGAGACTGCGGCGACACGCTGCCTCGCGAACCGCCGGTACACGCGCGCACCCCACGCGCCGACGACCCTCGGACCACCCAGGGGCGCACCCAGGGACGTGCCCCGAATCCGGGTGAGGTACACGGTGGGGGCCACGGCCTTGTCCGTGGGAAGCCCGCCCTGATCGATTCCGACAACGTGGGTCTGCGAGAAAAGCGGGGACAGGGAACGCGCAATCTTCACCAGGCGACCGGGCGAGGCCAGGTTCGACGGGTAGAGCAGGAGATTCAGCGCGCGATCCACGCCCCCATTGTAGGTGGGGAGGGGCACTACACTGGAGGGGAACAGTGAGGCCGGAGACGGAAAGGGGAGCCGCATGCGCATCGCGGTTGTCGGCATGGGCAAGATCGGTTTGCCGCTGGCGGTGCACTACGCGCGCGGCGGGCACACCGTCGTCGGCGTGGACGTGAACCCCGGCGTGGTCGCCCTCATTAACGAGGGGGTCGAACCCTTCCCGGGCGAGGCGCACCTGGCCGAGTACCTGCCCCCGCTTGCCTCCTCCGGCGCTCTGCGCGCCACGACCGAGTACGCCGAGGCGATCCCCGGCGCAGACACGGTTGTCATGGTCGTGCCGCTCGTCGTCGATAACGAGAGCCGCCCCGACTTCCGCGTCATGGACGCCGCCACCCGCTCGATGGCCGCCCACCTGACGCCCGGCACCCTCGTCTCCTACGAAACCACCCTGCCCGTGGGCACGACGCGCGGACGATACAAGCCCCTCATCGAGGAGGTCTCCGGCCTGATCGAGGGCTGCGACTTCGACGTCGTGTTCTCGCCCGAGCGTGTCCTCACCGGCCGGGTTTTCGCCGACCTGGCGCGCTATCCGAAGCTCGTGGGGGGCCTCAGCGAAGCCGGCGAGGCGCACGGCGTTTCCTTCTACGAGGCCGTCCTCTCCTTCGATGAGCGCGACGACCTGCCGCGCCCCAACGGCGTGTGGCCTATGGGTGGGGCCGAGGCCGCTGAAATGGCCAAGCTCGCTGAGACCACCTACCGGGACGTCAATATCGGCCTGGCCAACCAGTTCGCGCGCTATGCGGACGCGATCGGCATCAACGTCGCTCGCGTGATCGAGGCCTGCAACTCCCAGCCGTACTCTCACATCCACCGGCCCGGCATTGCGGTCGGCGGCCACTGCATCCCCGTCTACCCGCGCCTGTACCTGGCCGGTGACCCGGACGCGACCATCGTGTCCGCGGCCCGCGCCGCCAACGCAGATATGCCCGCCTACGCGGTTTCCCGCGCCTCTGCCCTGCTCGGTTCCCTTGAGGGTCTGCGCGTCGCGGTCCTGGGTGCCACCTACCGCGGCGGGGTCAAGGAAACCGCCTTCTCCGGCGTCTTCGGCGTCGTCGACGCGCTGCGCGAGGCCGGGGCGCAGGTGAGCGTGCACGATCCGCTGTATGCCGATGACGAGCTGGCAGCCTTCGGGTGGGACGCCTACCACCTCGGCGAGCCGGTGGATGTCGCCATCATCCAGGCCGACCACGCCGCCTACCGGAACCTGGTCCCCGCCGACCTGCCCGGCGTGCGCCTCCTCGTCGACGGCCGCGCCATCACCTCACCCGAGGCCTGGGCCGGCACCCCGCGCATCACCGTCGGTGGGGGAAGCGCTCCCGCATGCTAGTCACTCTCGCGACCCGCACCTTTACACCCGAGCCGACGGCCGCCGCGCTGCGCCTCGGGGCACTCGCCCGTGCGCTCGCCGCAGGCGGAGACAGGGTCCGGGTCCTCACCTCGCGCCTGGCTCCCACCGTCGCCCGCGACGCGCGAGAAAACGGACAAGCCGGCGATGATGCGGCCCGCAATCGCGACCTCGTCGAGGTGCGTCGCGCCCCCGTCCTGCGCGACCCTACGGGAGCGGTGCGCGGCTACCTCTCCTACCTGTCCTTCGATATCCCCCTGGTCTCGAGGCTCCTCATAGGTCCCCGCCCCGACGTGGTCGTCTGCGAGCCCCCGCCGACGACCGGCGTCGCCGTGCGCCTCGCGTGCGCGGCGCGCCGCGTCCCCTACGTCTACTACTGTGCCGACATCGTCTCGGATGCCGCGGCGCTCGCGGGTGTGCCCGGCCTCGTCGTGCGAACGGTCGCGAGCCTGGAGTCTTTCGCGCTGAGGGGAGCTCGCCGAGTCATCGCTGTCTCCGACGGGGTCGCTCGTCGCGCGAGGGAGTTGGGAGCCTGCGACGTCGCGGTCGTCCCTAACGGGGTGCGTGTGCCCGAGGCGGTGGCCTCCGGTGATCCCGACGGCTTCCCCGCCTGCGAAGGTCCCGTCTTCGTCTATGCGGGCACGGTCGCCCAGTGGCTCGCCCCGGAGGTCTTCGTCGAGGCTTTCGAGCGTGCGCGTGGTCGTCTCGGGGATGCCCGACTCGTGTTTGTGGGCCAGGGGAGCGGATGGAATGAACTGGCGCAGCGGTCTCGAGGCGTGGTCGGCGTCGAAATGATCCCCGCAGTCAGTGCCGAGGAGGCGGACCGGTGGATGGCGCGAGCCACTGCGACGCTCGCCTCGCTGCGACCGGGTGGATACGACTACGCCTACCCGACGAAAATCCTCGCCTCCCTCGCGCAAGGCACTCCCGTCATTTACGCGGGGCCCGGTCAGGCCACCCGTGACATCGCGGAGGGGGAACTCGGAGTCGCGTGCAACCTCAAGGCCGATGAGGTCGCCGAGGCCATGGTTGGTCTCGCGTCGGGGACTGCCGCCTGGGTGGGTGCTGAGGGTGCACGCGCCTGGGTGAGCATGCATCGGTCAGTCGAGGCCTCGTCGTGCGCTGCGGCCGCGGTGGTTCGGTCGGCGCTCGCGTAGGCTTTCGACTTTTCTCCCTCGGGCTGACGCGGTTGTGCGTCGGTGCGTCCTGATGCGATTGCGCATTGGCGGAGGGCCCCTGCCTCGTCTCGCATCTAAAAGGCTATCGTTTCAGTTTGTGTGAGTTCATGCATGTAACTATTCTCATGTTTACAGTTACAACATAAACATCTACAATCACGACTGTCACATTAGCAACTTGAAGGATCACTATGCGCTCCTCGTGGAGGACCATCGTCGCCGGGCTTAGCCTGGCCCTCGGCGTAGCCGCAGCGGCCCTCGTGCCGCCCGCGCACGCAGCTGGCATCACGATCGCCATCGACCCCGGGCATGGCGGCTCCGACCCCGGCGCGGTCGCAAACGGCCTGCGTGAGAAGGACCTGACCCTCGCGGTCTCGCTGGCCCTGAAGGAAGAGCTGGAAAGCTACGACGGTGTCCGCGTCGTCATGACCCGCACGACGGACACCCGTCCCTCGGAGAACATCAGCACCGACCTGTCCCGCCGCGTTGAGATGGCGGCCGCGGAGGATGCGGACGCCCTCGTCTCCATCCACTTCAACTCGGGCTCGCCGATTGCGAAGGGTGCCGAGGTCTGGTACGCGAACTCCTCCTCGTACAACTACAGCACCCACACGCAGGGACGTACCCTGTCGAACGCTATCCAGAAGCAGCTGACCGGCCTCGGGCTGGCCGATCGCGGCATCAAGACGCGTGACAACCCCTACTATGACTACCCGGATGGCTCGACCGGCGACTACTACGCGATCATCCGCCAGGCTCGCGAAGAGAACATGACCGGCGTCATTGTCGAGCATGCATTCCTCACGTCGGCCTCGGATGCTGCCCTCCTGCGTGACGAAAGCTTCGTGCGCTCCCTCGGTGTCGCCGACGCGACGGGCATCGCCCAAGCCTACGGGCTAAGCAAGGGCACCTGGCGCGCAGTCGGCGACTCCTGGAGCTTCATCTCCAACGGCGTGGCCAAGACCGGCTGGTTCTCTGCCGGTGGTCGCTGGTACTGGGCCGGCTCCAACAAGCAGACGATCCGCGGATGGTCCACCATCAACGGACGCCGCTACTTCTTCGATGACTCCACCGCCATGGTGACGGGCTGGAAGAACGAAAGCGGCAAGTGGTACTACCTGCGTCCTGATGGCGACATGGCCACCGGCTGGGTGAAGGTCGCCGGCTCCTGGTACTACATGAACGCTGACGGCGTCATGGTCACCGGCTGGCTCAAGGATGGCAACAACTGGTACTGGCTGCGCGCCGACGGTGCGGCTGCGATTGGCTGGACCAACGTTGATGGCGCCTGGTACCTCTTCGAGGACGACGCGCGCATGCTCACCGGCTGGCAGCTGACTGAGGATGACAACCGCTGGTACTACATGCGTTCAAGCGGCCAGATGGTCACCGGCTGGCTCCTCGACGCCGGCAAGTGGTACTACCTGGATGATGAGGGCGCCATGATGACCGGCTGGACCAAGGTGGGCGACACCTGGTACCACCTGAACTCTTCCGGCGCGATGAGCACCGGCTGGCTCCTGGACGGCGCCTGGTACTGGCTGGACCCGAACTCGGGCGCGATGGCGACGGGCACGGTCACCGTTGACGGCCGCGCATCGAACTTCGCTTCCTCCGGCGCGTGGCTCGGCTACGCGGACGGCGGCGACGCTCCGGCGGCCTCCCGCAGCGCCTCGCGCAGTGCTTCCGTCACGAACGCGTCCGGTCAGCGCCTCATCATGAGTGCACCCACCGCCTCGCGCGCGGACATTATCGACGCGATGGAAGACGCCTGGGATCAGGCCGGCTACAGCTACCCGAGCGCCCTGGCCGCTGGCGGTGCGCCGACGATCCGCGACTTCGCGTCCATCGTCTACGACGAGGCCGTGGCCGAAGGTGTGTCCCCCGAGCTGGTCTTCGTCCAGGCGATGAAGGAAACGGGCTGGCTGCGCTTCGGTGGTGACGTGACCGTCAACCAGTACAACTTCTCCGGCATTGGCGCGGTCGGCGGCGGCGCGAAGGGCGCCTCCTTCCCGGATGTTCGCACGGGCATCCGCGCCCAGGTCCAGCACCTGCGCGCCTACGCGGACTCCTCGGTGACCACGGCGTCGCTCGCAAACGCGGTCGTCGACCCGCGCTTCACCTACGTGCGCAAGGGCGCGGCCCCCGTGGTCGAGTACCTGGGCATTCAGGAGAACCCCAACCGCACTGGCTGGGCCGCTGCCAAGAACTATGGCTACGACCTGGTGTCCATGATGAAGGCGTACTTCTGAGAGTTGTGCCGTGACGAGGCCGGGGCCAGC
>ERZ1674236.173-NODE-173-length-15916-cov-13.476893_pt1 | contig 15916 bp, 14 predicted proteins | sample MGYA00581210_ERZ1674236 | MGnify/ENA primary metagenome ERZ1674236 (study PRJEB41354, sample SAMEA4873328) | human saliva metagenome | biome: human-associated habitat [ENVO:00009003]; feature: mouth environment [ENVO:08000002]; material: saliva material...
ATTCTCATCCAGCCGAAGGCGGGCTTTCGTTATATCTTCAATATGTTGTTGCGCGGGGTGCTAAAGAGAAGCGTCCCTAGGGGAAGAACCGTAGGGGAGAGGCGTTGCGGATATTAGCTAGGAGCCTCCAGCCGCGCCTCTACGAGCTCAAAACGCTAACAAGCACTAAATCCACATGGCGGGGTCAATATACTCCACAGCGTCCACCAGCGGCTTCTTCTTCTCCGGGGTACGCGGGCGGTGCTTCGCCGGAATGCCGGTAATAATCGAATCGGCGGGGTGATCGTTGACGACCACGGCGTTCGCACCAATAGCGCTATCGGCACCAATCTCCACCGGACCCAGCACCTTAGCACCGGCACCAATGGTCACACGGTCACCAATAGTGGGGTGACGCTTCACCTTCTCCAGGGAGCGACCGCCCAAGGTCACGCCGTGGTACAGCATCACGTCGTCACCAACCTCAGCGGTCTCACCAATGACAATGCCCATGCCGTGATCAATGAAGAAACGGCGGCCAATGGTCGCGCCGGGGTGAATCTCCACACCGGTCAGAAAACGAGCAAACTGCGAGAGAGTACGAGCCAGAGCCTTCGTCTCATCCTTCTGCCAGAGCTTATGGGTCAGACGGTGAACCCAAATCGCGTGCATGCCCGAATAGTTCAGCGCAATCTCGACAGCGCCGCGCGCAGCAGGGTCGTGCTGGCGGACGTTCTCAATATCTTCACGCAGACGCGCAATAAAACTCATGGGTTCCCTTTCCCTCATCGGTCGTGCTCTGTGTATGCGACCTTTCCAAAGGTACCAACAACGGGACCCTTTCGGCTATTCCCACCGCAATCAGCAACATGATGGACGCACCCGCCCGTATCACTGCTCAACCGCGGCGGATGCACGCGGGACGGTAGAAAAGAACAGCCCGGGACCAACAGGGGAGCGGCGGAACGGTTCAGCTCCTCGCCGTACAGTTCGCAGAGGGCATAGAAACGCCCCGCCTGCCGTGTATGCAATCGGCAGACGGGGCGTAGCACTATAGGTCCTCCCGATAACGGGGGCTCAGAAGCTCAATTAGCCGCGGATATCCTCGTACAGAGCGGTAGAGATGTAACGCTCACCGAAGTCGGGAACGATAGCCACAATCAGCTTGTCCTTGTTCTCAGACTTCTTAGCCTCCTCCAGAGCAGCCCACACAGCCGCACCGGAAGAAATACCGCCCAGAATACCTTCCTGGGTAGCCAGCAGGCGGGAGGTGCGCATAGCATCCTCAGCGCTGACCGGGGTCACGGAATCGTAGATGCCGCGGTCCAGGGTGTCGGGAACGAAGTTAGCGCCCAGGCCCTGAATCTTGTGGGGGCCAACGCGACCCTCGGAGAGCAGCGGGGAGTCCTTCGGCTCAACCGCAACAACCTTCACGTTCGGGTTCTGCTCCTTCAGGTACTTACCGGTACCGGAGATGGTGCCGCCGGTACCAATACCCGCCACGAAAATGTCGACCTTACCGTCGGTTGCTTCCCAAATCTCGGGACCGGTGGTGTTGTAGTGAATAGCGGGGTTCGCCTCGTTGGAGAACTGAGACGCCAGGATAGCGTTCTCGGTGGTCGCAACGATTTCCTTAGCCTTCTCCACGGCGCCGCGCATACCCTCGGTACCGGGGGTCAGCACAATCTGAGCACCGTAAGCGCGCAGCAGCACGCGACGCTCAGCAGACATGGTCTCCGGCATGGTCAGGATGACGCGGTAACCGCGAGCAGCACCCACCATAGCCAGCGCAATACCGGTGTTGCCGGAAGTGCCCTCAACAATGGTGCCGCCGGGCTTCAGCGCACCCGACTTCTCAGCAGCGTCAATGATGGCGCGACCGATACGGTCCTTGACCGAACCAGCGGGGTTGTAGAACTCAAGCTTGACCGCTACGTTACCGGGAAGACCCTCGTCCAGTCGGTTCAGCTTAACCAGGGGGGTCTGGCCGGTTGCTTCAACAATGCTGTTGAGAATCTTTGCCATGGGGTGCTCCTTCATGAGCTTGAGGGGAGGCCAGCCGCGATGGGGTCTCCGCAATGAATAATCGGTTACGTGGCAACTCTACTACTCACCGGCGGCAGGTTTAAACCTGCGGTCACAGTTCGTAATAATGCCAGAGAAAAACCTCAAGTGACGAGGTTCAGAAAGAGGGTACAGAAAAGCGCCGCACAAACCCTTTCTCGACAAAGGATGATGAATGTGCGGCGCTCTCTAGAAACATTATGTAGCCCAAAAGACAACCTCTGTATATAAGAGTAGTGATGAACTCCGTTCACCGCAAGCTGGAGCCACAAATTTTATTGCCATCAATGGAAAAAACATTAAAAACCGCATCCTGAGACGGCACAACGCTAAAAGCGGGGGAGAAAACCAGCCTCAGAGGACTAGTTAATGTCCATGTGAAGATCCCACTTGTTGTTCAAGTAGCGACCAACAGCCTCACCGAACATCTTCACGTGACGCTTATCAGCCGCCACGGTCTGCTCCTTGCCGTCCTTGAACAGCTTCTCACCCAGATCCACGTTCAACGTCACGGTCCAGTTGTACGCGCCCTGAGCCAGAACCGGCTGCTTAGTACCAATAGTCAGGGTAGCGGTCGGGTTCACGTACCAGGTCTTCTTCTCATCAATACCGGCCTTGGTGGAGTCCGCGTACTTCTTCATCGCCGCCAGGGTCTCCTGGTCGGTGCTGACCTCGTTCATGTAGTGCATATCGCCGGTACGCAGCAGGTACTCAAACGCCGCACCGAAGTACGCCAGAGCCGCCGCAAAGCCAGCCACCGAATTCTGGTGCATGGCCTCCGGAACGATCGGGGACGGCACGTTCTGCGGCGGGTGCTCAGCGTTACCCGGCTGGTACTCGCCGTGATCCTCCATCTTCTCCAGCTTCGCTACGCCGCTGTAATCCTTATTGTCGTTGGGCAGCGGAGAGTTCGTTGCAGTAGCCGAAGCCGACGCAGAAGCGGAAGGGGAAGCAGACGCCGATGCAGAAGCAGAGGGCGAAGCGGTAGCAGACTCAGAAGCAGCAGCAGAAGCGCTCTCAGAGCCAGAAGCGGAAGCAGACGCCTCAGAAGTAGCCTTAGAGCCACAAGCCGCCAGCAAAGCCATGGAGCTGACGCCCAGCACACCCAGCGCCGCGCGGCGGGTCAGGTTCTCGGACATAGTGATACCTTTCAGTCAGTCGGTGATTGCAACCAGTTTAGCCGCAAACCCAACGGGATACAGAGTTGAGTGGACGAAGCGTGAGAAGCGCCTCGCAGATAAAAGCGTTATGACGAACTATGACGCCGCGGAAGTGGCGGACGCCTCAGCAGAAGCGGCGGCAGAAGAGGGCACGGAAGCCGAACCGGATGCTGCCGCGCTCGCAGAGGAAACACCACCCTGAGCAGCGCTACCCTGAACAGTGGCACCGTACGCCACGCTCAGCTCCCACATCTTCGAATCAGCATGGTAGCGGCCGCGGAAATCGCACTCCTGAACCGTTACCCGAGAAGCAGGAACCGCAGCAGAAGCAGAGGCAGTAGCAGAAGCGCTCGGGGACGCCGCGTCAGACACCAGCGCATCCTCAGAGGGCTCAGTAGGCTCAGCAGACGCCGAAGCGCTCGCCGAGGCAACCACCGGCTGAATCTTGCCCTCAGCCACCGCCTCCGTACCGAAATCCAGAGTGTACCGGCCCTTAAACAGCAGGTTGCCATCACTCATAATCGACGGCTGAGCACTCGCCAAAGTATAAGAAGCCGACGGGTTCACATACCAGGAACCCTTCTCCACACCAGCCAGAATCGAAGCCGACAGAGCATCCACCTCAGAGCGAGTCTTCGACGACAGCTGAATACCGGTCGAGAACGCATCCGTGCTACCGGTCTTCACCAGATAATCCATAGCCGCCGCAAAATAAGCAATCGCCTCATGGAAACCCGTCACCGTATTCGCCGACAGAGCATCAGTCACCTTCGGCTTCGGAGCATTACGCGGCGGATGCTCTACCGTGCCCTGCTCATAATTCACCGCACCCTCATAGTGGGTGTACTCCACCAGACCCGAATAGTTCTTACCATCATCACTGTATCCGTTCGGGTTAGCGCTCGACTTCGAACCGTTCAGGCTACCACCCTGAGAACCAGACTGCTGGCTAGATCCACCCGAACCGCAAGCGCTCAACAGCGCCGCCGAACCGGCAACAGCAGAAGCCCTCACGCCCAGACGCAGCAGAGAGCGGCGAGAGAAAGACTGAGAAAAAGAAGACATAAGAGAAAAACCTTGAATCCAGGAAAGCTCGTTACTACCAGAGTAAAACAGATCATGCCCTAACCCGAGTGCGAGTTAGGGCATGATGCCTCATCCATCTGAGGGCTTAAAGGTTGTCACCATTAGAATTGCCGCCATTACCGGAGTTACCGGAATTGTCAGCATTACCACCGTTAGCGCCACCATTCTTAGGCTGAGCCGAAGCCTGTGCCTCATACTCATCCTGAATAGTCAAAGTCCAATCATTATCGTGGCGCACACCGGTAACCACCAAGCCACGCTCAGTGCGGCGCACCTTCTCAGACATCTCCGCAGGAGCACCGTCAATCACCACGGTCGGACCCAAATCAATCACCAAATCAAAAGTCCACTGCACACTCTTCTTCACCAGAGCAGGAACAGCAGTGAACGCAGACATGGTCACCTTCGGCGACACATACCAGTCACGATTCTGCGAGCTCTCATTCGACTCATCCATAAACGATGAGAACGACGCAACGAACTTCTCATCAGCCTTCGACTCACGCAACGGGCCAGCATCACCGGTCAGCACCAGGTAATTAATCGCCGCATACACGAACGCAATCGAATCGTACAGACCCTGCACCGAGTTCTCCGATGCGCTCGCCGGGCGCTTGGGGAACGGCACGTTCTGAGCGGGCGCAGACTCGGTCGCCGGAACGAAATTACCCTTCTTCTCATAGTTGTCGAAGGTGACCTCGCCGCTAAAATCAGTACGCGCAGAAGCCGAAGGGGAAATCTGAAGGGTATCCGCATCAGCGTTTTCACTGGTGGAAGAAGAACCACCGCACGCAACCAGCAGGGTGCTCAAAGACACGCCCGCAACGCCCGCCCCCGCATAACGCAGAGCAGAACGGCGGCTGATGCCGGTAGTGGAACTGGGAAGCCCGGAGGTCATGGGGAAAAGCGCCACGGAATACCTTTCGAGTGAGAATCTCAGGTGAGAGACGAGTGAGAGAACGCCTCGACGAGCGGATATCACACGCGGACATCCCTCTAGAGACAGTCCTAAGTATAACGCGCCCCCGCCTTCACACCCGTGCGTACCAGTGCTCAAAGGAGCGTGATATGCCGCCCATCAGCGAACTTACCGCCGCCAGTGAACTCAGTGGAACCAGCGGGAGTATCGCACCGGATGGGGTGAAAGAGGGGACGCGTTCATCGTCTATAGGGGGAGGGGCTACTCGGTCTCTAGGGGCTACTGGGCGCCCTCACCGGGAACACCGGCAGGTGCCTCAGCGCCGCCAGCTGCACCGCCCGCATCGGGGGCACCGGGCGCTACGCTCGGCTGAACCGTCGCAGCTGCAGGCTGAGTCGCCACGGGCTGCGCGGTAGCCGCAGGCGCCTGGGTAGCGGCAGGCTGAGGAGCCTGAGCCGCGCCACCCTGACCGGTGCCGGTCTGTGCGCCACCATTCTGGGAACCAGTGTACTGACGGGAACCGCCCTGACCTGCACCATTCTGGGCGGCAGGAGCCTGCGCACCACCGTTCTGTGCGGCACCATTCTGAGCAGTGCCCTGAGGCGCGCCGTTACCCGAAGTATTCGCGCCGGCATTCGCACCAGCATTAGCCGCCACAGTGCTGTCATCAGTCACCGTCGGGGTATAGGTCGAGGAAGGATGCGCGCGCGGAGTCTGAGTCGGCTTCGGAGCCAACGCAGGATCGTATTGCTGAGGCGAAATCACGACCCAGCGCTTCGCTTCCTCATCGTACTCAGCGTACAGAGCCTTAATCTCCGGGGCCTCAGTGTCCTCCAGAGGCTTGGTCGTATTGGTTGCCTTCTCAACCCGCATGCCGTGTGCCTGAGTCACGGTGCACGCCCACGAATACTTAGTGCCGCGGGTCGTCGGCTGCTTATCGGTCAGACGGAACGTCCACTCGCCGCCCACCAGCCAGTTCGTACCGGGAGCATAGAACGCACGCAACTTCTCCAGCGCCGCACGGTCGGTAGAGTTCTGCGCCTGAACCACCTGCAGAGCAGGACCGGGGTCACCGGTCATGCGGGCATAGTTCACCGCTGCCGCAAAATACGCGAAGGTGGCGCGCAAGCTACGGGCGTTCTTCTCGTACATGCTCTCATCCTCAATGGGGATGGGCACGGCACTAGCCTTAGAATCAACGCTTGCCGGGCCGGCAGTCGGCTCAATCGTGTACACCTGACCGGTTTCCGGGTCGGTGCTGCTCATCGGGGCCGCACCGCTGCCCGCAATGTACTTAGTCCACTTCAGCTCGCCCGACAGATTGTCGTAGGCACCCGCAATCGAAGCGGAAGCAGTGGGGGAGGCAGTCGCCTCCTCAGTCTTTTTGGAACCGCAAGCGGCAAGCATCGCACCCAGGGCGGCGGTGCCCGTAAGCGCAATAAAGTGGCGGCGGCTGTGAATCATAGTGATCCCCTTGAATGTGCTGTGATGCGGAAGTATCGGTGATAAGTGATAGAGCTCACGCTCCAATTCTCAGCCTAACATCACGCCCCTACAGGAGGGCGCGAAACAGTCACCCGCAGGGCGGGTAGACGCGTATTGAGGCGAAAATGGGCGGACCTCATCTAGCCCCTAGCCTATAGATTTCACGCGTGGCACACAAATAAAAGCCCTCATCCGTGCCTCATATCACCCAATATGACGGGTTCTTTGAGGCACGGATGTAAAGAAGCTTTAGGCTGAGCCTCGAATATAACGAGTCGCTTTAGAAGAGGTGCTCTCATTCGGGGTCGGGTACGCACTCGGAATATTCGCGGACGGTTCAGCGGTAGCCGCAGGGGCGGCGGTGGCACTCGGGGAAGACTTCGGATCCTCCAGCATCTGCCAGCCCTCTTCACCAAAGTAGACGTAAGCATCCGCCTTCTGATTGCTGCCGTAGATACCGGTGAGTTGCTCACGCTGACGGGTCTCATGGTTGAACAGGAACGCGTTCTCGTCCACCTTCAGGGTCGCCTTCCAGCAGTAGACGTCCTGCTCGGTAGCGGGCACCGGCTGCGGGGAACTCAGGTTAATGCACATGGGGTGGTTGTTCTTAGAGACCAGTCAGCCGATGTTGTAGCGGTAGATATCGCGGTACATCTGCGCCATCTGACTAAAGTGCTCCTGGCCGGGCAGATCCATGAAGGGGTTGGTGTCACCGGTGAGGAGCATGTAGTTCTGTGCCGCACCCCAGTACTGCAGGAAGGCGTGCAGGCCCTCGACGGTGCGCTCTTTAGCTTCCGGGGGCATGGTGGGGCGGGGGACATTGACGGCTCGATGGCTCAGGGTGCCGTTCGAGAAATTTCCGGAACGCTCAAAGAACTGATCCGGCAAAAGAGCCGGTCCGCGACCATCCAGAGCCGATGCGGGCAGAGGCTCGGCATACGTAATACTGCGCGTGGTGGTTGCAGATTTGGTCTGGGGGCTCTGAGGAGCAGCCTTAGTAGGGGAAGGGTTAGCGAGTGGTTGAGGGCGAGAAACTGCGCTGGGGCTGCAAGCGCTTGCGAGTGCACTCAATGCTGCTCCGGAAGAAAGAGCAAGAAGATGGCGACGTGACAGCGAACCGAACATACGCAACCTTTCGCAAGAGTAAAGAGGGGCAGGCAGTAATGGGTAGCTCGGATGCAGTGAACCTCAACGGCAGTTGATTGCAGTTGCGTGAGGGGTCGGTGAGCGTTCCCGAGGGGTGTGGCATACCGCAGTGAGTGCGGATGCGATAGAAAGGGCAGGTCAGAAGCCACCTGAAGGAATCGGTATGGGTTATGACCTGCCTGGTTGTCGTGCTCAATGATTCTAAGCGTACTTTCAGGTTCACAATGACCATATCTGCGCTTAAAGGTAAAAAGTTATCAAATCTTAATATTTGCCCGTTTTATGCGGGTTATAAAACGTACCAATGTGTTCCGGGTAACCGCATTAAAATGTGCTTTTTTCCCGCGGAAACTCAAGGATTTTCCCACCTGCTCTTCTTATGAATAAATCATAAATTGGAGTTGTTGCACCAAGTGTGCAAGTAGTATCTCAACCTCTTCAGGTTGTCCAAACACCTATCAAAAACACCTCAACATGAGCCCCCAAACAACCCGCAACCGCAACGTGCCCACCACAACGCCCACACATGGCATGAAGCAGGTGCACCCTATGGGACAATAGCGCTGTGACTACCACCGACTATGCGCAGCTCAAAGCAGCTCGCGAATTGCTCACTCGAATCCCCCTCCCGCTCGACGTAGAAGCCGGCGAAACCCCCGGCACCCCCTACACCGTCACCCACGATGGCACCGCCGAGCACGGCACCGCCACCGCGCGCACCCTGCTCGCCGCCATGGCACGCCAACTTGACGATTACATCCTGCCGCGTAGCGCCAGCGTCGACAACCCCCTCACTATCGTGGTCGGAGGCTCCACCGGCGCCGGCAAATCCACCCTCGTGAACACCCTGCTCGGCGAACCGCTCACCCAGTCCGGCGCGATTCGACCCACCACCCGCCACCCCGTACTCCTGCACCGCGCAGAAGACGAAGCGGCGCTGTCGCCCGAACGCTTCCTGCCCACCCTGCCGCGCACCCGTACCTCCGGCATGAACGCCGGATCGCAGGCACTACCCGGCCTCGACCCGAAGATTGCGCGCGCCCTCATTCCTATTACTACCTCGGCGCTACCGCAGGGCATCGCGCTCATCGACGCACCCGATATCGACTCCGTCTCCGAGGAAAACCGCATCCTCGCCAAGGAACTGCTCTCCGCCGCAGACCTGTGGCTCTTCGTCACCACCGCCAACCGCTACGCCGACGCCGTGCCCTGGGAACTGCTCCACGAAGCAGCCGCACGCTCCATCGCCATTGCCGTGGTGCTCAACCGCGTGCCCGAAGGCGACGAAGAAGCCATCGAAAACGACCTGCGACGCATGCTCGACGAGGCCGGAATCCACGCCGTACTGATTCACACCGTCACCGAACAGCCGCGCGACGAAAGCGGCATGCTCGCACCCGTCAGCCTCGCCCCGCTGACCCTGTGGATCCGCGAACTCGGCGCCGACGCACCTGCCCGCGCCGCTATCGCCCGGCAGACCCTTGCAGGTGCCGTCGAAACCCTCGCCGGTAACCTGCAGGTGCTCGCCGCCGAACAGGCACGCCAGCAGGCGGCGCACCAGTCGCTTGCCACCATCGCCGCAGAAGAATACGAGGACGCGCTGACCACCATCGACGGGGCGCTCTCCGACGGCTCCCTGCTACGCGGCGAAGTGCTCTCGCGCTGGCACGATTTCGTGGGAACCGGCGACTTCTTCCGCTCCCTCGACAGCACCATCGGTCGCCTGCGCGACCGCGTCGGCTCTGCACTGCGCGGTCAGCCCGCCGCCGCCCAGAAGGTAGAAGATGCCCTCGAAAGCGGTATCCACGCCGTCGTGCTGGATGCGGCCGCCCGCGCCTCCGAAAATACCCGCACCCGCTGGCGTGCCAGCCGCGCCGGACGCTCCCTGCTGGCGCGCCTTGATGCGCCGCAGGCTGTTTCTGTTGCGCCGCAGACGGCCTCCGCCGCCGCACCCGAACAGAACGCAGAAGCTACCGGCGATACGAAGGGTGAAGTGCAGTCCGCCGAGGACATCTTCTCCGCAGCCGTTGCCGAACAGATCCGCCTCTGGCAGGGCTCCGTCCTCGAAATGATCCGCGAAGAAGGCGCCGACAAGCGCAAACGCGCCCGCTTCCTCTCCCTGGGGGTGAACGCCACCGCCGTGATGCTCATGGTCGCCGCGTTCAGCCTCACCGGCGGCATCACCGGTATTGAGGCGGGTATCGCCGGCGGTAGCGGCGTGGTCGGCACCAAACTGCTCGAGTCCATCTTCGGTGAAGACGCGGTGCGCCGCATGGCAACCCGCGCCCGAACCGACCTGCTCGAACGCATGGCGGATCTGCTCACCGAGCACGCTCAGCCCTTCACCGCTGTGCTCGAAGAAACCGACCCGCAGGCTGACGCCGAGGACATTCACCGCGCCGCCGAGCAGGTGCAGGCGATTGCCGCAGAAATGAGCGCCCAGAGTCAAACCACACAGCGTCAAACCACACAGCGCCAAGCCGCAGTCCACACTAACGGCACGGTTGCCCGCTAAACCACTCCGGACAGGCACCCCGCACCACAGACGAAGAAAAAACGCACTATGACTACCCCCGAGACCAAACTCGAGAACAAAGCCGCTGAGCGCCATACCGAGCGAGGCACCACCCCCGCCGTGGCGACCTCGCCCTTCGCGCGCTCCGTCGCATCCCTGAAGGACGCCATCAGCTACGGCGAAGGACGAGTCCCCGAAACTGTGCTGCTCGACGCCGCCGAAACCCTCGAACGCCTCAGCCAGCGCCGCGAACTCTCCACCGAACACACCGTCATCGGCTTCTTCGGTGCGACCGGCAGCGGTAAATCCACTCTCTTCAACGCCATCGCCGGGCAGAACATTGCCCTCTCCGCGCCCACGCGCCCGACCACCTCCACCGTGCAGGCGGCAATCTGGGAGGCAGAAGGCAGCGAAGAACTGCTCGACTGGCTCGGCATCGACAAGCGCGTCTACCCGCAAACTCAGGCGCTCGCCGCCGAAGGAGAGGCAACCGAGGGTAACGAAGCAGGCGGAAACAATAAATCTGCCGGGGGAGTAGCGGCACCCAATGCCGTCACCGAACCGGCACCCGGACTCTTCAACCGCATCCGCCGAGCCGTCGGCGGACGCGGCGAAATGCGCACCCGCACCGGCGGCCTCATCCTGCTGGACATGCCCGACTTCGACTCGGTCACCACCACCAACCGCGACCTCGCCGCCCGCATGATGCGCTACGTAGACGTACTCGTCTGGGTGGTCGACCCCCAAAAGTACGCCGACGCCGTCATCCACCGCGACTTCATGGTGCCGCTTGCCGCATCCGGCGCGCAGGCGCTCTGCGTGCTCAACCAGGCGGATAAACTCGCACCCGCCGAGGTGCCCGCCGTGCTCGCTTCCCTCACCCGCCTGCTCCAGGCTGAGGGCACCGAAGCGCACCTGCTAGCCGCACCCATCGCCGTCTCCGCACGAACCGGCGAAGGCGTGGACGTGCTCCGTGATCTGCTTGCACAGGTAGCCGCCGCCAAGAGCCTATCCCTGCAGCGAACCGACGCGCAGCTGCATGCCACCGCCTCCCAGCTGCGCACCTACGCCGGGGGAGAGGGGACCGTACTCGCCGGAGCCTACGCCCTCGAAGCGGAGCAGAAGCTCGTGAAGGCATGCTACACCTCCAGCCAGGCAGAGCAGGTTCTGGAGGCGGCAACCGCCTCCTACCGCCGCGCCGCGGGTCAGCACACCGGCTGGATCCTCACCCGCTGGATGAGCCGCTTGAAGGCTGACCCCCTGCGCCGCCTACACCTGGGGCAGCAAGAGGAAACGAAGAGTGCATCTAAGGCCGAGAAGTCCGCTGGTATGCTCGGTTCCGATAGCGAGAACGCACCCGAGCTGGTGGCATCCTCGCTACCCCCGCTGAGCGCCGCGCAGAAGGCAGGCATGGCAAACGCTGTTCGCCAATACAGCAAGCAGATGGCGGCGCGCATCGACGAACCGTGGAAGCGCAGCATGAAGGAAGCCGCCCTCTCCCGCGAGGCGGAGCTACCCGAACTGCTCGAACGCGACATGGTGCGCATCGACTACGGTCTGGGCCGCACCCGCGCCCCCTGGGTCATCTTCAATGCCCTGCAGTGGATCGCGCTACTGAGCGCCCTGGTGGGTGTCGGCTGGCTGACCCTGATTTCCGGCATGGCGTACCTGCAGATTCAACTGCCGCCCGCCCCGACCCCCGAAGGCTCTCCGGTGCCCCTGCCGACCCTGCTTCTGCTGCTGGGCATACTCCTTGGCATCGCCTCGGCGGGTGTGGGCAGGCTACTTACCGCCATGGGCTCACGCTACTACGCACGTAAGCTGCGGGGTCGCCTGCAGACCGGCGTGGAGAAGGCGGTGCAGTCCTGCGTGGTCGCACCGGTACAGCAGGAAGCTAAGCGCCTCACCTCCTACCGCAAGGCGCTGGACATTTAGCGGCGTATCATCCGAGAAGCCGCATCAGGACAAGCTGCATCAAACTAAGAGCGCACAAAAGAATCCCTCCCTACCTCAATCGAGGCGGGGAGGGATTCTTTTCGTTAAATCAAATCTATACGCTACTGAAGCTTAGTCCTCTTCAGTACTCTCAGCGCAGGGAGCCTGCTGAGACGCCGCAAGCTCACGCAGACCGTCCGTAATCGCCTGAGCAGCCTTAACGACCAGCTCAGGGTAGTTGCGGTTCGGCTGGCGGGTCATGCGGTCAATCGGGCCTGAGATAGACACTGCCGCAATCACCTTGCCACCGGGCGCACGCACCGGAGCAGAGACCGAGGCGGTACCGCGCTCGCGCTCACCCACGGACTGCGCCCAACCGATGCGGCGCACAGCCGCGAGCATGGCGGCGCTGAAGTGCGCATCGCGCAGGCCTTCAACAATGCGGTTCTGGTCTTCCCAAGCCAGCAGAACCTGGGCGGCGGAACCAGCCTGCATGGACAGCTGGGTACCGACCGGGATGGATTCGTGCATGCCGGAGGGTCGTGCCGCGGTTGCCGCGCATACACGCCAGTCGCCCTGGCGGCGGTACAGCTGGGTGGACTCGTCAGCTTCGAGGCTGAGCTTCTGCAGAATCGGGTCGGCCACGGTGATGAGCTCATCGGAAATGGTGGCGGACGCGAGTTCGGTCAGGCGGGGTCCGAGCATGAAGCGTCCCTGCACGTCGCGGGCTACGAGGCGGTGGTGAGCCAACGCCACGGCGAGGCGGTGCGCGGTGGGGCGTGCCAAACCGGTTGCCTTGACGAGGTCGCCCAGGGATACGGGGCCTGCCTCGAGGCAGTCAAGAATGAGGGTTGCCTTGTCGAGCACGCCAACGCCGGAGGAGCCGTGGGAGTGTACCTCTACCATCTGCTCGTCGGCTGCCATGTGTTCGGGCGGCTTGACGGGGTCGACAATCGGTGCGTTGTGGTGTGTGGATGCGTTGGGGTGACGCATTCCGTGTGCGTTAAAACGTGAGGCGGAAGGAGTCATTCTTATATTCTATCTCAGAATATGAAAGATACCCCGGACTTCATGGACTCTTTGGGGTGCAGAGCTGAAGATGGAATCACCCCCTACGGGATAAATTATGAACTTTTCATAATAAGTGTTTGTGTGGGTTTATGGGTGAAAATATGCGAAAAGACGCAGAAAAATGCGAATAATCCCGCAAAATTACCCTGGAGTCATAGAGTAAACCCACATAAAAACACTTGCTAGTTCGGGGTGTTCCTAGGCCGTCTCACAGGCTAAGAATTCGTGAAAAAATACGCGACACGCCGCAGGGAAATGCCGGTTTGAGGGTCCTATCGGGTACATAATCCGCCTCTCAATCCCCAAAACCAGCGGCACGCACCACCCCGAACGCATCCACCGTAGGAACGCATCAAGCAGGAGAAAGCATGACTAGCGAACAGAACGCAACCACCGCGGGCACCCGTCCGCGCACCCTGGCAGAAAAAGTCTGGGACGCACACGTCGTCGTCCCCGGTGAAAACGGCAAGCCCGACCTGCTCTACATCGACCTGCAGCTACTGCACGAAGTGACCTCCCCCCAGGCATTCGAAGGCCTGCGCATCGAGAACCGCCCCCTGCGCCGCCTCGACCTGACCATCGCCACCGAGGATCACAACACCCCCACCGACAACATCTTCGGCACCATCGCCGACCTGACCAGCCGCACCCAGATCGAGACCCTGCGCCGCAACGCCGCAGAGTTCGGCGTGCGCATCCACTCCCTCGGCGACCAGGAACAGGGTATCGTGCACGTGGTCGGCCCGCAGCTGGGTCTGACCATGCCCGGTATGACCATCGTCTGCGGTGACTCCCACACCTCCACCCACGGTGCGTTCGGCGCTCTCGCGTTCGGTATCGGCACCTCCGAGGTGGAGCACGTCATGGCGACCCAGACCCTACCCCTGGCACGCTTCAAGACCATGGCAATCAACGTTGAAGGCACCCTCAAGCCCGGCGTGACCGCAAAGGACATCATCCTCGCTGTCATCGCGCAGATTGGTACCGGCGGCGGTCAGGGCTACGTGCTCGAATACCGCGGTTCCGCAATCCGCTCCCTCTCTATGGAGGGCCGCATGACCATGTGCAACATGTCCATCGAGGCGGGCGCACGTGCCGGCATGGTCGCCCCCGACGAGACCACCTTCGAATACATCAAGGGCCGCCAGCACGCGCCCAAGGGTGAAGAATGGGACAAGGCAGTCGAGTACTGGAAGAGCCTGCCCACCGACGAAGGTGCCGTCTTCGACAAGGAAATCTTCATCAACGCTGACGAGCTCGAACCCTTCGTCACCTGGGGCACCAACCCCGGTCAGGGTATTCCGCTGAGCCACGCCGTTCCCTCCCCGGACGACTTCGAGGACGAGAACGACAAGGTCGCAGCAGAACGCGCCCTCGAATACATGGATCTGAAGGCCGGCACCCCCATGAAGGAAATCCCCGTGGATGTCGTCTTCCTGGGTTCCTGCACCAACTCCCGCATTGAGGACCTGCGCGCCGCCGCAGACATTGTGCGTGGCCGCACCATCGCCGAGAACGTGCGAATGATGGTCGTGCCCGGCTCCCAGAAGGTCCGCGCGCAGGCAGAAGCAGAAGGCCTGGACCAGGTCTTCAAGGACTTCGGTGCCGACTGGCGCTTCGCCGGCTGCTCCATGTGCCTGGGTATGAACCCGGACCAGCTGGCGCCCGGTGAGCGTTGCGCCTCCACCTCGAACCGTAACTTTGAGGGCCGCCAGGGCAAGGGCGGCCGCACCCACCTGGTCTCCCCGGTGGTCGCCGCCGCAACCGCTGTGCGCGGTACCCTGTCCGCCCCGTCCGACGTCGTGGCCTAGCACGCCGCTATAGCTAAGGAGCCATTATGGAACCCATTATTAAGCACACCGGCATTGGCGTGCCGCTGCGTTCTTCGAATGTTGACACTGACCAGATTATTCCCGCCGTCTACCTCAAGCGAGTGACCAAGACCGGCTTCGACGACGCCCTCTTCGCTAACTGGCGTAAGGACCCCGAGTTCATCCTGAACCAGGAGCCCTACAAGCACGGTAGCGTGCTGGTCGCGGGCCCGGACTTCGGTACCGGTTCTTCCCGTGAGCACGCCGTGTGGGCGCTGCGCGACTACGGTTTCAAGGTCGTTATCTCCGCTCGTTTTGCCGATATTTTCCGCGGCAACTCGGGCAAGCAGGGCCTGGTTACCGCGCAGGTTGCACAGGACGATATCGAGCTGATCTGGAAGGCGCTGGAGCACGAGCCCGGCACCGAAATCACCGTTGACCTGGAGTCCAAGACCGTAACCGTGGGTGCGCTGGTTGTTCCCTTCGAGATTGACGACTACGTGCGTTGGCGCCTCATGGAGGGTCTGGACGATATCGGTCTGACCCTGCAGAACCTCGAGGCTATTGAGGCGTACGAGGCGAAGCGCCCCTCCTGGATGCCCCGCACTCAGGAACTCTAAGCCGAGAGCTCTAAAACCTAGAGATATAAAGCTCGAAGGCGGCGATTGAAACAGTTGCCGCCTTCGAGCTTTTCTGTACCCAAAAACCTGGCACACATATGAATGCGCCTCCCCGGAACTTCCGG
>ERZ1674236.182-NODE-182-length-15327-cov-51.849921_pt1 | contig 15327 bp, 15 predicted proteins | sample MGYA00581210_ERZ1674236 | MGnify/ENA primary metagenome ERZ1674236 (study PRJEB41354, sample SAMEA4873328) | human saliva metagenome | biome: human-associated habitat [ENVO:00009003]; feature: mouth environment [ENVO:08000002]; material: saliva material...
GATTTATTGTTCCGTTCAGGCTGCCGTGGCTGCCGCCCTTGCCCGCAAAACCCTGTCAATGACCGAAGCGCAGGCTATGCGTATTTTGGACGCGATGTTTGCCGACAACGGCCTGCTCACCGAAGCGGCGTTTCTGTTTTACCCCGTTGCCGCCGTGCTGCGCCAAATCCAAAAACAGCACGGCAACGCCGTCTCTGCCGCACTTTCAGACGGCCTGAAAACCGCCGCAGAACGCTACCGCGCCTTTACCGAAGCCACCCGATACAGCCTGAACAGCGCGGACAAGAAAACACTGGCCGACGTTGTCCGCCTTTGCGGCGAAATGACCCAATCCCCGACACATAAGGAAATCCCCATGACCCAAAACCAAACCGTGCAGATTCCCGACAGTCGCCGTGCCGAGTTCAATCAGATTCTTGACGTACTGCAAAAGGAATGGCGCCAAAAACGTTCGAACAAATACGACGCGATAAATCTGAAACTCTGTCCCAGCTTTGCCGAAGTGGAGAAAGCCGCGCCCGAATACCGCGTCGATTTCCTGATCCACTGCATTGATTTGATACGCGGCTGGGGATGGAATAAAGTTTTTAACAACAAAGGCGATGACAGGTTACGCAATTACGGCACCATCCGTGTAGCGGTAGCGATGGCTCTGGCGCGCAAAACGCTGCCCATGACGGAGCAGGATGTGCAGCGCATTTTTGCCGCCATGTTAGACGACAACGGGCTGTCCGAGCGGGAATCGGATTACTATCCGCTCAAATATCTGATCAACCAAATCAAAAAACAGTTTCCCAATCCAAGCGAAACGCTTTCAGACTGTTTGAAAAATGCCTGCGACCGTTACCGCGTCTTTTTGGAACACCTGTGGGACAAGAAAGCCGCTACCGCCAACCTTGCCATTCTGGCAGAACTGGCGGGCGGTTCCGACGAAGCCTGCCTCCCCGCCCAAGACGACGAATTTGCCCGATACGCTAATCCGCAACTTGCCGCGCTGCCTCCCGAACAGCAGGAAGTATGGAGCAAAATCATTGCGCTTGCCCTGTCCGCCAATGCGGGCAAGCCGAGCGAAAAATACCTGAAAGAAGCCAAAACGCTGATTGACGCGTTGGGTGCGGACAGGTTCAAAAAAATGCTGCACGGCTGGATAGAATTTGTCTGCGGCAGCGAAGTGCGGTTTGAAACCGTTACCCAAGAATACAGCGGCGGGTCATACAGCTACAACACCCATGTCCTGCCCGTTTGCAGCCTCAACCAGACCGCGCTCAAAGGGCTGGTGTGGATGTGCAGCCATTTCCATGACAGCGCCACCCTGTCCGCCCTTACCCAATTTGCGCTGCATTCATACGAAAAAATCCCCGATATCGGAGCGCGCTATGCCGCCGTGGGCAACGCCTGCTTCTACGCGCTGTTCCGCTCCAAAGGGCTGGACGGCATCGCCTGCCTTTCGCGCCTGCGCCTGCGGATTAAATACAGCAACGCGCAGGACGCGATTGTCAAATATCTGGACGAAGCCGCCGCACAACGGGGCGTGTCCCGCAACGAAATTGAAGACATGGCGGTGGACGATTTCGGCTTGCAGGAAGGCTGCCGCGACTATGATTTTGGCGGCTACACCTGCCGTCTGGTAGTTACGGGCGTAGGCAAGTCCGAACTGCGCTGGTTCAAACCCGACGGCTCGCCGCAGAAAACCTTGCCCGCCTTCGTGAAAACTGACTACGCCGACAAACTGAAAAAACTCAAAGCCGCACAGAAAAACCTCAACGCCACGCTCACCGCCCAACGCGACCGCTTGGACCAAATGATGCGCTCCGAACACCGCGTACCGCTGGAACACGCCGAACAGTATTACTGGCAACACGGACTGATGTCCTGCCTCACGCGCCCGCTAATATGGCAGTTTTTCCGCGACGAAAACGATACGCAGGGTCGCGCTGCATTGTGGTTGGACGGAACATGGGTGGACGAAACGGGGGAGCAAACCGATGTTTCAGACTGCCTGCAAGTCAGCTTGTGGCATCCCGCGCTTGCCACGCAGCAAAGCATCGCCCAGTGGCGTAAACTACTGCTGAACAAAGAAATCCGCCAGCCGCTGAAACAGGCATACCGTGAAATCTATCTGCTCACCGAAGCCGAAATCAACACCAAAACATACAGCAACCGTTTTGCCGCCCACATCCTGAAACAACACCAATACATGACGCTTGCCAAAGGGCGCGGCTGGAGGGGCTCGCTGGCAGGCGCGTGGGACGGCGGCGACGACGCAACCGTCTCGCTGGAATTGCCCGAATACAACCTGCTCGCCCAATTTTGGGCAAACGCAGTGGACAGCGAAGAAGCATGGACGGAAAGCTATATCTGGCAGTATGTCAGTACCGACCAAGTGCGCTTTCACCGATTGGACGACGATTACCATGCCACCGCGCTGGACTTAATTGATATTCCGCCGCGCGTGTTTTCCGAAGTATTGCGCGACGTCGATTTGTTTGTCGGCGTGGCAAGCGTGGGCAACGACCCGACTTGGGAAGACAACGGCGGAGAGGCACGTTTTTACAGCTACTGGCAGAGCTATTCCTTCGGCGATTTGGGCGAAGTTGCCAAAACCCGCAAAGGCGTGCTGGAAACCCTGCTGCCGCGCCTGAAAATCGCCAAGGTTGCCCGCATAGACGGCAACTTCCTCGTCGTGCAGGGCAAACTGCGTACCTACAAAATCCACATCGGCAGCAGCAACATCCTGATGCTGCCGGACGACCAATACCTCTGCATCGTGCCCGACAGCCGCAAAAAAGACGCATCCAACAAGCTATTTATCCCGTTTGAAGGCGACAACACGCTCTCGGTCGTCCTCTCCAAAGCCATGCTGCTGGCGGAAGACGACAAGATTACCGACAGCACGATTACCTCGCAGATTCAGCGGTAAATTGGGACAGCCTGAAAACGCAAATGCCTCCATCCTTGCGGTTTCAGGCTGTTTGGGAACACAGGACGCGTAGGCAACACATGACCGCCCTACTGCGAGAACACAAGGCATAGGTCAGGTTCAAACCCAACATTTTGGGAATATTTGACCGTTTTGTTGCGGTTTGAGCCGGCCTGCGCTTGTTAAATATCTGCTGCCGAAGGTCGTCTGAAAGCGCAGCCTGTCCTTCGGGTTATCAAATTTCAGACGACCCGAAACCTTCAACAACAAGGAAAAAACCATGCTTACCACCCAAGCAAAGCAACTGATGCAACAATATAAAACACAATTTATGCAGGACTGCGCCGAACTCACTCCAAAACTGACCGCCTTTATCCAAGAAATATTGCAGGGCAGGCATTGGTTTTTTTCGGATGAAAACAAAGCATTTGATCAGGCCGTGGCACTGATTATGGAATACGAATATCAGGATTTCTCTGTTTACGGCTGGCTGCGCAACCCAAATGGCGGCTATTTAGGCGACCGCATCATAGACTTCCCCGAAGAATGCCTGCCTAAATTTGATGCAGATGTGGAAGACGAGATATACGGCTTGGTACAGGACGAGGACGAGAACGAAGAAGACGAAGAAGACGAAGAAGACGAAGTATGGGATGCTGTAGACGATTTTTACAGCGGGCTACACGAATATTTCAGCCATTGGTTTGCGAACTGCTTCCGAACCGCCGCGCAAAACACCGCCTCCACCCTGCCCGCCTATTTTTCTGTACACGACACCAACAGCTACACCAATCTTGCCACCATGCAGGAGGAACTTTGCGACGATATTGCCGAAAAATTCGGCTGGGCATCTTTTTGGCAGGATTAGGCAATGTGAAATAGTCCGAAGGTCGTCTGAAAACTCAGCTTCAATACAATAAAACAGATTCCCCGAAGAAAACTTAGGTTACTTTCCCATCCAACCCAACGACAAACCCCATGAAGTTTCTCAAAAAACTATGCGACCGAATTCTTGACTGGCTCGTCACCAGCAACATGGTGGGCTATGTGATATTGCTGGCCGGCTCCATTATTCTCGGACTGTTATTCGACGGGAAAATAATTCTGGATAAAGTCCTTGGCCGTGTGGATACGCCCTGGCGCCTTATTATCGGCTCATTTTTAGCGTTGGTTTCGCTCTTTGCAACTTGGCTTATTGAAGAAGGTTTAGCCGAGCAGACGTTTAAATTCAAACAGCGCGACAAATATCTGTGCGGCGCAATCGGCGGTTTGGTCAGCGCGCTACTGATCAAATGGACGTGGCAGGCAGCCTTGATGGGATTGTCGATCGGCATACTGCTGGCGGCGTTGATGAGATGGTTGAAATACTTTTTTCGAAATATGAATTGAACAGAGAATCCCTTTTCAGACGACCCTTTACACCCAATTCTTTGAAATATTCTCAAGAAACTGCGTAACCGATTTTAGGATTGGTTCACTATCTTTGCCGCAGGCATACCGCCACCGAACAATCGTCATGATAGGGAACCCTTTTTACTGCCCGACGTAAGGCTTCCAACTTATCGCGCAAAGACGGCGAAGCGTTCCATAATGCTTCCAAGCGTTCATAGGATAGCGCATCGTGCAGACCGTCAGAACAAACCAAAACTGCCTCGCCTCTTTGCAAGGTCAAAGAATCGGTAAAAATTTTAAAATGGGTTTCTTCGTCATCCGCTATCAGGCAGTGCGCCAAAGCATAGTACATATCGGCGTATTCCGTATCTGCCCGCGCTTCCCCCTGCTCAATTAAATCCGCCAACACAGTGTGGTCATGGCTTACCTGCCGCCAACGCCCCTCTGCCGATATATGGTAAACACGGCTGTCACCGACATTGCAGATGCGGCACAAACCGTCCGCCTCAACGACTGCCGAAGCGAAAGTCGAGGACGAGCCGAAATATTCCTCGGCAAGCGTGTCGCAGAAGCTGCCGTGCAACCTTCGCAGGAAACGCCCTTCCGCATCGCCCTCGCGCACGAAGGCGTCCAACCAAAACCGGCTGGCAAGATGCGCGGCAGGGCTGCTGGATACACCGTCGGCCACTGCCAGCCGCACGGCATCGTCCGCCTCGGACACGCGGGTTTTGTGCAGCCTGACCTGCCGCACCGCCGTGCCGTCAAACAAGGCGTCCTGATTGCGTGCTTTACCGGCACCGACCATTTGAAAATAGGCAAGCTGAAACATGGTAATCCTGACAATCCAATCCTGATTTATAGTGGATTCACTTAAACCAGTACGGCGTTGCCTCGCCTTGCCGTACTATCTGTACTGTCTGCGGCTTCGTCGCCTTGTCCTGATTTAAGTGAATCCACTATAAATAAACCTACTTCGGCGCGCTTTTCGCAAAAACGAATTTCAACGTAAAGCCCCTTGTTCATTGGCGACAGTATATATCAATAATGCCGATGCGCTTCTCCCTAACGCCATTTCCTCAACCAACCCAAAACACCTTACAACAGGTCGTCTGAAAATACGAAACCCATTTTTCAGACGACCTGACTTTGCCAAAGCAATCGATTTTATGTAAACTGGAAACTTCTTGTCGGAGTGCTGCTTGTTCCCGCAAACAGCTGAGACCGCAACAGCGGAATCCGTAGAACCTGTCGGGGTAATGCCTGCGTAGGAAACAAGCCGTCAAACGCCTGAAAAGGCTTCCGTTCCCTTTCCCGCATTTCCCGCCATTCGGTGGATTCCGCTCCCGTCTTATCTTTCGACTTCCCGATTGCACCATACTACAAAGGAATCCACCATGCCCCGTATCGCCATTCTCGGCGGCGGCCTCTGCGGCCGTCTGACTGCCTTACAACTTGCAGAACAAGGTTTATCGGTTGCCCTCTTTGACAAAGGGGGGCGCAAAGGCGAACACGCCGCCGCTTATGTTGCCGCCGCCATGCTCGCACCGGCTTCGGAGGCGGTCGAAGCCACGCCTGAAGTCATCAAACTGGGCAGGCAGAGTGTTCCGCTGTGGCACAACATCCGAGGTCGTCTGAAAACGCCGACCATGATGCAGGAAAACGGCAGCCTGATCGTGTGGCACGGGCAGGACAAGCCTTTATCCAGCGAGTTCGTCCGCCATCTCAAACGCGGCGGCGTAGCGGATGACGAAATCGTCCGTTGGCGCGCCGATGAAATCGCCGAACGCGAACCGCAGCTCGGCGGACGTTTTTCAGACGGCATCTACCTGCCGACCGAAGGCCAGCTCGACGGACGGCAAATCTTGTCCGCACTTGCCGACGCTTTGAACGGACTGAACGTCCCTTGCCATTGGGAACACGAATGCACCCCCGAAGACCTGCAAGCCCAATACGATTGGCTGATCGACTGCCGCGGTTACGGTGCAAAAACCGCGTGGAACCAATCCCCCGGACACACCAGCACCCTGCGCGGCATACGCGGCGAAGTGGCGCGGGTTTATACGCCCGAAATCACGCTCAACCGCCCCGTACGCCTGCTCCACCCGCGTTATCCGCTCTACATCGCCCCGAAAGAAAACCACGTCTTCGTCATCGGCGCGACCCAAATCGAAAGCGAAAGCCAAGCCCCCGCCAGTGTACGTTCCGGATTGGAACTCTTGTCCGCACTCTATGCCGTCCATCCCGCCTTCGGCGAAGCCGACATCCTCGAAATCGCCACCGGCCTGCGCCCCACGCTCAACCATCACAACCCCGAAATCCGTTACAGCCGCGCCCAACGCCTGATTGAAATCAACGGCCTTTTCCGCCACGGCTTCATGATTTCCCCCGCCGTAACTGCTGCCGCCGTCAGATTGGCAGTAGCACTGTTTGACGGAAAAGACGCGCCCGAACGTGATGAAGAAAGCGGTTTGGCGTATATTGAAAAATAAGTTTGAGGTCGTCTGAAAACACCGCAGCATAGGTTTTACAGCAAATCGGTACACCCCGACACCAGCCTGTATGAATATAATAGGGCACGGCGCGCCAACGCCTCATCGTCATCAATCTACTTAATATCAGCAAGGTTTCCAATGAATCTGAAATCCCTGTATTTACTGCCTGCGCTCTTACTCGCCCACTCCGACGCCCTTGCCGCGCCCAAGATTTCAGACGACCCCAAACCGCGTTCTGCCGAGAAAATCATTTATTTCAAACAAAACGGCAAATTCGGTGCGAAAACCACAAGCGGCAAAATCATCGTCCCTGCGCAATACCACTGCGAATTTATGTGCGAACACGTCAAACACGGCGAAACCGCCGACGGCGAGTTGCTGTTTACCGACAATAGCCGAGAAGTCCGGGGCAAAGTTGCCTATTCGCCCTTCTTCCTGCATTCGCGGCAGGGCAAGTTTTTATATCAACCGATGATGTACGACTTGGCCGCAGACTATTTTTCAGAAGGCAAACGCCGCTATGTTTCAAAAGAAGGCAAGGTCGGTTTTGCCGACCGCGCGGGCAACTTGGTCACGCCCGCCCAACACGATTGGGCAGGACCGTTTGAATACGGCTATGCTGCATTTTGCGACGGCTGCCGAGAAGTGCGCGTGGACGAAGAACACACTACCGTACAGGGTGGCACTTGGGGCATGATGGACGCACGCGGCAATACCGTTGCCCCCAGCGACACTCGCCGCGCCGCTTCCGACATCGAACGGAACGGCAAATTTTATCCGCACCCGTTTGCCTACACCGCCGCCGAACGCGATATTCTGCAACGCATCAACCGCTACAAAAACCTGATTGTCGGACTGGAAACAGTTCACCATTCGCCATACAAAACTGCCGAAGAACGCGCGGCCTACCGCTTTGAAATCGTGTCGCCACCTGTTCAAGGCTATCCGTATTACGAAATCGTCCTGTTTGACGGCAAAGGCAACACCGTTGAAGGCGAACGCTTTCTCGCCGGCGCCGACGGCAAACGGCTCTACGCTCTTCCTGTCGGAGAAGAAACACCGCAGCTACTGGAAACCCACCTGCGCCACGATATCCGCAGCACACTTGCCGAACAGCCCGAAAGACAGAAAAGCGGCTCTTGGAACGACAACCCGTTTCGCTTGAAAGACTATCCCGAAGCGGAAGCCTTGTTGAAACGCAGGAAATGAGTTTCAGACGACCCCTATTGCGCCGTAATAAATGAAAAAGGACACCCCATGACCTTCCCGCCCCTAAAATCCCCGCTTAAATTCTACGCCGTCGTTCCCACCGCCGATTGGATGGAGCGCATGGTCAAAGCAGGTGCAGACACGGTGCAACTGCGCTGCAAAACCTTGCACGGCGATGAATTGAAACGCGAAATCGCCCGCTGCGTCGCCGCCTGTCAGGGCAGCCGCACTCAGCTTTTTATCAACGACCACTGGCGCGAGGCGATAGAAGCGGGCGCATACGGCGTGCATCTCGGACAAGAAGACATGGACACCGCCGACCTCGCCGCCATTGCCGCCGCCGGTTTGCGTTTGGGTTTGAGTACACACTCCGTCGCCGAACTTGACCGCGCCTTGTCCGTACATCCCAGCTACGTCGCCAGCGGCGCGATTTTCCCGACCACGACCAAGCAAATGCCGACCGCCCCGCAAGGCTTGGACAAACTGCGCGAATATGTGAAACAGGCAGGCAGCACGCCCGTCGTCGCCATCGGCGGCATCGATTTAAACAACGCCGAAGATGTGCTGGCAACCGGCGTTTCTTCACTCGCCGTCGTCCGCGCCGTTACCGAAGCGGAAAATCCCGAAGCGGTGGTTAAAGCGTTTCAGGCTTTGTGGGATGAATAAGGTCGTCTGAAAGCCAAATTTCAGACGACCTGCTCAATTAGGATATTCGATTGCTAGGATATTCGATTGCCGTCATTTCGGATGCCATACAGGCAGAAGCGGGCATAACGGCGCAAAAATAATCGGCGGATTCAGTTGTCCCAGCCTTCCACCACCAGTTTGCCGACCATATCCCCGCGTTCCAGCATCTCATGCGCGCGGCGCAGGTTGGCGGCATTGATGCCGTGCAGGATTTGGGTGGCAGTCGGGCGGATGATGCCTTCATCCACCAGCCGCGCGGTTTCGGCCAGGATTTCTCCCTGCCGTTCGATGTCTGCCGTTTCGCGCAGCGGGCGGGTAAACATAAATTCCCAATGCAGCGACAGGCTTTTGCCTTTGAGCGGGTTCACGTCCAGCGTTTCGGGGTCGTCAATCAGCGCGATTCTGCCTTGCGGGGCGATGAGTTCCACGATTTGCGGCAGATGGTGGTCGGTATGGTTGGTGGAAAAAACAAACGATGGCGCGCCGATATTTAACGCGGCAACCTGTTCCGCCATGTCTTCATGATGGTTGATGACGAAATCCGCCCCCAATTCCTTCACCCACGCGCGGCTTTCGGGGCGGGAGGCGGTGGCGATGACTTGAATGTCGGTCAGCTTTTTCAGCAACTGGATGGCAAGCGAGCCGACCCCGCCTGCACCGCCGATTAAGAGCAGCGCATTGGCGCCGCCTGCCACGGGTTTGTTCACGTCCAAGCGGTCAAACAGCGTTTCCCATGCGGTAATCGCCGTCAATGGCAGCGCGGCGGCTTGGGCAAAATCCAGCGAACGCGGTTTTTTGGCGGCAATGCGCGCGTCCACCGCCTGTAATTGTGCGTTCGAACCTTGGCGGTTGATGGCGCCCGCGTAATACACTTCGTCGCCGACTTTGAAATGCCGCACTTCGCTGCCGACCGTCTGAACAATGCCTGCCGCGTCGTAACCCAATACGCGGTACTGCCCTGCCGCAGGCGTATGTGCCACCCGAACTTTCACATCGACAGGATTGACTGAAACCGCCTGCACGGCAACCAAAATATCGTGCGGCCGCAGTTCGGGTTCGGGCATTTCGATGTCGAGCAGGGCTTCAGGGTTGGCAATGGGCAAAGGGCGGTTGAAACCGATGGCTTTCATGATGTTCTCCTGTTAGGTCGTCTGAAAGCGTGTATCATGCGCCCGAAGCACACCACTAACAAGAACGCACTTATTTTTCATATAGTTACATAAAGGATACTGCCATGCCCCGCACACCGCACCCAAGCTACGACTGCGCCGAAGGCTGCTCGGTGGAAGCCGCGCTTTCCGTTATCGGCGGCAAATGGAAAGGCACGATACTCTACCGCCTGCACACGGACGGTACGCTGCGCTTCAACCAAATCCGCCGCATCCTGCCCGATGTGTCGCAGCGCACGCTGACCGCACAACTGCGCGCATTGGAGGCCGACGGCATCATTTCGCGCACGGTGTATCCTGAAGTCCCGCCGCGCGTGGAATACCGGCTAACGGATTACGGCAAAACGCTTGCCCCCGTGCTGACAGCATTGAAGGAATGGGGCGACGGATTCAAGCAAGAGCAGGCGCATCGCGAATAAAGAAACTTACCTACGAAATATCGAGAAACCATGAACATCATCTTAAACGGTAAACTCGCCGAACTTCACGGCACAACCGTTGCCGACCTTATCGCCCAAACCGCGCCGAAAAAGCCTTTTGCCGTCGCGGTAAATACCGGATTCGTCGCCAAAGGCGCATATGCGGAAACGGTTTTGAACGAAAACGACAAAGTCGATATTGTGCGACCGGTGGTCGGCGGCTAGGCGGTTTTGCCTTTTCAGACGACCCCTGCCCCCAAAACAACGTTATAGTGGATTAAATTTAAATCAGGACAAAAGGAACCCATCATGCTCACCCTATACGGAGAAACTTTCCCTTCACGGCTGCTGCTCGGTACGGCTGCCTATCCGACCCCTGAAATCCTCAAACAATCCGTCCAAACCGCCCGTCCCGCGATGATTACCGTCTCGCTGCGCCGTGCAGGAAGCGGCGGCGAGGCACACGGTCAGGGGTTTTGGTCGCTTTTGGAAGAAATCGGCGTACCCGTACTGCCAAACACCGCAGGCTGCCAAAGCGTGCAGGAAGCGGTAACGACGGCGCAGATGGCGCGGGAAGTATTTGAAACCGATTGGATCAAACTCGAACTTATCGGCGATGACGACACGTTGCAGCCCGACGTCTTCCAGCTCGTCGAAGCGGCGGAAATCCTGATTAAAGACGGCTTCAAAGTGCTGCCTTATTGCACCGAAGACCTGATTGCCTGCCGCCGCCTGCTCGACGCGGGCTGTCAGGCGCTGATGCCGTGGGCAGCGCCGATCGGCACGGGTTTGGGCGCGGTTCACGCCTATGCGCTGAACGTCCTGCGCGAACGCCTGCCCGACACGCCGCTGATTATCGATGCGGGCTTGGGCCTGCCCTCGCAGGCGGCGCAAGTGATGGAATGGGGTTTTGACGGCGTATTGCTGAACACCGCCGTTTCCCGCAGCGGCGACCCCGTCAACATGGCGCGCGCCTTCGCACTCGCCGTCGAATCCGGACGGCTGGCATTTGAAGCCGAACCGGTCGAGGCGCGTACCAAAGCGCAAGCCAGTACGCCGACCGTAGGGCAGCCGTTTTGGCATTCGGCGGAGTATTGACGAATAGCGTGTTGCAGGTATGTGAAAAGGTCGTCTGAAATTTCAGACGACCTTGTTTGAGGCAAGGACGGCTTTGTGTCCTTGCTGCATTTCACGCAGGCATTTCACGCAGTAAGTTTAGAAGTTCGGGTAAAAACAAATTTTAAAAATACGGACAGAGGTCGTCTGAAAAAAGAAATCAGGCAAACGTTTACTCAAAGAGCTTTCCCTGAGCCAACAAGGCTTTAACGGGTGCGAAATCGCGTCGGTGTTCAGGCAATACGCCGTATCGCTGCAAGGCTTCGAGGTGTTGCGCCGTGCCGTAGCCTTTGTGTTTGTCGAAACCGTATTGCGGATAACGTTCCGCCAACGCATACATCTCGGCATCGCGCGCGGTCTTCGCCAAAACAGAAGCCGCCGAAATTTCCATGATTTTGCTGTCGCCTTTGACCACCGCTTCGGCATCCACGCCAAGGGCCTTCGGCACTCTGTTGCCATCGATAAACACCTTATCGGGCTTGATCGCCAACCCGTGTACGGCGCGGCTCATTGCCAACATTGTGGCATGAAGGATATTCAGCTCGAAAATTTCTTGCGGATCGGCTTGCGCGACACACCATGCCAGCGCCTGTTCTTTAATCAAGACCGCCAACGTATCGCGCTTTTTCTCGCTGAGTTTTTTAGAGTCGGTCAAACCGGGCAAATGGTAAGACGGCGGCAGGATAACGGCGGCGGCAAACACGCTGCCGACCAAAGGCCCCCGCCCTGCCTCGTCAACGCCGGCAATCAGGAAAGAATTTGTCATCGTTGTTTGAAAATAGAAAAATGGACATTATTTAAACTAAGGAGCAGCCGAAACGGAACACCTATCCTGCCAGCCGCCCGCCAACATATAGTGGATTAAATTTAAATCAGGACAAGGCGACGAAGCCGCAGACAGTACAGATAGTACGGAACCGATTCACTTGGTGCTTCAGCACCTTAGAGAATCGTTCTCTTTGAGCTAAGGCGAGGCAACGCCGTACTGGTTTAAAGTTAATCCACTATATTTAACGCAATAATCGCCGCAGCCTGTTTAGGTTTGCGCCCACGATATCCCCGTGCAGCGTTTCACAATGATAGGCGGCATCGGAAAATTTTACCTTGTTTGAAATAAGTTGATTCGTTATAACTGGCTGCATAGTATAATCAAAACCTTTGCCATATACCGAAATAAAGATGAAACCGATTTTTTACCGACTGATTTTGGCTTTCGGGCTGGGAAGCGCCGCCCTCTCCGCCCAAGCCGGCTATATCTGCAAAGTGGACGGCAACGCAGTATTTACCGAGAAAAAAATCGGCAATGATTGCACCGAATCCCATACGGACGGCACTGCAAACGTCAGCCCTGAAGAAGCCGGCAGGGCCGTACCCGAGCGGGTCGACCTGAAAGAAGCCCTCGGGGAAGCCGCTCCCGAGCCAGGCGACATCAAAGTCTTGCCGCGCACGACGGGCGGCAGCGTAACCAACACGGCAGAAGCCGCCAATCCCCGTTTGGACATCAAATTGCGCAACGGCAAGCTTGGCGAAGCGACTTCCGTCGGCGACCTGAAAGCAGCCAAAGCCCGCGCCGCCGAGTTGAACCGCAAAGCCAAAATCCTGCCCGCCCCCATCTTGCCGGCATCCAAACCCAAACCGCAACTGACCCGCAAGCAAATCTTGGAAAACGAAGTCCGCAACGAACAAGTGGCTTTGGTCAGGGCGCAGGCGCAACTGAATGTCGCCAAGAAAAAAGGCGATCAGGCAAAAATCAGCCGCCTGACCCAAGCCGTCAACGACCGTCAGGCCAATATCCGCGCCATTGAAAGCGAAATGAAACGCTAAACGGACAACGGTTCGGAAAGTTTTTAATCCAAGCTTTCCGAACCATTTTCAATCGAAATCCATCATGCAGCCCATCCCCGACAACATCATCAAATTCCTACACGCCAACCATGTGATCAGCATTGCGGCAGCCGCAGACGGCGAAATTTGGAGCGCCTGCTGCTTTTATGTGCCCGATGAAGCGCAAGCAAGGCTGATTGTCCTGAGTTCGGCACGTTCCAAACACGGCAGCCTGATGCTGAAAAATCCGAACATCGCCGGAACCATCGCAGGCCAGCCGGAAAATATCGCCAAAATCAACGGCATACAGCTGACAGCCAGCGCACAACTGCTGACCGACGAAACAGAGAAAAAAGCAGCGCTCGCCCTCTATTACAAAGCCCATCCGCTTGCCCGCGCGATGAAAAGCGATGTTTGGTCGTTGCGTCTGGAAAACGTGAAATTTACGGACAACAAACTGGTTTTCGCCCAAAAAACCCTTTGGCAGCGCGAAGCCCAAAACGCCTGAATCATTAAACCCTTGGCGATTGGTTTCAACGTTGATGGGTTAAACCCAATACCCAAAGATAAAGGTTTTCAGACGACCCCTGCATACAAGGTCGTCTGAAAAGCAGTGCCCAATCAAAAATCCTGAAACCGGCAAACGGATTTCAGGATTTTTTTATATTCGAATCATCCGAACGCAAAAAAAGCGGCAGCCATGCTACCGCCCTTCCCTATCCGAAATCTCAATATCTCGCCATCGTCCCATCCACCTGCAAAGCCCAAGCATCAATCCCGCCTTGCAGGTTAAACAGATTTTCAAAACCCGCGTCCGCCAGATACATCGCCGTATGCAGGCTGCGGATGCCGTGGTGGCAGTAAACGACAATCGGCAAATCGTCGTCGGGCAGCTCGTTTTGGCGCAGCGGAATCAGATTCATCGGGATATGGATGGCGTCAGGCAGGGCGCAGACGGCGGTTTCCTCGTCGGTGCGCACGTCCAGCAGATGGAACGCGCGGCCTTCTTCCTGCCATTGTCGCAGTTGCAACGGGGTGAGTTGAGGGATCGTCATGATATTGTGTGTGTGAAATGATGGAAACGATGAAAGGTCGTCTGAAAACGTTTCGCCATGTCCGGCTGGTTTTCAGACGACCTTTGATTTCAAAAAAGATTAAAAATCGAAATCGCCGAAAGGACGGTTTTCTTTGTCGTCTAAATGCGCGACCAGCGTGTCGAACAAGACTTTTTCTTCAAATTCGTCGCCCTTGCGCGTAATCAGCAGCGCGCGTTGTACCGGCTGACGGCCGACGATGACTGCCATGCGGCCGCCGTCTTTCAACTGTTCTTTCAATACTTCAGGCACGCTATCCACCGCGCCGCCGACGTAAACCGCATCAAACGGCGCGCCCGCGGAAGGCTCGGTCAGCCCGTTGTTTTGCACATAATCGATATTGTTCAAAGCCAAGCCGTCCAACACTGCTTTGGCGCGGTTTTGCTGCTCGGCATCGAGGTCGTCTGAAACCACTTTGCCCGCCAGTTTCGCCAAAAGCGCGGTCGCATAGCCCGAACCCGTACCGATTTCCAAAACCGTATCGGTTTGGGTCAGCTTCAAACCCTGCGCCAACCGCGCTACGATTTTCGGCTCGAGCATCTTATGTCCGTTGGCAAGCGGCAGCTCCATGTCGGCATACGCCAAACCCTGCAAAGACTCGTTCACGAAACGCTCGCGCGGAATCTCCTCCAAAGCGTCCAAAACGTCAAAATCCAATACATCCCACGGACGGATTTGCTGTTCGACCATGTTGAACCGCGCTTTTTCAAAATCCATTTTGTGCTCCGTTAAATAATTGTTTTAGCAATGGCAGACATTATAAAACCACACTCCCGCCGCGCCAACTTCAGCGCGCTCCGCCCGCCCGTTTTTTCGGTCTCAAGCCGCCTGACGCGAAGCCTTAAACCGTTTCGCCAAAATCTTCGCCAGTTCGCCCAAATACAAAGCATCCGTTTCATCAAACTGCGCCAAATGCTCGCTGTCCACATCCAACACGCCGATACAGAGGTCGAGACCTTTGCAAAAAAGCCCTTCCCCCGACAGCCGACACCCAAACACAGGTTT
>ERZ1674236.187-NODE-187-length-15124-cov-8.070741_pt1 | contig 15124 bp, 17 predicted proteins | sample MGYA00581210_ERZ1674236 | MGnify/ENA primary metagenome ERZ1674236 (study PRJEB41354, sample SAMEA4873328) | human saliva metagenome | biome: human-associated habitat [ENVO:00009003]; feature: mouth environment [ENVO:08000002]; material: saliva material...
GGCCAGCATGATGGCGACGGTGGCGTCGGTGGCAAGCTTCTCGGGAGTGGGCATGATTCCTCTTTCCTCGCGGCTATTACGACAAGCGTTACTCCCAGGTTAGCGCAGCCGCACGTGCCCCGTGGATGCGCCACGGCCTCGTCCCCGCGGGACGAGGCCGCGTGCGTCACTCGGAGCGCAGGGCCTCGACCGGGTCCTGGCGCGAGGCGCGCGAGGCCGGGATGACGCCCGCAATGACGGTCAGGCCGACGGACACCGCGATGAGTGTGAGGGCCGTGAGCGGCGAGAGCTGGGCAATGTTCTCCACGTTGAACGAGGAGTACGCGATGCCATTCGCAACCGCACACAGCCCGTAGGTGACGCCCACGCCTATCAGGCCCGCCAAGAGGCCCTCGATGACGGTCTCGGCGTTGAACACGCGGGACACGTCGCCCTTCGAGGCGCCGATCGAGCGCAAAATACCGATCTCCTTGCGGCGCTCGAGCACCGAAATGTAGGTGATGATCGAAATCATGATCGACGAGACCACCAGCGAGATCGACACGAAGGCGATGAGCAGCCAGGAGATGATATCGACGATCTTGGTCACCGAGCTCATGAGCGCGCCCATGACGTCGGAGTAGGTGACGACCTTGTCGGTCGCGCCCGCCGCCTTATTGTCGGCGTTGTAGACGTCGAGGGCGGCCTTCACCTTGTCCTTGTCCGCAAAGGACTTGGGGTAGATCGAGATGTTCGACGGGGAGGCGATATCCGCCCATCCCAGGTTCCTCAGGTTCGTCTCGAGAGTCGGCACGTTCGTGGAGAACATGGTCGCCATGAGCGCGGCGAGGGACTTCTCGTCCACGTTGGACTGGAAGGCCTCGGCGAAGGCCTGCGGATCCATGGAGAAAGCGCTCGACATATTGGTGGCGAACTGCTCCATGGTGGAGCCGATCTGCTCGCCGATCGCGGTCGACAGCTGCGTCATCATCGAGGTCATCGCGTTCGTCATGGCTTCCTGCATGACCTGGCCTATGACAGCGCTCACGCCCTGCGTGAGGGTGGTCCCCAGCTGGGCGGCGATCTGCGTGGAGATCGCGTTCATGACCTGAGTGGAGATGTCGGTGCCGATCTGGGCCAGGGCGGGGTCCTCGCCGAGGGCCTTCGTCAGGTTGGCGGCGAGCTTGTCAGAGTCGACGACCTGGTCGGAGGAGACAGCCGCGCGCAGCTGCGCGAGCACCTCGGGCTGAGAGAAGTACGCCGAGGCCAGGGTCGCGAAGTCGGTCGTTCCACCCGCCTCGATCTGCTCGCGGGCGTAGTCCTGGAAGCCCTGGGCGATCTGGGAGGCCTGTGCGCTCAGGTACTCGGCCGCGCCATCCTTGACGGCGCCGTCGGCCAGGGCCGAGCGGATGATCGTCTGGAAGTCGACGTTGGCCAGCTGCGGCAGGTCCTTACTCAGCTCCCCGAAGTCAAGGCCGGACAGGTCGAAGGCCATGCCCGACTGGGCACCGGACTGTGCGGCGAGGGCCGAAAGGTCGATGGTCGACAGGTCCAGGCCCGACATGTCGAGGTTGGAGAAGTCGAGGCCGGACAGGTCGAGGCCGGAAAAGTCCAGGCCAGACAGGTCCATTTGCATCTTGTCGGGGTCGATCTGGAAGGCGGCGGAGAGCTTGGACTCATCCACCGTGAACAGGGAGGACATGTCGAAGCCACCGGACTGGCTCTTCTGATTGTCCGCCAGCTCCTTGAAAGTCTTGCCGGTGAAGACGTCAACGTCGGGCTTGGCGCGCTGGGCCTTGACGATCGGGCTGGCCGCCGCCTCCTCAATGATCTGGTAGGTCAGGGCAGGCGTGTAGGCGATGCCCTGACGCAGGGCGCCACCCTTGTCGGAGTTGGGCTTGACGATGCCGGAGATCGTCAGCTGCTGGCCGCCGTCCACGAGCTTCTTCATGTAGTCCGTGTCGGAGGAGCGGTCCGTCCACACCTTGTAGGTATCGTCCCACGTGTACTTGTCGAACGCGTTGACGCGACGGAAGGTCGTGCCCAGGATCGCGGAGTAGTCGTAGGTGGCGGTACTCGCCCCCGACTGCGCCCCGGACTGGCTCTTGCCCCCGAGCGCGCCCTGGTAGTAGCTGCGCATCAGGTCATCGAATTCCTTGTGGTCTTTGAGACCCAGGGTGTATTCGAAGAGGTTGGGGATGTTGCCGTCCTCATCGAGGACCAGGACGACCTGGTTCGCGCCGCTCGGCCAGGAGCCGGCGACCACGTCGTACGCGGAGGTGTACAGCGAGGTCGTGGCGGGCATCTGGTAGAAGGCGTTCGTCTGCATCATCGACCCGAAGGCGCCCGCGCCGAAACCGGCTTCCATCTGTTTCATGGACTGGTCGGGGCTAACCTGCACGATCTCTTTGGACGTGTCGGTTTGGTAGATCTGCGGGACGATGTCGTAGTCATACTCGATCGCGTTGACCATCGTGTCGATGCCGCCGCCGTTGTTATCCAGGTAGGTCTTGAGTGAGGCCAGGTCGTTCGTCTTCGCGTCACGGATCGTATCGGCGAAGGTGCGCAGCTTGGAGACGCCGACCTTGCCGTCGGGCGCGGGCTGGGAGTCTTTGGAGTCCGAGGCCGACACGGACAGCGCGGCGGTCATGTCGATGCCGCTCTTTTGGATCGTCAGCGGGTACGCGCCCAGCGTCTCCTCTTCGGTTTTGGCGATGTAGGCGTTGGTGCCGTTGGCCAGCGCGAGGATCGCGGCGATGCCGATGATGCCGATGGACCCCGCGAAGGAGGTCATGAGGGTGCGGCCCTTCTTCGTCATCAGGTTGTTGGCCGACAGGGACAGGGCCGTTAGGAAGCCCATCGAGGTGCGGCGCGCGGGCTTGGCCTCTCGGCGGTCTTCCGCGGCGGGCACAAAGGGATCGGAGTCGGCGACGATGGAGCCGTCGGCCAGCTCGACGATGCGGGTCGCGTACTGGTGGGCCAGATCGGGGTTGTGCGTGACCATGATGACGAGGCGGTCGCGGGCCACGTCGCGCAGCAGGTCCATGACCTGCACGCTCGTCTTGGAGTCGAGGGCGCCGGTGGGCTCGTCGGCCAGCAGGATTTCGGGGTCGTTGATGAGGGCGCGCGCGATGGCGACGCGCTGCATCTGGCCGCCCGACATCTGCGAGGGCTTCTTGTGGACGTGCTCCTTCAGGCCGACCCGTTCGAGGGCGTCGAGGGCGCGCTTGCGGCGCTCGGAGCGCGAGACACCCGACAGGGTCAGGGCCAGCTCGACGTTCGCCATCACGGTCTGGTGCGGGATCAGGTTGTAGGCCTGGAAGACGAAGCCGATGCGGTTGTTGCGGTAGGCGTCCCAGTCGCGGGCCTTGTAGTCCTTCGTCGAAATACCGTCGATGACGAGGTCGCCGCTCTGGAAGCGGTCGAGGCCACCGATGACGTTGAGCATCGTTGTCTTGCCGGAGCCTGACTGGCCGAGCACGGCCACAAACTCGTTGTCGCGGAACGCCACGGAGACCTTGTTGAGCGCCACCTGCACGAGGTTGGCGGTCTGATAGGCCTTGACGATCTCCTTGAGCTCTAGCACGCTTCATCCTCACATCTGCTGCTGATTCCGCATACAAGTCTAGGTGATCGGCCATCGCCCAAGACCACCGCTATTCACTGACTGATCCCTGATCGTCCCCCGACAAGCCCCTGAAGTCATATCTGCCACGTCACATCGCGGTCCCCGAAACCCAGCCCGGGCCTCATTCAATGAAGGGCCTGCAGGGGCACGCGAGACCGAGCGGCTAGACTGATCCCATGACCGACCTCACCCAGATTCCTGTGCCCAACGAAGGGCCGATCACTGACAAAGTCAAGGAAATCTACGAGCGTTCCTTCCCGCCCGAGGAGCAGATCCCCCTTCCCGAGCTGCTGCAAAGCACCAAGATGGACCAGGTCTCCTTCCTCGCGTGGATCGATCCGTCCCTGTCCGCAGGCGAGGACGGGGCTGGCAACATGGTCGCCCTGACCTTCTCCTTCGTCTTCCCCGACCTGTTCTATCTGGGTTTCCTCGCGGTGGACGGGCGCACGCGCAGCGCGGGCTACGGCTCGCGCATCCTCACCCACTTCCGCGAGCGCTACGGCGACGTGCCACAGCTGCTCGAGATCGAGCCGGTGGTGCGCGAGGCCGGGAACTACCAGCAGCGCGTTCGCCGCTTGGCGTTCTACGAACGCAACGGTTTCACGGTGACGAACATGCTCACGCACGAGGCCGACCAGACCTACCGGGTCCTGGCGCGCAACGGGATCGTGAGCCCGCAGCGCCTGGAGGAGGCGCTCAACTCGGTCACGGACGACCCGGCGTACGCGTCACGAGTGACGACGGACTGACGCTCTCCCCGGGGTCAGTGGCCGACACCACTGCTGGAGACCAGGAGGATTTCCTCATTGTCGAGTCGCGCGAGCGCGCCTTCCAGTGCCGCCGAGGAGAAGATGCCCTCGTCGCGGGCCTGTAGGAGGGCATCACGCTGAGCGTGGATCGCCTCCAGCGCCAGTTCACGGATCTGGTCGCGCGTGAAGGAACGCTCAACCTCTTCCTCGCTCATGTCGACGGTGCCGTGGCCATCGTCGTTGCTGTCGCCGGCGGCATCCTGGAGGATGTCCGTGAGGACGCGGTCTGCAGCGTGCGCCGTCCACACTTGCTCACCCATGGCCTCGTCAGTAAGTGCATGCCCCAGCCGGGAGAGTGTGCGCGAGACGCTGGCGGAGAGCAGGGTCTTGCCGTCGACCTCGTGGATAGCCTGCGCGAGGGCCGTGTCGACCAGCGCGGAGCCCATGACCTTCAGGAGCTTGGCGCGCTCCTCCTCGGAGATGTCGCCCGTCGCCATCTTCGGCTTGACGAGGCGAATAAGGCCGGGCAGGGTCAGGCCCTGGATGACGAGGGCGCCAGCGGCGATGAACAGCGCGATCGAGAGCAGGAGCGCACGCATCGGGGCGTGCGTCGAGATTGTCTGCGCGGCCGCCAGGGTGATCGCGCCGCGCATGCCCGCCCAGACGATGACGCTGCCCTCGCGCGGGCCCAGCGGCTCGTTCTCGAAGTAATCCAGGTCGGATCCGCGCATGGCGTTGCGGCGCGCGCGACGCTTGAGGCGGCGACGATAGAGGTTGAGCGCCTCTTCCCAGTGTTCGGGGCTCAGGTCGCGAGCCTCGAGCATGTCGGCATCGACTTCGCTCGCCTTGTGCATGCTTTTCTCGAAGCGCTCGATGCGCGCGGCCTCGGCCTCGTAACGCCGCTGTCGGCGCTTGTGCCGATGGTCCAGCCAGGTGAACATGAACGCGATGAAGACGGCTCGAATGACCATGATGAGCGCGCCGAGGGTGACGGCAAGGAAGGCGGCGAAGGCCAGGCCACCGGAGAACGCGGCGGTCTCCTCGACGATCCCGAAAGCCTGGAGGCCCATCGTCAGGAAGATTCCACTCTCCAGGACGAGCGTCATGGTCTGCCAGTTCTGCTGGGAGAAACGCCTGTTGGTCGCGGAGATAACGGCCGCACGGCGACGCGAGACAACCAGGCCGGCGACGACGGCGGCGACGAGGCCGGAGCCTCCCAGGTGCTCGGCGGGGATCGAGGCAATGAAAGGCATCGTGAACGAGAAGACTGTATCGGCCGAGGGCTCCTTGATGAGGGCGCGCAGACGCACGCCGACCTCGCCGACGACCCATCCGATGCCGGCAGCGATACCGAGGGCGATGGCCACCTTGCCGATGAGCAAGCCCGGGTTGAGGGCGTGTTCGTCGGCGGCCAGACCGGCGCTCATCGCGGCGGAGAGCAGGACCAGCGAGGTCGCGTCGTTGAAGAGCCCCTCACCCTCGAGCACGGTGATGATGCGGTGGGAGACGCCGGAGCGTTTCGCGATCGAGACGGCGACCGCGTCCGTCGGGGACAGGACCGCGCCCAGAGCGACGCCCCAAGGCAGGGAGATCGCGGGAACCAGCCAGTTGATGACGAAGCCGACCGCGAAGGCGGACAGGAACACGAGGGGAATTGCGAGCATCGCGACGGCCTGCATCTCGCGCCGGAAGTCCATGGTCGGCATACGCACGGCCGCCGAGAACAGCAGGGGCGGCAGCACCATCTCGAGGATGATGTTCGGCTCAATCTCGATGGCCCCCACCTGCGGCAGGAACCCGATCACCAGGCCGACGACCAGCAGGATCAGGGGGGATGCCACGCGCACCTTGGGTGCGACGAACTGGCATGCCACGATGATGAGCATTCCGGCCACGGCAATAAGAAGGGGATCCACAGGTTAATTGTATTGCGAGCAACCCCACCGGCGTCGCTGCCATCTCACCACAGCGGCTACGCGCGCCGCGAACTCGCGCGGAGCACCACACCCCACCCACCCGACCTCTACACCATCCCCGAATGTCAAACAGATCCACACAAGCAGAGCACGTGCTACCATTGACGCATAGGTTCAAGGAGGCACTCATGACCGCTTACGACCACTCATCGGGGTACACCTACGGAACCGATGCCGTCCCCACGTCTCCGCTCACAGTCGAAGACCTGCGCGAGATTGAAGCCGCCGCGCACGTCCAGCCCGGTGACGCCGAGCTGCTCGCACGAGCAGAACCCATCCTGGCGCCGCATGCCATGGAAATGGTCGACACGTGGCGCGGGATTTTGGCTCAAAAGACCTACCTGGCAGCACATTCCGCGCATCCGGATGGACAGCCGAACCCCGAGTACGCGCAGGCGTCAAAGCCCCGATTCGCCCAGTGGATCATCGACATGTGCACGCGCGAGCGGGATCAGGCGTGGTTGGACTACCAGTACCTGATCGGAGCTCGACACATGACCGCGGCGAAGAACGCGGCGGATGGGGCGGACTCGACGCCATTCGTGCCTCTGCGCTACGTGCTCGCCTTCATCGCGCCGACTGTGGAGGTCGGGCACCGTCTCCTGGCGGAGGGCTTCGAGGGCGAAGAACTGAGCGCTGTCCGCGATGCCTGGACTCGCGCTGTCACTGTCGCCGTGACAGTCTGGGCGTATGCCTACCGAGATCACCCCGAGCAGTTCTGATCCGACGCTCGCCACCTACGGCTCCCCCATAGGTCGCCTCACGCTCGCCGCGCGGGGCGGTTCGCTCGTCGGCTTGTGGGTGGTCGGGCAGCGTTTTTTCGGTTGCCCCGTCGGCATCGACGAGGCCGTGGCGAGCTCCGCGCTCGACCTGACCTCGCCCGTTTCCCGGGACAGCGTCCGCGCCGAACCCAAGTGGGACGAGGCCGACGCGCGCGTGCTTCGAGCGGCAGCATCATGGTTGGATGACTACTTCGCGGGCAAGGCCCCCTCCCCCGCGGCCGTCCCTCTCGCGCCTGCGGGTACGGACTTTCAAAAGCGCGTGTGGGAGGCGATGGACGCGATCCCCTACGGTGCGACGCGCACGTACGGGCATCTCGCGGTCACGCTGCGGGACGCGGGCATCCCCGCATCAGCCCAGGCGGTCGGCGGCGCCGTGGGGCGTAATCCCCTGCTGCTCATCCGCCCCTGCCACCGAGTTGTGGCCGCCAGCGGCCCGGGCGGCTACGCGGCCGGAGAGCACGCGAAAGCCTGGTTGCTTGCGCACGAGGCGGCCACGGCCTCGTCGGTCAGCTGACTCAGCCGTTCGCCCGGTCGGCCTCGATCGCCTGCTCAACCAAGGCCTCGTCGACGGGCAGAGCCTCGCGCGCGTACGCGGCGGCGTCATCCTGGGTGTCGGCGATCCGCTCGGCTATCGAGTCGGCCTCCCGGCGCAGCTCGGCGCCGTCGACGACCGAGGCCTGGGCGAGGGTGCGGGCCTGGGCGCGGTGCTCGTCCGTGTACTCCAGGTCATCGGCGTGCTTGCGCACGAGGACGCGGATGAGCTTGCGACGCAGGTTCTCCTCGCGCAGGACGGAGGAGCGCTCGCGCAGCCAGCCGACTGCGAGGACGACGAGGAGGGCGACACCCAGCCAGCCGATGATCGGGTACATGCCGCCGATCAGCTTCTTGAAGCCCATGAGCGAGGCCACGTAGCCCACGGCGACGACGCCGACGAGGACGATGCGCATGCGCGCGGTCGAGCCACCCGAGAAGCGGCGCGCCGTCGAGTAGAAGAGCGAAAAAACCGTGTTGTAGATGAGCGCGAAAATGATGAGCGTGTAGACGAAGGCAAAGGCCGGGTGGATCGAGCGCGCGATCTCGAGGGCGGGAACGTTCACGTCCCAGACGCGATCCATGTTCAGGTATAGGCATAGGGCGTCCGCGCCGATGACGAGCGCGATGATGGTGCCGCCGATGCGACCAGCGCGGCGGGCCTCGCCGATGCGCAGCACCGAGCCACCGAGCACAAAGGCCATGGCGATGCCGTTGACGACGCACAGCGCGAAGTAGTTGATAGTGGAGAGCCACAGGTTAGGCAGGGCGGGAGCGACCTTGGTGGCGGCGGCGTTGAGTTCGGCGACGCCCGGGTGCGGGGTGGCCAGCGAATAGACGGTGAGGATCGTGATGGCTACGATGATCATGGGCGTGAAGACGCCGATCACCTTCATGATCCGGTCGAAGTCCAGGAAGGCCGTGAGAACGACCAGAACCGCGCACAGGGCGCTGCCCGCCCACGCGGGCAGGCCGAACTGCTGCTCGAGGTTCGCGCCCGCGCCCGCGAGCATCACGAATCCCATCGCGAAGCCCGAGAAGATGAGCACGACGTCGATGAGGCGGCGCAGGGCCGGGTGGGTGATGCGTTCGAAGACCTCGTCGTGGTGGCCGGACCGATAGTAGGAGCCGAGCTGGAGCGCGACCACACCGAAGACGACGTTGAGGACGCCCAGGACCGCGATGCCGATCAGGCCCTTCGCGCCAAAGGACAGGAAGTACTGGAGCAGATCCTGGCCACTCGCCAGGCCCGCGCCAATGATGACTCCCACGTAGGCGAAGGCGACAGAGAGGTACTTCTTGGACATTGGGTCCCTCCAGTGGTGAACGTTTCACGAGGCCGAGGCCCCGTTCCACGGTAGACGCTCACCCGGGTGTCAGGTATGTCCGTGGGAAATTGTTCACGCTCACGATGAGTAACAGAGGCGCAAATGTGTACACAATGTATTAAAATAACACTATGAAGACACTCGCTACGACGCTGTCCACTCGAGAGCTCCGTGCAAACCTCTCCGACGTCCTCGGACGAGCCTCCTACGGCGGTGAACGAATCGGAGTAACAAAGAACGGCCGCCTCGCGGCAATCGTGATCGGCGTCGATGACCTGTTGGCCTTGGAAGAACTCGAGGATGCACGCGATCTCGCGGCCTTCCGCGAGGCGGTACGCAACGACGACGGGCAGCGCGTCAGCCTGGCCGACCTGCGCGCTGAACTCGACGCGTGACGATGTACCGCGTCGAATTCACCTCAGCGGCGGCGCGACAGGTACGCAAGCTGGATCGGCCGGTGCGCGCCCGCTTGCTGAATGCCATCGAATCACTCGCCACTTCTCCTCGACCCGACGGAGTCAAGAATCTTGCGAGCACGGAGAACGCGTGGCGCATCCGCGTCGGCGACTACCGGATCATCTACTCAATTGAAGACGACGTCCTCGTCATGACGGTCGTGCGCGTCGCACACCGCCGCGAGGTCTACCGCTCGTAGCATTACTTGCCTTCGAGGAGCGGGATCGGCGGGCGCGGGGCCTGCATCGAGTTGATCGGGGCCTCGGGATCCGCGTAGCCGAGCGCGAAACCGGTGATGAACCGGTAGCCCTCGGGGATTTCGAACTCAGCTTCGACAGGCTCGCGCCAGGTGGCGAGGATGCCGACCGGGCAGGAGTCGATGCCACGCGACTTGGCGGACAGGAACAGTGTCTGGAGCATGAGGCCGGCGTCCATGGCGCTCCACGGGAGCATGTCCTCGTGGACGAACACGAAGCCCATGACGGGAGCGTCGAATGCCGTGACGTTGCGGCGGTTCACACGGTTGCGCCCCGCGATGTCGGCGCGCTCGATGCCGTGGATGCCGTAGAGAAGCTTCGCAACCTCGATCTGGGCGGGGCGAACCTCGTCCGGGTAGCGCTTGCGCACGGGGAAGTCGCCGTCGGGAACGGGAATCTCGACGTCCGGGTCCTCAGCCTTGCGCGCGTGGGCAGCTATCTCCTCGTCGAAGAGACGGCCGTAGTGTTCGCGCAGGCGCTGGGCGCGCTCGCCGGTGGCCAGGGCGACGCGGAAGGCACGCGTGTTGGACCAGGACGGCGCGGTCATCGCGTCGGCGAGGATCGCGTCGAGGACCTCGGCGGGAATCTCCCGGTCTGTAAAGGCGCGCGTGGAGCGGCGCGAAGCGGTCAGGGTGGAAAAATCGCTCATCTCTTCGTTGAGTGTCATACTCTGAGGCTACCCCTGTGATTCCGCCGAACATTGGGACAATCCACCAACTGGACGCGGCTATCGGACAAAAGCCATTGATGACCGCGGTTTCGGCACTCAGTACAACACCCCGAGGGTATGTAACGCACAACACAGCATCTCGTCGTGACGTCATCAACCATCGTGACGTCTAACAAGTAGCGTGCAGCCAGCCTCACCGCCGGCATCACGCTGCCACACGTCCCAACGTCCGACCTGAAACACACTGACATCGTCGGACCCTCACGAAGGAATACATCATGCTGTCACTAATCGGAATGGTCATCACCGGCGCCGTCCTCGGCGCACTTGCACGACTCATCATGCGGGGTGAACAGAGCATCTCCATCCTGTGGACCATCATCCTCGGCGCGGTGGGCGCGCTCATCGGAGGCACGATCGCCAGCTTCTTTGGCGTTGCCGACACCAGCGGCATCGACTGGATCAGGTGGGCCCTGTCCCTCGTTGCCGCCATCGGCGCGATCTCGGTCTACCTCAAGCTCGCCGGTCGCAAGTGAACAGCACTCACTGACGTACCCCCGAATAGCAATGCCACCAACCTAGTGGCATACGCCACAAAAGAAGGTCGTGAGGTTTTCATAACCTGAGGCGTCTTCTTCATAGCGCGGCAATCATGACGGGCAGCAAGACAATTGAATCCGGCTACACACTGGCCGACTAAGGAAGCCACCACGGTGCCTGACTGACCACTTGCTGATCCGCGCACAACCCGTCACCAATCATCTCTCGAAGAAACGAAAGAGGCTCACATGAGCAAGAACACCATCCCCCAGACCGGCCAGCAGCGCGAGCGCAATGAGAACGTCGAAGAGGAAAAGACCCTGCGCGGTCCCCTCCAGACCGAGCACGGCGTGACGACGATCGACGAGAACGTGGTCGCCAAGATCGCCGGAATGGCCGCTCGCGAGGTGCCCGGCGTCTACGACATGGGCAACGCCGTTCGCCGCGCCTTCAGCGCTGTCACCGACCGCATCCCCAACGCCCAGACTAACGTCGCCGGCGGCGTGAGCGTGCAGAAGGGTGAGACCCAGGCTGCCATCGAGATCACCATCGTCATCGACTACGGCGTCTCGATCGTTGAGGTCTCCAACGCGATTCGTCGCAATGTCATCGAGCAGCTTGAGGGCACCACCGGCCTTGAGGTCGTCGAGGTCAACATCAACGTCACCGACGTCCACCTTCCTGACGAAGACGCTGACGATTCCGAACCTGCCGACCTCAAGTGATTCACCCCGACGCTCTGATCTGAGGAATATCTTATGAAGACAACGCACCTGGCCCTCCTCACGGGCCTGTTCCTAGGAACCATTCTTGCCTTCGGCTCTTTCGCCGACTTCGTTCTGGTCGCCCTCTGCGGCCTGGTCGGATGGGGAGTAGGCCTCTGTCTGGAGGGCCGGGTCGATGTCCGAAGCCTCCTGGATCGGCGAAAGAAGTGACGATGGCGACCGCGACCCAGCGCGCAATCGCGCAGCCGGGACCCTCCGAGGACTTTCACCCGTCCTGGGAGGACCGCGGCACCACGACCATTCCCTCCCGAGTCGTCTCCCGGATCGCTGCCGAAGCAGCCTACGAAACTGCGAACGTTGGCTCGAACGCAGGTGGACTCCTGGGAATCGGCGCGCGCCACAACTTCCATTCACGACCCGAAGCGACGTGTGACATCTACGGTCAGGTGGCCGTCATCCACCTGAACCTGGGCCTGACCTTTCCATCACCGCTATCTTCCGTTGTTGAGGATTTGCGCCAACACGTGTGCCGTCGAGTCGAAACACTCACTGGACTGACCGTCGGCAAAATGACGATCGAGATCTCCTGGCTCCATCCGAGCAGCCACGTTAGGAAGAGCCTGACATGAGAACACCAGTTCCCTCACTGATCCGCCTCCCCTCCCGCACCATCCCGAGCATCATCCTCGCGCTGCTGCTCCTCACAGCCGGAGGGCTGGGCGCATGGATGACAGGACACAGGATCATCACCGGAAGTTGGCCGACACCCGCAGCCACTGCTCTATCCGCTATCGGCTCGGCCACTGTCGGCTCCCCCGCAGCTCTTGCGGTCGCCCTCCTTGTCGCGGTCTTCGGCCTGTCGATGATTCTGTCGGCACTGTGGCCGGGACTTCCCGGGCGCCTCGAGATCCTTCCGGATGATCTTCCCGGGCAGACCGCGGCGAAGCGCCGCGACCTGGCGGACCTCATTCGCTCTCAGGTTGAGCAAGTTGACGGCGTCCACTCCGTCGCCGTGACCATTCGCCGCTCCCGCGTCGATGTCCTGGTCCTCAGCGTCCTGGATAACCTCGCCCCCGTGCAGGATGCCGCCCGTCAACAGACCAATGAGGCGCTGGCTTTGCTCGCACCCGTCGGCATTTCACGCAGCCGCGTGCGCGTCCAGCAGACGCGATGAAGGAGAAACCAACATGCGTTCAGTTTCTGGTGCTTTCAACCGGATCATCTTAGCCACCTTCGGTCTCGCTCTCGTCGCAGCGGCGTCATGTTTTGTGGCCTCGGGCCTCGGCGCTGGCCGCTACTGGCCGGACGCCGACCGTTACCTGGCACCCGCCCAGGATTCTGTCAGCAGCATCGTCGCGCCTCTCACGCATTCGAATTGGCTTATCCCAATCTGTGCATTGCTCTCGTTGTTCGCGATCGTCGCGGGAGCATTCGTGCTCATCAAGCAGATTCCTCGCAAGGCTGCCGCTTCTCCCCTGAGAATCACGGGTTCCGAGGGCTCACTAGTGGCCTCCCTGGCTCCCGATGTCCTCTCCCAGGCGCTGTCTGAGAGGGCACAGGAGATACCCGGCGTCGAACAGTGCTCGGTCTGGGTGGCAGGGTCCCACAAAAACCTGTGGGTTCAGGCAGACATCACTGTCTCTCGAGACAGTGCGGTCGAATGGGCTGTGTCTGCGCTCAGGAATCGACTCAACGAGGACATCGCAACGTCCCTCGGTGCTGCTCCTCGACAGATCGACGTCCTGATGAATCTCAACAGTCCATCACGGTCAAACAGCAGATCAGAAGCCGTGACAGGACAACGCGCCCCAGTCATGGACGGGAGCAACGTTGACGCCTGAGGCACAGGGCGAGGCAACACCAATGCCTCGCCCTGGTCCTCATTCGCGCTACGATGCTGACATGACTACCCCGTCCGCGTCGCCTCACGACGACCGATGTCTCGTCCTGCGCGCTCAAGAAGGAGACATCGGCGCTTTTGAGAAACTCGTCAATCGATATCAGGGCCGATTGTTCCGATCGGCCTACATGATCGTACGCAACCGCCAGGACAGCGAAGACATCGTCCAAGAGACACTCATTCAAGCCTGGCGGAGTATTCACCTGGTCCGCGAGCCAGCCGCTTTTCGAGGATGGCTCGTGCGGATTTGCACGAACAAGGCCACCAGCCTGATGCGAAAACAGCAGCGCCGAGCGAGCGACCCTTACGACGCTGAAAGCCTCGAGACCGCGAGTAACACTGCGCAGGCCTCTGCGAACAATACCGCCGATCCAGCTGACTCCAGCGAAGTGAACGCACAGATCAAAGCGCTGGCCGACATTTTAGCCTCTGTGCCTGCGAACCTGCGTATCGTCTGGGTAATGAGAGAAATTGACGAGATGACGTACGAGGAGATAGGCCAAACCCTCAACCTGACCGTTCCGACCGTTAGAGGGAGGCTGGCACGCGCCCGCTCTCTCGTGATGCGCAAGATGAAGGAGTGGTCCTGATGCGTGGCGCGAAAAAGCTATCCAACAACGTCCGGAACTCAGCGGCGTCGGCACGTTCTCTCGTTCATTCCCACGAGCAAGACGATGCAAACACCCAGAAGTACTTGCAGGTGATCGCATCTCTACACAAGGAATGGGATGAATTGGAGGCGCAGGGCAGCTCATCAGTGATGCCCCGCCGCTCCCTCATGGACGCCATTGCGGCCGAAACCCGACACGGATCCCAGGTGGAGATGCCGGAAACGGATCTCGGCCCCTACAGCATGTCCGAGTTTTCATTGCGGGCACTGATTCGAAAGACCATCGATGCCGTGCCCGGCGCACGGGCATTGCGTTCATCTATGACGCACGCCCCCACCAGCAAGGAGCACCGAGGCCTCGGAGTTCCTGAGACCATCTCCTGCCGGATCTCCGCGCACATCAGCGTCGACAACCTGCCGCTTCTCGCTCAGCAGGTCCGTGATGCCCTCCGGGCAGCTTGTCGTGAAAACCTGGGGGTCTCGCCCATTGTCAACATTCACATTGAGGATCTCCACGATGACGACTAGCCCCTCAGCGGCCGAGCTGGTCCACCTCGTTACTGCTATTCCCGGGGTTCGAGGAATCGAGCCGGGACTCGCCAGCACGTTAAAAGTGATTGGTAAACGCATGCAGCAGCAGGAGTCTCAGCAGGACCGTTTCGGCATCATCATTGAAGAAGGTACAAACAGGGCTATCGTCGAGGTCGGCCTCGACGAGTCTCGGCCTGTCAAAGAGATCGTGCGTGACATCCAAGAAACCGTGATCCGCTCCCTCACCGAGCCGGACGCACGGGACAATGAGGCTGTGAGCGACGAAGACTCCGAACACGTCGACAACCCTCCGGGGCACCGGGTCACAGTGCGGGTCCAGTCGCTTCTCTAGGCTCTCACCCTCGGCGAAACGCACTGACTCACGGCTTGTGACCTGACGATCGGAGGCGATGCCCTACCGCGCCAGCGCCTCCTCGAAGGCCGAAACGTCGGTGTCGGGGG
>ERZ1674236.188-NODE-188-length-15055-cov-28.614133_pt1 | contig 15055 bp, 14 predicted proteins | sample MGYA00581210_ERZ1674236 | MGnify/ENA primary metagenome ERZ1674236 (study PRJEB41354, sample SAMEA4873328) | human saliva metagenome | biome: human-associated habitat [ENVO:00009003]; feature: mouth environment [ENVO:08000002]; material: saliva material...
CACTTGGTGCTTCAGCACCTTAGAGAATCGTTCTCTTTGAGCTAAGGCGAGGCAGCGCCGTACTGGTTTAAAGTTAACCCACTATACAATGGAGAAAGTCAGACCGCCTGCTTGATACAGGTTCGAAGTCTGACGGCACACAACAACAATGACTGAAAACACGCTGACCATCGCCCTGTCCAAAGGGCGCATCTTTGAAGAAACGCTGCCGCTTTTGGCGGCGGCGGGCATCATTCCCGCCGAAGCGCCCGAAAAATCGCGCAAACTGATTATCGGCACCAACCATGAAAATATCCGCCTCGTCATCGTCCGCGCCACCGACGTGCCGACTTACGTCCAATACGGCGCGGCAGACTTCGGCATCGCGGGCAAAGACGTTTTAATCGAACACGGCGGCAGCGGGCTTTACCAGCCGCTGGATTTGCACATTGCCGAATGCCACATGATGGTCGCCGTCCGAAAAGGTTTCGACTACGCTGCCGCCTCGCAGCCCGGCAGCCGCCTGCGCATCGCGACGAAATACCCCAACATCGCCGCCGAGCATTTCTCCGGCAAAGGCGTCCACGTCGACATCATCAAACTCTACGGCTCGATGGAGCTTGCGCCGCTGGTCGGCTTGAGCGACGCCATCGTCGATTTGGTCTCCACCGGCAACACGCTTAAGGCAAACGGCTTGGAAGCGGTCGAACACGTTGTCGATATTTCCAGCCGTCTGGTGGTCAATAAAGCCGCATTGAAAACGAAACACGCGCTGCTGGAGCCGATTATTCAGGCGTTCGGCAGCGCAGCGAAGGCGGGGGGAGTGTTCATTTGAATGGAGATGCGTTTTCAGACGACCCTAGCCGTTCCTGCCGACAGGTCGTCTGAAAATACCACCGGCAGTAAACTGTATAGGAGGATTTAAAATGGTTGCAAAAATAAAAAAATTTTCAGATTCAACCCTTTCCGTTTTGAATAACGGCGAACGTCGGTTTTACGTTTATTGTCTGACCGACCTGAAAAAAGACAAAATTCTATACATCGGCAAAGGCTGCGACAACCGCATCTTCGAACATGAACAGGCCGCCCGTTCGCAAGACGGCGACATTGACGTACCGGCACGCAAAGCCATCGCCAAATGCAAGAAACTCGGCCGCCATATCATCAGCTATCATCTGACCGAAGCCGAAGCGCAAGCCGCCGAGTCTGCCTTAATTCATTTTGTTAAATCTGTCTTGGGTAAAAAACTCAAAAATAAAATTGCTGGACATGGTCCGGGTGGTATTAGCGTAGAAGAACTAGATCGCCGCTTTGGATTCTCCCCTCTCCCACTTGATGAAATCAACTCCAACGAGCTAATTCTCGCCGTCAAAATCCAAGACGCTTTGGACTTGGATACCGACGAAGAAGCCGACTACCGCTTCGACAACCAAGACGATGCCAACCTCAAATCGCGCACATTGGGCAACTGGGTTATCGGCAAAGATGCCGCGTCCAAAGTGAAATACATTATCGGTATTCACACCAGCCTGCAAAACGCCGTCGTCAGCGCATATGAAGTGGACGGTTTCGAAACGCTTGAAGAAACCAAAAACGGCAGAAAACAAACCCGTTACCGTTTCCGTACTACCTCTCGTAGCGAAGAGGTATTAGCCAAACTTGGTCTACAACAAAAATGCCTGCCCGAATTGAAGTTCGGCGGCGCGGGCGAAAAAGCGTATATCAGACCCAAAACCGAGACTGAACAAGAAAATATTCAGACGACCCCAAGTCCAAAAATATCAAAGGAGAAAACCAAATCATGAAAAAACTCAACACCCAATCGCCCGATTTCCAAGCCGAACTCAAAGCCCTGCTGGCTTTTGAGACCGCACAAAACCCCGAAATCGACCGCATCGTCGCCGACATCTGCGCCGACGTGCAAAAACGCGGTGATGCGGCGCTCATCGAATACACCAACCGTTTCGACGGCACGTCCGCCCAAACCATAGCCGACCTCATCCTCACTCAAGATGATTTACAGGCTGCGTTTGAGCGTTTGCAGCCCGAAATTCAGACGGCCCTGAAAACCGCCGCCGCACGGGTCGAAAGCTACCACCAACGCCAAAAAATGGAATCGTGGACCTACGAAGACGAAGACGGCACGCTGTTGGGACAACAGATTACACCGCTCGACCGCGTCGGCATTTACGTCCCCGGCGGCAAAGCAGCGTATCCGAGTTCCGTCATCATGAACGCCATGCCCGCCCATGTCGCCGGCGTGAAAGAAATCATCATGGTCGTCCCCACGCCCAAAGGCGAACGCAACGACATCGTACTTGCCGCCGCCTTCGTCGCGGGCGTCACTAAAGTCTTCACCGTCGGCGGCGCGCAGGCGGTTGCCGCCCTCGCCTACGGCACCGAGTCCGTACCGCAGGTCGATAAAATCACCGGTCCGGGCAACGCCTTCGTCGCCGCCGCCAAACGCCGCGTGTTCGGCGTAGTCGGCATCGACATGGTGGCGGGGCCGTCTGAAATCCTCGTCATCGCCGACGGCACCACGCCTGCCGATTGGGTGGCGATGGATTTGTTCAGCCAGGCCGAACACGACGAAATCGCCCAAGCCATCCTCATCGGCACGTCGCAGCCCTATCTCGACGAAGTTCAAGCCGCCATGAACCGCCTCATAGCAACCATGCCCCGCCGCGACATCATCGAAGCCTCGCTCGGCAACAGGGGCGCGATGATACTCGCCAAAGACTTGGACGAAGCCTGCGAAATCGCCAACTACATTTCCCCCGAACACTTGGAATTGTCGGTAGAAAACCCGCAGGAATGGGCGAAAAAAATCCGCCACGCCGGCGCGATTTTCATGGGACGCTACACCAGCGAAAGCCTCGGCGACTACTGCGCCGGCCCCAACCACGTTCTGCCCACCAGCCGCACCGCCCGCTTCTCCTCGCCGCTGGGTACTTACGACTTCCAAAAACGCTCCAGCCTGATTCAAGTCTCCGAACAAGGCGCACAGAAACTGGGTAAAATCGCCAGCGTGTTGGCACACGGCGAAAGCCTAACCGCCCACGCGCGCGCGGCGGAATTCAGGTTGAAAGACTGATTCGGGCGAACCCGCCATCCATCAAAAAGCAAAGGTCGTCTGAAAACCTGTTTTTAGGGTCTTCAGACGACCTCTATTAAAAGAAACATCATGAAACAAGCCATTCAAGAAAAACTCACCCACATCGCCCATACCGAGCCGCTGCATTTCCTGCTGGCGGTAGAGAGCGGCAGCCGCGCATGGGGCTTTGCCTCGCCCGACAGCGATTACGACGTGCGCGCCATTTATATCCGTCCGCAGCCATATTATCTGCAAATCGACGAAGCGAAAGACACCTTTGAATTTATCGAAAACCAATGGTTTGACGTTGGCGGCTGGGACATCCGCAAAGCGTTGCGCCTGCTGCGGAAAAGCAATGCCACGCTGCTTGAATGGCTGCGTTCGCCGATGGTTTATACGCAGGACGATACATTCACAGGCCGTCTGAACGCGCTTGCGCCGCAATACGTCCAAGCCGCCGCGCTGCTGCACCATTATCGCGGTATCGCGGGCAACGCTTTGAGAAATATGGATTTGGCGCAACCCGTCAAACTGAAAAAATGGTTTTACGTCCTGCGTCCGCTGCTCGCGGCACGGTGGGCAGTCAAACAAGGCGGCATCCCTCCGATGACGTTGGCGGAACTGATGAGCGAATGGCAAACGGACTGCGCCGCCCAAATCGCCGATTTGGTGGCCATCAAGGCGGAACAGGATGAAAGTTACCTGCATACGCTGTCGCCCGAATTGCAACGATTGACTGTTGATTTATATAACGAAGTTTCCGAATTATCCACCCCTGCCGCCCAAGCCGTCGACAGCGGACCGTTGAACGAATTGTTCCGCGAAACTTTGGCGGCGGTTTATCCGTAAAACAAAAAGCAGCCTGTACAACAGTTAGGTTGAATTCTCAAATCTGACATTTTGGGTATTGTGAAAATGGATGGTAATAACAGGATCGTCAAGAGTTTTGTCGGATACCAGTATCCAGCTTGAAATCTTATTATCGAACAAATCATACGGAAATCCGGAATATGCCCCGTACCAACGCTGCCCAATCCCCTAAATACCGCGCCATCCAACAGGCTGCGCAGCCCCTGTTTTCGTCGCAGAACCGTACCGAGCAGCATACGCTGACATTTCCCACGCAGCATACGCTGCACATCGACAGTTACTCCGGTGAAGCGGACGGACGCAATTTGAGCGGCAGCCTGTGTCAGCTGCGTGATTCGGAAGGCGGTACAGTGACGCAATGGCAATCGCTGGACGATTCCGCCGCGTTTTACCAATACATCGCCCACAGCAACGGCAGGGATTATTTATTGTTCCGCCAAGATTTGTACGGATACAGCGTGCTGGACTTTGCCACGGGGGAAATCATGCAGTACCTGCCGCGCGCCGCGCTGGACGGTGCAGAAACATTTATCTGGACGGAAGCGCATTACAATCCCGCCAACGATATGCTGGCAGTGGGCGGCTGTTATTGGGCTGCGCCTTATGCCCTGCTGCTGGCAGATTTCAGCAACCCAATGTCTGCCCCGCCACGCATGACCGATGCGCTCTACGAATATATCCCGAATTTTTGGGATGATTACGATGGAGAAATAGATTTCCATGCGTGGCGCGGCACGGATTTGCTCTATACCGCACCGCTATTGGAAGAAAAAAACGCTGCGCCGAAAATTTTAACACAGGCGCAATATTTAGCTTGGTTGGAATAGGTTTCAGCCATCAATTACAAAAGGTCGTCTGAAAATGCTCACCATCGAAGACTTGCACACACAAAACCTGCTTCTGCTCGAAGCCATTTCCGGCAGCCGCGCCTACGGTTTGGCGACGCCCGAATCCGATACCGACATCAAAGGCGTGTTTTACCTGCCCAAATCTATGTTTTACGGCATGGAATACATCCCGCAAATCAGCAACGAAACCAACGACATCGTGTATTACGAGCTGGGGCGGTTTATCGAGCTTTTGCTGCAAAGCAACCCGAACACGCTGGAACTGCTCGCCTCGCCGCCCGACTGCGTGCGCTACCGTTCGCCGCTGATGGACGCATTCAAAACCGAATGGTTTGTGTCCAAAGCCTGCCGCCAAAGTTTCGCGGGATATGCCTACGGACAAATCAAAAAAGCACGCGGGTTGAACAAGAAAATCAGCAATCCGATGTTGTCTGAAAAGAAAAGCGTGCTCGATTTCTGCCACATCGTAGATGGCGCGCAAACCGTGCCGCTGCGGCACTGGCTTTCGCAACGCGGAATGGAGCAGCGGCGCGTCGGTTTGGTCAAAATCGCCCACGCCCGCGAACTCTACGCCCTGTTTTACGACCCAGACGGCACGCGCGGCTACCACGGCATCGCGCTCAAACCCGAAGCCACCAACCTCTCCCTCAGCTCCGTTCCCGAAGGCGAAACCCCGCTTGCCTACCTCTCCTTCAACCAAGACGGATACAGCAGCTACTGCCGCGAATACGCCTCCTATCAGCAATGGCTGGCGGAACGCAACGAAAGGCGCTACCAAGGCACGCAGGCACACGGACAGGGCTACGACGCCAAAAACATGATGCACACCTTCCGCCTGCTCGAAACCGCCCGCGACATCGCCTGCCACGGCGAAATCCGCCAGCGCCGCCCCAACCGCGACGAACTGCTCGCCATCAAACGCGGCGAATCCTCCTACGAAGACCTGCTGGAAAAAGCAGAACGGCTGATGGCGGAAGTGGAAACAGCGTTTGAGGCTGCCGACCTGCCCGAAACGGTAAATGCCGCTTCAGCGTTGGCGGCTTTGGTTGATGTGAGGGAAAAAATTTACGGATAGATGGCGAAAGGTCGTCTGAAAATGGGAACGGCAAGATTTATCGTGAATGGACTTTAAAAAATCGCTCCATTTGAACCAAACATCAGCCCCATAAATAAAGGGGTCGTCTGAAAACCTGTTTTCAGACGACCCCTATCTTTTTAAAACTCAATAATCTTTTTCAAATCAATCCGCTTCCAAAACCACTTTCATGGCTTGGTTTTCGGCGGCGTGTTTGAACACGTCGTAGGCTTTTTCCAATTCGCTGAATTTGAAACGGTGGGTCAACATTTTGGTGTAATCGACGGAGCTGCTGGAAATGGCCTTCATCAGCATTTCGGTGGTGTTGGCGTTTACCAAACCGGTTGTGATGGCGAGGTTTTTAATCCAGAGTTTTTCAAGTTTGAAATCAACGGATTGACCGTGTACGCCGACAACGGCGATATGACCGCCCGGTTTGACGATGTCTTGACACATATTCCATGTGGCGGGGATGCCGACGGCTTCGATGGCGCAGTCCACGCCGTCGTCGCCGACGATGGCAAAGACTTGTTTGAATACGTCGCCTGAAGCGGGGCTGACGGTATGGGTTGCGCCCAATTCTTTCGCCAGTTTCAAACGGTTTTCGTCCATATCGCAGACGATGATGGCGGCGGGGCTGTACAGTTGGGCGGTCAACAGGGCGGACATACCGACAGGGCCTGCGCCTGCGATGAAGACGGTGTCGCCGGGTTTAACATCGCCGTATTGCACGCCGATTTCGTGGGCGGTCGGCAAGGCGTCGCTCAACAACAGCGCGACTTCTTCATTGACGTTGTCGGGCAGCGGAACGAGGCTGTTGTCGGCATAAGGCGTGCGGACGTATTCGGCTTGCGTGCCGTCGATCATGTAGCCCAAAATCCAGCCGCCGTTGCGGCAGTGTGAATAGAGTTGGATTTTGCAGTTGTCGCAAGTACAGCATTTGCTGACGCATGAAATAATGACTTTATCGCCGACTTTGATGTTTTTTACAGCCTCGCCGACTTCTTCTACAATACCGATGCCTTCATGGCCGAGAATACGACCGTCGGCAACTTCGGGGTTTTTGCCTTTCCAAATACCCAAGTCAGTACCGCAAATCGTGGTTTTGACGATTTTCACCACCGCGTCGGTCGGATCGATAATCTGCGGACGGGGTTTTTCTTCAAAACGGATGTCGTTTGCGCCGTGATAAACCATTGCTTTCATGCTGATACTCCTTGCTTGTTGATAAATGATTTCAATACTGCAATAAAGTCTCTTTATATGAGTTATATACCCCTATAAAACGTAAGTCAATAAGAATTATTTTCACGATGTTATATCTTAACATTTTGTTTTCAATATAAATAAAACCACTGATTGATATTAATGAACACACCCGCCCCCTTCTCCGAACGGCTCATCTGCTGGCAAAAACAATACGGCAGGCACCACCTCCCTTGGCAGGTCAAAAACCCTTATTGCGTCTGGCTTTCCGAAATCATGCTCCAGCAGACGCAGGTTGCCACCGTTTTAGACTACTATCCGCGTTTCTTGGAAAAATTCCCGACCGTACAAACGCTTGCCGCCGCGCCGCAAGACGAAGTGTTGTCGTTGTGGGCGGGTTTGGGCTATTACAGCCGCGCGCGCAATCTGCACAAAGCCGCGCAACAAGTCGTCGGGCAATTCGGCGGTACGTTTCCATCCGAACGCAAAGACTTGGAAACCCTCTGCGGCGTAGGCAGAAGCACCGCCGCCGCCATTTGCGCCTTCGCCTTCAACCGCCGCGAAACCATTTTGGACGGCAACGTCAAACGCGTGCTCTGCCGCGTGTTCGCCCGCGACGGCAATCCGCAGGACAAAAAATTCGAAAACTCGCTCTGGACGCTTGCCGAAAGCCTGCTGCCGTCTGAAAACGCCGATATGCCCGCCTATACGCAGGGCTTGATGGACTTAGGCGCAACCGTGTGCAAACGAACAAAACCCTTGTGCCATCAATGCCCGATGGCGGACATCTGCGAAGCGAAAAAGCAAAACAGCATCGCCAAGCTGCCGCGCAAAAAAACCGCCCTTGAAGTGCAAACCCTGCCGCTTTACTGGCTGATTGTCCGCAACCAAGACGGCGCAATCTTGCTGGAAAAACGCCCCGCCAAAGGCATTTGGGGCGGGCTGTATTGCGTGCCGTGTTTTGAAACCCTGAACGAAACATACGCTTGCGCCGAAAAGCTCGGCATTTTTTCAGAGTGCGCAGCCTCCCCGTGGGACGACCTTTCCGAGCAACCCGCCCTCACCCACCGCCTGACGCATCGTTTATTGATGATTACGCCGTTTGAAGCGCAAATCAGTTCGCCCGACACGCTACCCCGTTCTGAAAACGCATCAAAAGATAACCGCTTCTGGGTGAAACCCGAAAATCTGGCGGATTACGGTTTGCCCAAACCGCTGGCAGATTATTTGAAACAACGGCAGCAGGCATTGTTTTAAAAATGCTTGAAAACCAAACACACAGCATCCAACTCTAAAACACAATAAACATACCCTCGCGTTATACAAACCTGCCCACGCCCGTCAGGAATCCCATGCACACACTCCCCCTGCTTACCCAACAGTTCGTCGAACTCTCGCCGTTTTTCTATTCCCGCGTTTCCCCTGAGCCGCTGACCGCGCCCTACTGGGTCGCCTTCAACACCGATTTGGCGGCAGAGTTGAATCTGGATACAGATTTTCAGACGACCGCCAACCTTGCCTACCTCAGCGGTAACGCGCCGCAATACGCGCCCGCGCCCATTGCCAGTGTTTACAGCGGCCATCAGTTCGGCGTCTATACCCCGCGCCTTGGCGACGGGCGCGCGATCTTGATTGGCGACTCCGTCGATGCCGCAGGACAGCGCCAAGAGTGGCAGCTCAAAGGTGCAGGCAAAACGCCCTATTCCCGCTTTGCCGACGGGCGCGCCGTCTTGCGCTCCTCCATCCGCGAATACCTCTGTTCCGAAGCCATGCACGGTCTCGGCATCCCCACGACCCGCGCCCTCGCCCTGTGCGGCAGCGACGACCCCGTTTATCGCGAAACCGTCGAAACCGCCGCCGTCCTGACCCGCATCGCCCCGAGCTTTCTGCGCTTCGGCCATTTCGAATACTTCTATTACACCGGCCGCGAAGCCGAAATCCAACAACTTGCCGACTACCTCATCCGGCATTACTACCCCGACTGCCGAGATGCCGACAATCCCTACGCCGCCTTGTTGGAACAAATCCGAAACCGCACCGCCGATACCGTCGCCGCATGGCAAAGCGTCGGCTTCTGCCACGGCGTGATGAATACCGACAACATGTCTGCACTGGGGCTGACCATAGACTACGGCCCTTTCGGCTTCCTCGACGATTACGACCGCCGCCACGTCTGCAACCACTCCGACACCCAAGGCCGCTACGCCTACAATGCACAGCCTTTCGTCACCCATTGGAATTTCGCCGCCCTCGCCTCCTGCTTCGACACCCTCGTCCCACACGACGCCCTCGAGCAACTCATCGACGGCTGGACAGAAGTTTTTCAGACGACCTATTTAGAGAAAATGCGCCGAAAACTCGGTTTGCAGCAAGCAGACAAAAGAGACGACGAAAGCCTTATCGCCGACCTCTTCGCCGCCCTGCAAGATCAAAAAACCGACTTCACCCTGTTTTTCAGGAACCTGTCCGAAGTCAGCAATACACACGGCGCCCCCCTCCCGCCCAAACTCGAACAAACCTTCAAAAACGGCGTTCCGCCCGCCTTCATCCGCTGGCTCGGACGCTACCGCCAACGCCTGCGTGCCGAAAACAGCGATCCCGCCGAACGCGCAATACGCATGAACCTGACCAACCCGCTCTACATCCTGCGCAACTACCTTGCCGAACAAGCCATCGCCCAAGCCAGAAACGGCGACTACCGCGAAATCGAACGCCTGCGCCGCTGCCTCGCCCGTCCCTTTGACGAACAGGCAGAGTTCGCCGACCTTGCCGAACCGCCGCCCGAAGGCAGCATTCCGGTTTGCGTCAGTTGTTCAAGTTAGACGTTGAAGAAGACAAAAAGGTCGTCTGAAAATATTCAGACGACCTTGACCGTAAAGAACGATATCAACAAAAATACGCCCATGCCCCATTTAAACGGCGGCACATCTTTTGCAACCAACCAAACAGACCGCCCCAAAAGGAAAACAGATGAAAAACATCCGCATCAAAATCTGCGGCATCACCCGCCCCGAAGACGCCCGAAAAGCTGCCGAGCTGGGCGTCGATGCCATCGGTTTGGTTTTTTACGCCGCCAGCAAACGCGCCGTCACGCCCGAACAGGCAAAAAAAATCGTGGCAGCCCTTCCCCCTTTCGTCTCCGTCGTTGCCTTATTCGTCAATGAAACAGCAGAAACCATCCGCGAAACCCTCCGGCAAGTACCCATCGACATCATCCAATTTCACGGCGACGAAGACGATGAATTTTGCCGTCAGTTTGACCGCCCCTATCTCAAAGCCATACGCGTCCAATCTGCTTCAGACATCGAAGCCGCACAAACCCGATTCCCCAACGCCCGCGCCCTGCTGTTTGATGCCTACCATCCCAACGAATACGGCGGCACAGGTCTGAGCTTCGACTGGACGCTGCTACCGGACAATCTGACCAAACCTTGGATTCTGGCAGGCGGCTTGACCCCGCAAAATATCGCGGCAGCCATCCAAACCAGCAATGCCGCGGCAGTCGATGTTTCAGGCGGCGTGGAAAGTGCCGGTGGCATCAAAGACGAAGCCAAAATGGCTGCCTTCATCCAAGCCGTCCGCGCCATTCGGTAAACCTTTTGGTCACAAAAACCGCTGACGCATTTTATACCGCTTATAGTGGATTAAATTTAAATCAGGACAAGGCGACGAAGCCGCAGGCAGTACAGATAGTACGGCGAGGCAACGCCGTACTGGTTTAAAGTTAATCCACTATAATATGGGAAACAGGTATCCTGTATCTTATACAACACACAACTTACCCATTGATTTATATAAATTTTAAGAAAAAATAAGGCGATTACCTGACATTTGGCAAGCAGACAATCTGCCGTTTTCTCAAAAAATAGAAAATTTTTGCATATAAAAATTTGACAAAACGATGCCTTTCGTAGATAATAACGCCCGTTGAGTTGCTTGATGCAGCTTGATTTTTCTCCTCTATTTCTCCTTTGTAGACTTGGCGCATATCCCAAACGATATGCGCATTTTTTTATCTTGATTTTCCAAGTTTAAAATAAAATCAAATAAAACAAGATATTCCCATCTACTTAAATTCTCACGCATACAAAAATCCATCTTTAGAAAACGTATCATCCCCAATAAAAAATCAACAAATACCCAACGTTTGCCCTCCCCTGTCAAAGCAAAAATAATGGTTGCAAAGCGTGTTTCCTCTTTCCCCTCCTCCGTTGATTTGAAATACCGATAAAAAAGGTCGTCTGAAAACAAAAAATCCGTTTTCAGACGACCTTTTAAAATCATTCGGTATTATTCGGCGTTATTTTGTGCCACTTCTTCAGTTTCGGCGGCTGCGCCGACTTGTTCGGCTTCTACTGCCTCAGTTTTCGCTGCCTGTTTGGCCGCTTGGCGCTCGGCTTGTTCTGCCAAAGCCTGCTGGACAAACGGATGCTGTTGGGCGATGGCTTGTTCTTCCGCACTGACTTCGCCTTTGAAGCGGTTGTTCAAATCAAAACGTTTTCCACCGCGCGCCAAGGCTTTAAGGTAGCGGGGGCGGCGGCAATGGTTGGCGAGGACGCGGGCGATCAGGGCAGGATCGTATTGGGGCAGCGCGGCAACAAGGTCTTGGTCGATGCCGACGGCCAGCGGTTTGAATCGTTTGAAGACGTCGTATTTGCCGTAGATGTGGTCGGCAATCATGTCGGTCTGTTTTTTCTTGCTCATGGTTTGGACGGCGGATTTCAAAGCTGCGCCCAAAGCGGTTTCTTGTGTCATGTCGTTTGTATTCCTCTAAAATAAAGCCGTGCGTTTCGCTATGGCACGGTAATGGCGGTATTTTAGTATAAAGCCTGTGTTTTGGCTAAGTTTTTTTGCGAATGTTCGATTGTAAATGTTTATGTTGCGGACGGGCTGGCACACTTATCTCAATAGGCGTTGAGAAAGGTCGTCTGAAAATGTTCGGCACAATCCGTCATGTTTGTTTTCAGACGACCTCTTTAGATTTTATCTTCACTACTTGGTAATGTCTGGCGTATCAACGGCTACGTCAGCATTTTGCGCGCGGTGGCGTAGGGCGTGGTCGATAAGCACGAGCGCGAGCATGGCTTCGGCGATGGGGGCGGCGCGCAGACCGACGCAGGGGTCGTGTCTGCCGTGCGTAGCGAGTTCGACAGGGTTGCCGTTGATGTCGATGCTGCGGCGCGGGGTGGCGATGGAGCTGGTGGGTTTGATGGCGATGTTGACGTGGATGTCTTGTCCGGTGCTGATGCCGCCGAGGATGCCGCCGGAGTGGTTCGACAGGAAGCCTTGCGGGGTAAGTTCGTCGCCGTGTTCGCTGCCGCGTTGGACGACGCTGCCGAAACCTGCGCCGATTTCCACGCCTTTGACGGCGTTGATGCCCATCATGGCGTAGGCGATTTCGGCATCGAGGCGGTCGAAAACGGGTTCGCCCAAGCCGACAGGCACGTTAACCGCTTCGATATGCAGTTTCGCGCCGACGGAATCCAACGATTTGCGCACGCTGTCCATATAGCTTTCCAGCTCGGCGATTTGGCTTTGGTTGGCGGCGAAGAGGGGGTTTTGGGAAATGTGTTCGTAGCCTTCAAACTGAATTTCTTTATTGCCGACTTGGGTAACGTAGGCGGTGATTTCCGTGCCGAATTTTTCTTTCAGCCATTTTTTGGCAACGGCTCCGGCGGCAACGCGGGCGGCGGTTTCGCGGGCGGAGCTTCTGCCGCCGCCGCGGTAGTCGCGCGTGCCGTATTTGTGCCAGTAGGTATAGTCGGCATGACCGGGGCGGAAGCTGGTGGCGATGTTGCCGTAGTCTTTGCTGCGTTGGTCGGTATTGCGGATTAAGAGGGCGATGGGGGTGCCGGTGGTTTTGCCTTCGAAGACGCCGGAGAGGATTTCGACTTGGTCGGCTTCGCGGCGTTGGGTAACGTGGCGGCTGGTGCCGGGTTTGCGCCGGTCGAGGTCGGCTTGGATGTCTGATTCGGTCAATGCCAGTCCGGGCGGACAGCCGTCGATGATGCAGCCCAAACCTGCGCCGTGGCTTTCGCCGAAGGTGGTAACGGTGAAGAGTTGTCCGAAAGTGTTGCCTGCCATGTTTCCCTCTATCGGTCATTTGCTGAAAGATGACGGATTTTAGCATACAAAGGTCGTTTGAAACGCCTTCGGCGGGCGAATCCTGCCTTTGACACGCCTTCTGTTATCGAATCAAATCCCAAGCGAATTTGCCTATGGTCAGACACAGCAACACCATAAATCCATAACGTAGAAACTGGGTTCCGCCGCGTATCGCCAATTTCGCGCCGACCACGCCGCCGCACAAATTCGCCAGCGCAAGCGGGATTGCCCACGCCCAAACGACATGTCCTTGCGGGATAAAAAATGTCAGCGCGGCGAGATTGGTGGTCGAGTTGATGACTTTGCCCGATGCGTTTGCCGTCAAAAAATCGTAGCCGTAAAAACGGACGAACACGAAAGCCAAAAGGCTGCCCGTCCCCGGCCCGAAAATCCCGTCGTAAAAGCCGATTAATGCGCCGAAAAACAAGCCCCACAAGGTTTCGCGGCGCGTCAGCTTTTCAGTGCGCACCGTTTGTCCCAAATCTTTTTTGATAAAGGTATAAACACACATGGCAATCATGATGACCAGCATCGCCGGTTTCATGTATTGCACAGGGAAAAAGATCACGGCTTTCGCGCCCAGATAGGAAGCGGCAAACGCCAGCACGGCTGCGGGCAGCAGCATTTTCCACGGCACGGGGATTCTGCGCAGATATTGCCCCGTCGCAGTAACCGTCCCGCAGCAGGAGGCAAATTTATTCACGCCCATCACCGAAGCCACAGGTGTGGAAGTTGGCAGCAAGTTGAACAGTCCGGGGATTTGCAACAACCCGCCGCCACCGACCGCCGCGTCCATCAGTCCGGCGCAAAATCCGGTGAGCAGTAAGAGGTAGAAAAAGGAATCTATGGGCATAGTCCCTCCCTTGAAAAAAGCCGCCTTATCGGTGTCGCGCGATTGTGGCGGAATGCTATCTGAAACAGGCGGTATTTTAACTGAAACCAAACTGCGCCGTATTGCCGCCCATCCCGTTTCAGACGACCTTTTCTTTTAGATTCAGTGACTCACATTGCGGAAGAGGCGTTCCTCCATTAGAATCCGCCCTTCCTTGTTTTCCACATCCATAAGGCACAACTGCGGACAAAACCGTTTTCAGACGACCTGTTTGCCCCGATACCGCAAAAGCGCAATGCCATTAACCGCTGACTGACTTTCTTTTCAGTCGCTTTAAAGATATAGTGGGTCAACTTAAAATAAGGGCGGTTTTGCCCTGCCCTGTGTTATCCATCTGCCTAAACGATATGTTTCAGCTCAGTTGAAAGAAACTCCGCGATGAAAGAATTAGACAAAACCGACCTGAAAATCCTGAAAATCCTTCAGCAAAATGCCCGCACACCCATGACGGAGTTGGCAGAAAAAGTCGGATTATCCACTACTCCGGTTACCGAACGCGTCCGCCGCCTTGAGCGCGACAATTTCATTACCGGCTATCATGCCCGCCTCAACCCGCACCAACTCGGGCAAAGCCTGCTGGTCTTTGTCGAGCTGAAGCTGCGTTCCAAATCGGGCAATATTTTTGAAGATTTCCGTCGTGAAATCATGCGGATTCCGCAAATTTTGGAATGCCACCTCGTATCCGGCGAATACGATTACCTGATCAAAGTCCGCCTGCCCAATATGGCGGCTTATCGGGATATGTTGGGCAATATCCTGCTGCACCTGCCTGCGGCAGCGGAAAGCCGCAGCTATGTCGTTATGGAAGAAGTCAAAGAAACGGCAGTGTTAGACTTAGAGTGATTTAACTACATTAAAAAAGGTCGTCTGAAAGTTTATAACGTTCAGACGACCTTTTTTCAAAATACCTTTTATACCAACGATAGAAACGCTATCAGAGACCTTTGCAAAATTCCCCAAAATCCCCTAAATTCCCACCAAGACAT